>Ga0065711_1047716_pt1 | contig 12174 bp, 3 predicted proteins | sample Hoacrofraction12_FD_59098 | JGI IMG/M metagenome (GOLD analysis project Ga0065711, IMG submission 59098) | Hoatzin crop microbial communities from Cojedes, Venezuela - Epithelial fraction 12 v2 (version 2) | ecosystem: Host-associated > Birds > Digestive system > Esophagus > Crop | place... | reverse complement strand
CTCCATGCCCTTGTGAAAATTCCCTCTCCAGCTTTCTTGCAGGCCCCCTTCAGGTACTGGCAGGCTGCTATAAGGTCTCCCCACAGCCTGCTCTTCTCCAGGCTGAACAGCCCCAACTCTCTCAGCCTTTCCTTGTAGGAGAGGTGTTCCATCCCTCTGATCATTTTTGTGGCCCTCCTCTGGCCCTGCTCCAACAGGTCCATGTCTTTCCTGTGCTGAGGGCTCCAGAGCTAGGTGCAGAATTATGGCAGAAGATGGTGGAGAGTAAGTAACATACAGGGGATATGTACTCTTCAGCACCATTCTGCTTACAGAATATACATTGGACAGTACGTCATGCAGTAGAATTGAACAAATTTTATTGTCATATGCAAAATCTCTATTCATTTAGCCAAACTGCTGTATGGAACACACTAGTTTTGGACATAAATAAATCTTGAATATTTTTTGTCAAGCAGTAAAAATAAAACTTTTTGGAAAAGAATATGTATGAACCTCAAAAGCCAAAAAAAGCCCAGTATCCCTCTGGGTAACCATGTTTAATGATGGATTTCAACATTACGTTTAATCAGACAACATGAAAGGGAGTGTGTGACATTTCACTGAAGCTGAGGGCAACGTAACGCTTCTTTCAAAACCTGTATGGTTATTTATACAATGTACTAAACTATGCTATCAGTAGGCATTTTTTAGACATACAACAAATCATACATATGTTCCAGAAGATCATTAGAAAAAAAATCAGCTTTAAAAAAACTTCTCACAACTCTTACCTTATTTTTGTATTCCACTTAGCTTTCCATTGCTGCTTCTGCAATTATAGTTTCCTACCACTTTCTCTTCTTCCCTCCCTGACTCTTGTGGTTTATATACCCTACATGCTGTCACACCTCTCTTCACCTTTTATCTTTCCAGTCTTGTACATACACACCTAATCTGCTCCAGCTTCATAGTTTTTCCTCATATTTCCCACGTGGGGCCATCTCCTCTTCCTCTTGGCAGAGCTGCCTTGCAGAATGTTCCCAATCTTGGAAAACTTAGAGCTTGCTGCTTATAGTAGGAAATAGATACTCCGCAGACCAAGAGCATTATTGGTGTTGTTCAGTGATAATGCACTGAGTAATGCCATATACCTATATCTAAGGAATTTGCGAAGGGCTGCAGCCTATTATAATATGGGTCAGCTCTTGTAATTTTTATTTTGACATGTGGAAAGATACGGTGGAACTTCTGGGAGTTGTTATTTAACACGAGATACCTTCAACCAAATCAATTATGCTTTTCCCCCAAGTCTGAAGTTTTGGGCACAGATGACTGATATTAGCAATTCCAAGCAATCTGTATAATGCAACTGATATATGTATACGAAAAATCCAGGAGTTGTTCTAGACCTGTTCATGGAAAGTAAATTTCACTACTGCAGACACTCAAAGGTTTTCTCCTCACTTGTATTCCTGTGTCAAGTGGCCAGAACTCACAGGCAGCTGTTTCAGAGTAGTGTGGATTTATTTGTGTATAGAGAGAAAAAATTAATCCACTATTATTGGTACTCTATCACATACAAATTCTCTGTCTCCTGCTGACAGAATAGGTTGACAGAACCTTTTCATAGTATCCATCAGTTAATTTTATCAGTCATGGTATTATGATTATAAACTACAAATTATCTAACAATGAATATATAATTACAGAAATGAAACTATACACTAGTTATTTAACATTTGTAATGTGTAATTTATTTAACACTCTCCTTGGAATATACATAGGAAATTAGAATAATAAAGCAGAAATAAAATTACGTTTATCCCTCATCCATCATCAGTGAGGAGCAATGTTACCAGCTTGATGAGGCTATACATTCAGCCACGTAGGGAAGTTCATGAATGCTACCTTTAGGCCTCCTTAAAACACCCTGGTGAACTGTATGTTATTCATATGCTAACCAACAAGTCATTCTTCTGACACTGGGATTGACAAATTGTAGATCTTTGTTTTAAAATATTTTTTTTCTCAACCTGAATTAAAAACTAAAATATAAAATAACCAGTGCTGAGAGGCAAAAATATTGGATTCCAGATATAGGAAGAAGATAAAATTAATATTGTTCTTATTAAGAAAAGGATAAAACAGAAGTCATGATACATACTGCATTTTATGAGTTTTAATTGTTCTCATCTTTGTTTTAAATGCAAGGGCCTTTGCCATTTGGCTTTGTTATTGCAGATCGCAGTCATCCTTAGTGGAGGAGGGAAAAAATCTTACCATATGTCTTCCAAAAAAGTTGTCCATTGTCCTCGCATAGTTAGCAGCAATCAAATTTCATCTGCCACATACTTTGGTTCATTAAGTAATTGACATCTTTGGTGACTGCTGGTTAATAACAGTTTTTTTCATTATTCTTGTTTAAGAAAGACAGGTTCAGGTAATGTGATGTAAATTAGGAGACTGCACAAACGAAGCACTAATAGAGGGAGGAGGGTGGCCAAAATGCGCTCTGCTGCAAGCAGATGAGAGGCTTGGCCTGCTCAAAATTATGTACCCCATTCCATTATATGTAGAATAACTAGATTCATGTTAGACTTACCATTAGCTCACGAGCACACAGTATTAACATTGTTTACCCTAATATCTCTTTTGAAAGCTGCCAGGTTTTATATTTTACCATTTACCATATTATATCTAGAGGTGTGTAATGTACCAGAGGTGAAGTAGCTAAATGAAGGGTTCCTTGGTTTTGGAAGGGTCAGTTTTGTGAAAGCTGAATATATGAGCCTTCAAAAAGAAATGAGCCTGTGGTTTCTGAATGTTCTCTACTAATCATGATAATCTTCACTTACACTACAATTTCAGTCTTTCTTTGCAATATAGTAATCTAGAAGCAGTATGGAAGTGCCCTCGTTTCCTGTGCTCCCAGGTTTTGTCACTGCCCATTAAAATTCATGTGCTGTACTGCAGGCTTGGATAAAATAGTTCATTTGAGTGTTCACACTACCCGGATTCTTCAATGAGGTCTTCTCCTAAATTAGTTTCACTTTTCTTCCCCCCCCAGTGGAAGTAAGAGCTTCTGGTAAATTATATAGTAACATTTGCATAGTGTCAAGGTTTTTTATTTTGTCTCTCTTTTGGTTATCATTTTAAGACTGTTCAGAGTAGTACATTCTCTGTGACTCATATGCTTACAAAATTCTGTGCCTCAAAACCTCTTTTTTTTTTATCTATCTTGTATTACAGGCACAGCTTTGCATTTTTTAATGTGTGGTCTCTGACAGATTCTTTACTGCTTTGAGGTATGCTAGTTATGCAACCTAATTTTGCAAAATGGCTCTGTGTTAGTACTCCCTGGGGCTTCAGTTTAGTTGTCATTTATCATTTTAGCACCGTGATTGATTACTCTCTACTATTTAATTTATCTGCTGCAGCTTCTCAGCTTTTTCTTCAGTTGGTAAACATATACTTTTCTAGATGCATTTTTCGAATGATGTGTTTTCCAAGTGCCCCAGAAGTCATGTAGTCATATTTTCTCAGCTAGGAATTTAACCATTTAAGCCATTTAATGGTTTCAATAAAGTATTGGCTGATATTTTGTCTATTACTTGGAAGCTTTGCATTGGAAATCTGTGTTGCGTTTTCCATTTTCAATGTTATTGTATGTATTTATTCTGAAATACAAGTGTATTTAACTGCTTCTTTGTCCACCAAAAAAACAGTAAAAGAAATGAGCACTTTTTTTAAGTGTAGGAGCCAAATGCGTGGGCTGATGCTGCTGCAGTAGACTTTAACCACCTTTGCACATTAGTTTCCAAAGCAAAATATTCATTAGCTTAATTTGCTCATTGGAATATCACAAGCCAGCTTCAGTCAGTAGGGTTAACATGTGCTTGTTTTCTTGTCTTGTATACTGTGTTCCTGTCCTGTAATTTGCTATTTTTAAACAGCACATTGAATATCAACTTGGCTATGATTTTAAATCAGGCTTTTTCAGAGTAACATCAAGTTTCCATTTAAAAAAGGGGTCTTTTTTGCATTAAGTCATACTGTGTATACACATGGCAGCAGTTTTACACAATTACTGAGACAAATTCCAAGAAGCTACAATAATGAACTGCTTCTGTGATCCACATATCAAAGAAGTTTTATTGTCAAAGTTTCTTTTCTCCTGCAGTTTTTATTGTGGCTCTGTTATCTCTGTTTTTGAATGGGGAGGTTGATAATTTGTTTAGTTTTTTTTACTTTTTAGTTTCTGATTGTATTTAATGTTGGTGATTAAAATCTCTCAGTAAGAAGAATTATACTGTGTCATCATAATGCAGCTTTGCTGACGTGGGTAACTGCTATTGTAGTCCTGTCTCTAAATACAATCAAACAAAATGAATAATCTGCAGCGTTGCATGATTTTTGAGGGCAGTTTGGTGTTCATTTTTGAGAGAGCGAGCTTTAATCGGTGCTTACCTTTTGTTTGTAGTTCCTAATCTCTTCGCACAATCCTCTTGTAAAGAATGCTGGGTTAGCTTGGGATACGTATCTTCGTAAGCAGGTGAATTCCAGCCCACGTTTCATTAGAGAATTGGAGATAGCCAGTTCTATCACTGCTCTGTCACAGTTCGTGTAGGCACCTATGCTTCAGTTAGGAACTAAGAGGATAGACTTTCTTGTCGACTCTGCTATTTTGCATTTATGGTACATGGAGATTAGCTCAAAAAAACCCTAATATGATACAAGTGATTACATACATACTGGTTAAGGTGACTCCCCAGTATGGAGGTGGCGATAGCTAAGGAACGTTATTTGGCAGTTTTGGATCCTCTCCAAAGATGAGTTTGTTCTTCAATGATGGTTTGCTTTGTTTCCTTCTTTCAAAGTTTCGCACTATAAATCTTATTTTGAAGACATATAGTCATCATAAACATCACATTTTGACAGCTTTTCTTATGTGAATGAAACTCATTCAAGTATGGTTATTCAGAAACGAGAAAAGATGCATCTTAGACCTGTGTGCAAGTGTATCTTTAAGTTACTAGTATTTTGACGACATTTATCAATGAAAATGCGAAGAGAATAGGAAATTCAGTTTCTCACTTTCTCATGTAAACAAAACTGTTTTGCGAAGCCATTATCAAAGATAGCACATAAAAATATTTTTTATGATTTTAATCTGTGTTTATATTCATATCTGAAGTGCGTGAAAATGGGCACTCTAGAATTTTTCTTGCCATAAATAATTTTGAAAATACAAAACACAAAATTAAGCATATTTGGAAAAACATGATTCCTTGGATTAGGTTTTTTGGGTGGGGGGGAATATAGTTTAGAACAGCTAGAAATTAGGAGTGATTAGGGGTGCTCTGGAATATATCAAATAAATTAGCAGTGTGTCTGCAGTGTGCTTCTGCTGCTGTACCTGCAGTTTTGTACTGCAAGGTAAAGAGACAAAGATAAGGTTTCACTGTGAGAAGAGCCTCTCCACGAGGGCTCTTACAGCAGTGTTGATTGATGTATTTCATACTTGTGATTCTTGTAGCTATGCTAATAAATGGAACAACAGTGATTTGAGCTGAAGGCACAAGTTTTTGAACATGGTGGTCATAAAGCGCATAACGTATAGCCCATGTTTTCAGTCTCGCTAATTAAAAAACTTCAGTTAAGCCATTAAAGATACCAAGATTCCAGTTTTTTCCATGGGCCGTGTATTTGGGATTTTTTCTCAGTACTGCCTCATTTCCATGACTGCTTCAATCCCTCCAGAGTCTCAAGGATTAGAAATGTATTTTTTATTGAAAGGTGACATTTTCATGCAGTCACGTGGATCGGGGAGGTGGAGCTTCCAAGGATAACTCTCAAACATTTATTGCAAAGTCTGCAATACTGTGTAAAGCGCGTGATAGCCTGGAGGTCTCTGCTAGTACTGTTCAGCAGTACACTTTGATCTTCGTATAATAGGTCTCCCAATACCTTTTCATTTCTAACAGAAATAGTGCCCAGGCTGCTCTTATACCATAAGTCTTTTTCACTCATCCTTATAAGTTGTGATGCCGAGTGAGAACATTGGTTTTAGGAAGAAGTATGAGAAAAAAGGAATGTCATTTAGACTGTGCAGCCTTGACCACTTTTGATGGGACTTTGCTCTGAGAAGCAAGTCTCAGTGTTTGAATCTTTACTTTAAATGAAATACTTAGCACCAACAGAGTTTATTTAAAAATCTAATTTTACTTCAGGGATAATAATTTTAAGCACTTTAAACTGTGTTATACCATTAGTTAATAAACCACTAGCTATTAAACTGTTAATAGTTTATTCTGCAGATAACAATGATTCCTTTTAGAGAGTTATGGTCTATTGCACAAATACGCATTTAGGGAGGTTTTAAAATGGGAATTACATCTAAACTTTACAGTTACGTACTTGGACATTTCTTAAGGAGAATAGAATCAGTAGCTTTTTATATAGGAAGCCATACGGTCCTCAGAAAGATGTAAATGTTTGCAGTACACAGCTACGCTTATGGTAAGGATTTGTTACATCTTAGTTGCTATATCATCGTCATTTTTGTATTTTCTCTGAAATTTGACTTTTTGCAGCCTCAGTGTCTGGAGTTATGACCTGTCAGTGTAGACACTGCAGTTGCACTCTGGAAAACCAGTCCCTGTCCTAATCCTTGTGGCCTAGTTCCATAGCCATTTAAAAAGAATGAAAGAATTTGAAACCTGACTTCCTTTAAAAAACAGTTTTCCAAAAAACGGTAGGTTATATATAACTTGTAGGAAGCCATTCTTAATGTACAAGAGCTTCGCGAGCCCTCTGTTTGTTATATTTTCACATGTATTTTAAAGACTGTTTCCTCCAGAAGTAATAATTGTCATTTATAATAGTAATCTGCTGAGTAGGCTCATTGTATTAAACCACAGCTAGAATTCTGCACACGCTAATTGCCTTTGCAGGGGAACCAGTGATTTGAAGCATGTGGAAAGCGATGCGATGCTACCCAACCCCACCATGGATCGTATCCAATGGCTGTCACAGCTTTCTGGCATTCACCAGAGTGTGACAGCTGTACTTTCCCATTCATATGTGGGCTGTCCCTCGTGGCTGATCAATAGTGAGACTTCATTACCTCCAGTCTCTTTGTGGCACTCCTAGTAGGGATCAGACTGCTAAGTTCTGTACAGAATTAGAGGGAGGTGTTTCTTGTACTTGTCAAGCAGTTTTGGTGTGATTGTTGGAAGGTCTTTTTTCATTAATGTGTATCTCTTGGGTCACATTTTCACTGTGTGTGCATTCCGAAAAAGAACTTCCCTAACTTTACCTTTAATTAATTTGGGGATCCTTTTTCCTGTTAAATTTTGCTTCACCACTTGAGAAGTGCTTATGTAGACCCCAAAAAAAAGGAAAAAAAAATATTAAAAAAAAAAGGAAAAAAAAGAAAAGGCATGTAAGAAATTCAGATGTCTGATACTGAAATTTTCTGAGGATATGTTAGTGGACGTGAGCAACTTGCTTAAGCCCTCTTGAGTAGCTTTCCTTTTAAAATGGATGCGGTGGCACATTACAACTTTCCAGGGGATTTGGAAGTAACTCCTGTGGTGAAAGTGATAGTGGCATAAAAAGAGTGAGCTGATACCATCCCAGTACTGCAAAGACCTTGAAGAACAACAGAACTATGTACTGCTCTTACTTATTATTCTTTCAGACTCTGAGACTGTTCTGACTATTCTTAGAAGGTGCCAGTGTGTTAGTCTGTGTGATAAATGTGTTCATCAGTACCTAATTATTTTTTATGTATGTTCAAAAAAAAAGGAGATTGTATCTGTTGTTAGGTAACTACGGCTTTAAAAAAAAATTGGCTTGCTTGGTGTTTTCTAACCTTGAACATACCTGTGTAGCACTGTGAACAAATCCTACAAGCGTCAAACAGAGTTTCATGCTGCATTTTTTACCAGTATAAGCTCTCCCTGCCTCCCCTATTCGTTCACCTGGGAAAAAACATCAGACTTTACAAGCCTGAATAATGAGATAGGGCTAAGGAAGAGGAAAGCTCTAGTATAACTGTCCTTATTTGCTACATACTACTATGACATCCAGCCCCATATTGATTTTGATTCTCCTTTCATGTTTTGTTTCTATTTCTCCCTTTGCTGCTGTCTTATTGGCAGCTTTACCTAAGTCTTAGTTTCGCTTCTAGAGCTACCTTGACCATACTCTGCTGGAAAAGATCCTTCATTCCTCAGTGTCACCTAGTTTGTTTTCTTGAAGTTTCCATAGTCCCAGATCTTCTAAAGGATAACAATAGGGATAAAATTCGTCTTCTTTCACTTACATCTGCTGGAGTGCTGTAACTAGGTTGTGACTGACCTTGCATAGAGGTACTCAAGCCGGGATGGTACCCACTTATGTGATCATGTCTCTAGACATAGAGAAAGTGCTTGCTTTTATATGTACGTTCCATCCTCCCCATGCCCAGATATCTTACTATCATGCTATAGAACAATGAGGGAACCTGGGGTTTGTACCTGTTTCCTCTGCAAGTGTTTGTTTCCTTGACATAAGCTCAGAGCTCTTTGGGCATCTCTTTACCCCATCAGCAAACTGTCTCTGTAGTTTTGCTTCTACTTCTTCCTTTTCTACGTACTGTGGGCATGAGGCTAAAGGTTACATTGCTTCGGATAGAACACACTAAATTTGCTTATAGATGATACATGAACATATTATCTCTGTGCCTTTTTGTTGGTTGTTAAACCCTTAGCTTTAGCATATAGTACTTTCTCCAAATTATCTGCCTGTAGCACGCTATGTCTGGTTTGTTTGAAGAGCTTCTGTTTTCTGCCGATTAGATATTTCACTAAGAGCTCAAAAAAAACCCCATGTTTGTGTTTCTTCCTTTCCTTCTTGCATGCATGCATGCGTGCTTTCTCGCTTTTGTGCTCTCTTTCTTGGTTTTTTTCTCTGTTTTGCTGGAACATTATGTCCTCAGTTGTCAAATAGCTTTCTCTCAGCTGAACTTCCAATACTGAATTGACAGAAATCAACCAGAAGCTCTGGAAAATTGTTAATTTTTATAGTCAATCTGAATTTTACGAGTCTTAAATGAAGAAAAGTGTGTTATCAAAAATACAATATTAGGCTTGTGAAGAGGAATCTCTAAGATTTAGCATGTAGAAACAGAATGTTATGATAAGATTATGAAACCATGAGGGGCTATTTGAATGATCTGCTTATTTCTACAGACTAAATAAAGCTCTGTTTTATTAATTCTAAGTGTTATTTGTTGCAATATAGTAAATCAGGTTTACTGCATCTCTTTAACATTAGCTTCCCAGAAACAACACCACCAAAGTGCAACTATCAGTTAGCTGAGTGGTGTAGATACAACGCTGAAAATAAATATGGATGATTAAGCAAGTTATTATTTTTCAGAAACAGCGCATCCGTTTCTGTGCAGATACGAGATTTTAAAAAATGTGTTCAGGGTTCAATAAACCATTGAACAATCTGTGTTTACTGACTAATAAACTGGTTTTGTGACTTAATGTATTTGTCAGTAAAGGAGAAGGAGACAGGTTATGAGTTATAGAGTATCATGAACTGTATGGTACAAGGAAAGCAGTTAACACTGGGACTATATGACAGTTGTGAATCATTGCTGCTTAAAAACATCATGGCTACGAGGATACCTTAAAGCCTTCTCTAAGGACTCTCTATAAAATTGAGGATTGAGACAGGAGTAAAGGCATTTCAATAGCGTTCAGCACCGCTATATTGCCAAACTTTGCATGTGGCTTTCAGAAGGTGAATCGTCATACAGCATACCTGTCCCTGTTTAGCCTTGCCAATTCCTAGACATGTATTCTGGTTACCAAAATGTGGCTTCATCATTTTCTTTAGCTTAGGAGTACAATAGAAGTGTTGTCACAACTTCTTTAGCAGAAAGTTAAGACGGGGTAGTTGGACAAGTCATTTAACAACTTGAAACTCACAGATTTAGAATGTCTGGAGTTCTCTCAGTTGATTTTATACTATGGTACAGCTTGCCTTATGGAAATTATCTCAAACTGGGGATGTAGATATACTTTCCAGGAGATTTAGGTAATGTTTATACGTAAGCTTTTTGAAACTCACTCATGGGAATAAGCAGGAGGAGCAGATGAACCCTGTGTTCCAGTCACAATTTTAGATGTCACGAACAAACAAACACCCAACTGATACCAAGAAAAAAACACCAAAACTAGAGAACAGGAGATGTCAGAATGTTTCTAAGTAGAAGCATTCATCAGCTGTCACGTTGCTGACTTCTTAAGTTCAGTTGTCATGTTTGGACTTGATGTGGTGCCAGTAGAAAGAAGGATTTGCTTATTTATTTTTCAGAGACCAGAATTTTTTCTAGGCCGCATGTAGAAATAGTTAGAAAATCCTGTATGCTGTACTGGGTAGAAAAAAAAGAAGTGGGACTTGTAGTGATAATACAGAAGAAGAAAGACGAAAGAACACAGTTATCTGGATTTAAAAGGAATCTCCATAGTAACTGCATTCATCTGAGATACTTAATATATGTATTGTTACCTCTTACTTCTCTGAGTGGGTGAAATTTATTTGGTCACCTAGAATTTGAGGTGACTTGTACCATCAGTGTAGATGTGTGTTAAATTTGCGATCGTCCAGTCATCTGGGACCTCCCCTGTTAGCCAGGGCTGCTGATCGATGATGGAGAGTGGCTTGGCCAGCTGCTCCACCAGTTCGCTCAGCACTCTTGGGTGGATCCGGCCCCATAGACTTGTAAGTGCCCAGGTGGCATAGCAGGTATGAATATGAGTAGCCATTTAGAAAGCTTTACATTTTTCTTCTAGATTGTGCCTGGTTAAACAAAGTAGAAATATTTGGCAGTGACAAATGGTGTGTGATCTGTAGGCAGCAGTTGTACTCTGAAGTGATGTACAACGCTGTCTCAGATGTTTTCACAGTTAGGTGTCTGTGGTTTATATTGATGCTTGTTCACAGATTAAATGGTTTCATGTCTATTTTGGATGTGTAGTTTTTGTACACCATTAAGAAACAATTATAATTCAATTGGGTTTTTTGGAAACTGGTGACAGTACCTGCACATCACTCAATTTCAGTACCTTTATGGAGAGCAAGGTGAAGCAGCCTGACTGTGTAAGACAGTGTATGTATTTCTGTGTGTTGGGACTTGACTGTCTATTTATTTTATACAAATATCTTTTCCTTGGTAAGCAAAATCTCTCCCTGTTAAGATTTTTTGATAGGAGCTTATCCACAGTTTAGTTGTCTTGTCATTTTCTGATGCTGTTGGGGCAGCGATGCTTCTCTGGTGGATGAAATTTACTGGCACATCACTTCCCCCCACCCCGGAACAATGAGTTCCAATGCAGTATTTTATTTAGAAGAAACCTGAAATGAGTTTTGTTGCTTTGCTTTTGGATGGGGTTTCATATATCGATATTGCTAATTACCTTACCATCTTGTGATAGGATCACCAATAAAAAACTGTACAGTCTGTAGAAATTTCACAAGAATTTACATAGTTACTGTGAACTTAACATGTACTCTGCTTTGATTCCCTCACTTTCCTTGGTCGTGTGTACCTGGTGCCTTATTAACTCATAAAAACAAGGCAGTCTTCACATTAGCAGTTCTGAAAGATAATCTATGAAATCAGTTAACAGCCTTGTACAGAAAAGACAAATGCTTTGACTGGTGCTCAGCTATACCTCTCATGTATACAGGACAGTCTCACAGACACCTTGCTGTTAAAACAGTGGGATCTGCGGCAAGGACTGATCCTACACAGGACATAACTGCTAGCACAGCTCATGGTCTGCAGAAATGTCCACTGGAAAAATACTGGCTGGTGTGAGGAAGTTTAGTGGGTAAAGATTCCAATTCTATTCACTTGTGGCTTTGTCATGAAGTTCTTATTTAATTTTTCAAGAGAAGAAGTTTTTCTGCTTCAGTGGAGAGTAAAGCACATTTCTACTGTAGTTAATCATTGTTGCTAGGTAGGATGTGACTTCTCACTAGGTAAACCTCGCTGATAAATAAGAAGACAAGTGAGGTCCAGAGGATCTTACTCGCTTTATTATGATATATGGAGTTTTTCCTCCTTGTTTGTTTTGGCATTTTTTCTCTCTCTCTTTTTTTTTTTTTTTTTTTTTTTTTTTTTTTTTT
>Ga0065711_1047715_pt1 | contig 12175 bp, 11 predicted proteins | sample Hoacrofraction12_FD_59098 | JGI IMG/M metagenome (GOLD analysis project Ga0065711, IMG submission 59098) | Hoatzin crop microbial communities from Cojedes, Venezuela - Epithelial fraction 12 v2 (version 2) | ecosystem: Host-associated > Birds > Digestive system > Esophagus > Crop | place... | reverse complement strand
TTTTTTTTTTTTTTTTTTTTTTTTATTCTATGTGGGTGCATGTGTGTGTAGGTAGATATCACATATATATAACAACACTTTAAAAAGTTATTTTTGAAATTTGCAGGGTGCCTTATATTGTCTTCTTGGAAATCACAGTGGAGTATGTTTGGCAAATCTTCACGATTGGGATTGTATTGCACAGACGTGGCCAGCGATTGTTTCTTCTGGGCTTAGCAAAGCTATGTCCTTGGAAAAACCATCCATAGTTAGACTCTTTGATGACCTAGCAGAAAAAATCCATAGGCAGTATGAAACAATTGGATTGGACTTTGCAGTAAGTGACAGATTGCTTGGTCTTAATGTCTTGGATTCTGAGAGCATTTGGTCACATAAATGCTTGAGACTCATGTATATTATTTGACTTAGTGTTCTGATGTTGATCACATTCTGATGTCTGTTACAGAGGAATGTAGACGTCTATTTTTGAGACTGAAGTAATAGAGCTTCTTGCAGTACTACTGGAATTTGTAACTTTTTGCTAACCTCTAAGAAAGCCTGTTACAGAAAGGAAGTTTTTAAGTTGCCTTTCAGTTTTCATTAGTATGGGTCATGCTGATGAGGCATGAAGATGTGTGTTGGTAGTCATCAAATTAACATTGTCAGTATTTGTAGTGTTGTCCCACTGTGCTAACACACAGCACTCATTATACAACTGCCTTTTGCCTAATTAGAGGGATAAAAGGCATGGTACTTACTTTAAAGCATGAATGCCAGTTAATAAAAATCTTTTATAGACAGTTTTTATGCTTTAATGAACTATTGAAGTTTGTCTTTATCTTAAAATAGAATAAAACATTTACTTGGAGAAATAATTCTGCTGTGTGAACACAAAAGCTGTCCTCCCTGCTTCTTCATGCACTTTTCTATGTGGACAGGAGATTCTGCACTCTTCATATGATTCTGAGCTCTTCTTATTTAGAAACAGACACAAACATAAAAACTTGTTTCTTCTCAGTCCTAAATCTTTGTGTTCTCTGTCAATAGGTTCCAGAGAAATGTGTTGAGGTAGCTGTTATGTTGCAAAAATCAGGACAAAGTTCAAACTTCACAGGCCTTTGTTCAGAAGAAATTCAGTTAGGAATTCAGCGACAGAAAGAAAAGAATGCTGAGGCTCTGCAGTAAGTTAAACTTCCCTTAACACTAGCTTGTGCTGCCTGATATTTACTGTACATTAATCTGAAATTGCTAACTAAATCTTAAGCTCGACAAATTCAGAATGTCCGAGAATTGTTCTGGTGTGCCTTCTCTCCTGACTTGGCAGCCTCTTTCCTCTGCACTCGTATTTCCTTCCTTCATCCTCCTCTTCTCTGTCCTCCCAGTTAGTGCTGTGTTTACTGCCTTGCCTTCACCCACCTTTTCATTGAGGAACTCTTACTGTTTTAAATGGTTCTCAGTAGCATCTGGTTGATAATTCTGTCTTTTTCCTTTAGAAACTATGACAATTTGGTCAACATGCTGCTGGACTGTGTGGAACAGAGAAATCTGTAAGTCTCCCTTTCTGTGCATGAGAATTGGTTAGACAGTGAATTGGAGGTGGCTACATGAATAAATGTCAATTGCATCAAGAAGTGCAGTTAGCGTGACCAGAATTGAGGAATATTTTTTCACCCTTGAATTAGACGTGCAAAAGCAGTTTGTCAGTAGCGGTCTTGCATTTAATGGATTTGGGCTAGCTTCTTGGAGAGTTTTTGTAACGGTGTCTGCAAGAATTTAATTTCTGGACATCCTCATGCATTTGCATATTGATTCTGCTTACCCAAACAGGAAGATAAAGGCCAGTATAGGGGAATCTTGGCATTAGTGTCTCCTAGGTAAAGACATGAATGAGTCTGGAGATTTTCATTGGGACCTTGGTTTGTTAATATAAGGTATCATCACATCTTGGAGTTTAGCTTTGCTTTTAATTAGTTTGACCTGTTATTTTTTTAGTATTTGTTTGTTGTGGGGAAGAAAGCTCTGGTTCTGTCTGCATAATACTGACATCTGAATAGATTTTAATTGGTAGCAAGATATTTGTATTTAAAAACTTAACAAGAATATCCCTATAGTTCTGTATTTGACATTGAAATGCCGAGATCAAAAGGCACTATTAACTGAGTATATTTGATTGCACTTGTGTCTTCCCACAACACTGGAATTTTAGCTAAATGACAGTTAAGCTCCTTGGCTATAGCAGTGGCATAGAATATTATTTAAGTTAGTTGAAACATATTTACATAATCTTAATCCGTATAAACATTTCTGTGCAAAAACAGTATGTGCAACTCTGCTACTTACTGTCTGTTTTGAATATTTATTTTATTTTTCTAGTCCCTGGAAGTTCGAGCACATAAGCATTGGTTTTCTGTCTCTGCTTCTGAGGGATGATAGGATACTGCCTGTCCGTGCCATAAAATTTTTTGTGCAGTGTCTCAACCATGATGCAATTGTAGTTCGTAAGGTAAAATAACATAATTATATCTATTTGTTCTGCAACTCATTAGATTTTAGATCGGATGTTTGTGGTGTCTTGCTGTGATAAAGCACAAAAATTGAGGTGTACGTCCCTCCTCACTCTTCCAGCCATGCATGTGTACGAAAGTTCCTAGTCCAAGTTCTGGCAGTGCTGTAGCTGTGACATATGATGTAAAGTTTGAAAACTGTGAAAATGTGGAACGTACCTATTCATTCTTATTTACTTCAGAATTTTGCAGAGTTTCTTTTGCAGATGTCTTTTTTCTATCTGCAGCTTATTGAAGGGAGCCATCTGTGTGTTATATTTGTACCTTTAATTCTGCTTGTTGCCTCAGTGAGGCTTGAAACCAACAGCCTTTTTTTCCTGAAAGTGATTAGTGGGCAGGTTTTTGTGGGCTATAAAGGTCACTCTTAAGCCATGTCTTGTATCCCCTGAAATGAGTGAGATTTATTACTTTATGGGCAGTATCAGCGCTGACAAAGTTCACTGTAATTTTCACTGGCTTTTTAGAGTCCTGAGTAGCTGGCTTAAAATGTGTCTGTAATGAGATGATTAGACACATCCTTCTGGAAGCAGGTGTATGGAATGGATACATTAATGCCCATTTCTTTCTTTCTTTTAGGTGGCCATCTCGGCTGTGGCTGGTATTCTTAAGCAGCTTAAGAGAACACACAAGAAAGTGCCCATCTGCCCTTATGAAATAAGTGGGTTTTATTTAATATAAGAAATGTCTTACATTTATTGTAAAATTTTTTAAAAGCATCTTTTCCTGGTTAAATTAAACATAGAATTGCAACCTTTTCATTTCTCTCTGGTTGTTAATGTCCTAAGCAAACAAAATAGGTAATAAAATAGTTCATTTTTCAATTTTATGTTTTTTCTCTTTTAAAGCAGTGTTATACGTGCAAGTGTATATTAAGCTATTCACTTACTTAAGTGAGTTAAGACTTCAGAGGTATGGTCATTCTTCTTCCAGAAAGCCTTATAATTTGTGAATAATTTGTATATCTCCTTTTTATTCTTTTTTAATAATTTCAAATGGGACATTTATATAAACTACTAAAGGAGTCTCTTCTGTTACTGTTTGTGTTACTTTTAGTCTCCTAGGGCAAGTATCTGTACAGATTTGATTGGGGTGAGGGAGACACAAAAGCTTTTTAGAATCTTTTATTAGAAGTAAGTCACAACATTTGCTGGGACTGTTAATGAACAAGTTTGATAGAGCATAAATTCCTCTTTAACCAGGTGGAAACCCTAAGCCTTCCAGCATTCAGGCTGGTGACAGACCGGATAACCAGTGGCTGCACTATGACAGTCAGAGTTTACCAAAGACTAAGGAAGCTTGGGAGTCATGTTGTTTTGTGGAGAAAACACACTGGGGATACTATACCTGGCCTCAGTGAGTATCATTAAGTGTTAAGATAGACTTGTGAGAGTCAGCAGAAAAAACCCTGTGGGAAATTAAATAAAGTTTGTTAGGTTTAGTTTTTTAAATTGAAACAAAAAAATACAATTTACTTTGTGCTTTGTGCTCCTTGTTTGTTTTACCACTTCTGGGTGGTTGTGGGTGTGTGTGGTTGTTTTCTTAATTATTTTTTATTTTTTGTTTTGGGCCCCTCACCGCAAGAAAGACGTTGAGTTGCTGGATTGTGTCCAGAGAAGGGCAGTGAGGCTGGTGAGGGGTCTAGAGAACAAGTCTTATGGGGAGCAGCTGAGGGAACTGGGGCTGTTTAGTCTGGAGAAGAGGAGGCTGAGGGGGGACCTTATTGCTCTCTACAGCTACCTGAAAGGAGGTTGTAGTGAGGTGAGTGTCAGTCTCTTCTAAGTAACTAGTGATAGGATGAGAGGCAATGGCCTCAAGTTGTGTCAGGGGAGGTTTAGATTAGATAGTAGGAAAAATTTCTTTACTGGGAGAGTGGTCAGGCATTGGAACAGGCTGCCCAGGGAGGTGGCTGAGTCCCCATCCCTGGAGGTGTTCAAAAAACATATAGATGTGGCACTTTGGGATATGGTTTTGTAGGCGTGGTGGTGTTGGTTGGATGGTTGGACCTGATGACCTTAGAGGCCTTTTCTAACCTATGATTCTGTGATTCTCTTTGGATTTTGTGGATACTATAGGCACGTATTTCATATGGCTATTTAACTGCTGGTTTTAAAATGAAGTGTGCATGTTCGAAAACTATATAGTTGTGAAATCTGCAGAGTATTCTATCACTAATAATTCTGGATTGCTTGCTGTAGCAAAACCTTTAGAATAACAGGCTTAATTTTTTTAAAAAATTTTCGTGTAAGTTTTGCTCTTTTGGAGTTGATGATAAATCCTATTTAATATAGGGAATACATAAAATAATATGCTTTATTTTACTTTGAAAAATGTTACTATATTTTTATATTTTTTTAATTTTCAGAACTATGACAGTTTATGCTCCAGCTGAGCATCAACCAAAGCTTGGGCGAAGGAGACATGAGCTGACAGAAGTAAGGCTTTCAGTGTGTTTCAGTTTTGTGGGGTTTTTTAATACTACTTCTCTTCCTTTCTGTTTTTAATATTATCCACAGATTATTGTGGAGATAATGTGAAGATCAAATTCTCTTCTCTCTTTTAGCCTAAGTATTGCTTACCATTTAGAGAGTACTTACACAAAATGTGTGGAAGCAGATTTGTTTTGCTTGATCGCAAACCAAGGTGGATTTTGAACTCTACGCGGTTTCATGGCTGTGTGGATATAATCATGTTTTTAACAAGCAAAAAGTGATAACTATTCTGAAATCTAGATCCCCACAAGACATTTTTAATTATATTTTTCTACTGGATCTTCATACTTACTGTGTTATTATACAAGAAGAAATTAATATTTTAATGTATTGCAGCTTCCCTGTCAGCAATCGTGGAATAATTGTATTAATGACCACTTTCTTCTTCCCTTTCAAATCTTTATCAGCATTTAGAACAAGGTAATTAGTGACAGTGGGAATGACTGCTTTGTAGGGTTTATACTAGTGAAAGGAAAGACAGTCCAAAGTCATTAATGAAAATAAAATCAGGAGTCTTGAAAACATTACCCAATATTCCCTATAAAGTGAGGGAGGAGTAGGATAACCCAGGCATGATTTTTGCCAAAAATAGAATTAAAATGAAAAATGGGACTTGGAAAGAGTGGGATATCAGAATCAAGCACCTCAAAGCTAATCTCTTTTTTCTGTTACAGGCAGAACAAATTATATATGATCACTTTTCTGATCCCAAGTTTGTTGAGCAGTTAATTAAATTTTTGTCTTTAGAAGACAGAAAAGGAAAAGACAAATTTAATCCTCGTAGATTTTGCCTCTTCAAGGTAACTAGAGTTCAAGAACTAAATTGCTTCCATTTTGTAGATAATTATCAAAGCATGGGAAAGCCACAGACTACTTGACTTATACCCCACTGTTGCAAAATGTTGATTTTTAAAGGTATACTGCTGTGATTAATCCTGTTAATCCTCTCTTCTGATTAACTGCTTAGGGAAGCAGAGTAATATAAAAGTATGTAAGACACTTGTGTATAATTCTGTTGCAAAAGCAAAGTAATTTCACTTTCTGCATATTGAGATCTCAAGTGCTTTCTGATCTTATGTTCTTCTTACAAAGACAGTGGTTTAGATGGATAATTACTGAAGACACTTTCACATCTTGTTTTACAGGGCCTTTTCAGAAACTTTGATGATGCCTTCTTGCCAGTTCTTCAGCCCCATTTAGAACAACTTGTGGCAGACTCCCATGAAAGCACCCAGAGATGCGTAGCTGAAATTATAGCCGGCTTAATAAGAGGTTCTAAACACTGGACATTTGAGAAGGTGCTGATGTAGTATTTTTGAGTGATTCATGGAAGTTAAGGAATAAGTTTGAATTATTAATCAAATTAAACGTATGAAATTGAGGGCTTTTAATATATCACCAATGTCCAAGAAAGGACTGGAAAGCGTTGCAACACTTGGTGCTTCATTGCGCAACTTTGAGCACAATTCATAGCTTGATTTGGTGCCTATATAATACTAGGAGTTAGTAAAAAGGTTCAAGATTAAAGCTAAGAACAGGTTTTTGTTAGGGAGTTAGCAAAGTTGAGAAGGTTTGTAATTTCCACTTGGCATAAGTGCATATGTCCACCTCGGACTATTATGTCTCTATGTAGTTTAGACATAGCTGTCTAGATTATCTTTAAATGAATTTCTATACGGAAAAATAATTCTGGGAGAATCAGTTCCTTAATAAAAAAATTTAAAAGTAATTTTAAAACTGGGGGGAAGTCCTTGGAGTGTGCAAGACTGCTGTCCTACCAAAAGCAAAGTGTATGCAGTACAATTGTACTTAAATCACCATGAAAATGGTGCATACATAGTCCACAGTATTTCTAAAGACCCTGTAGATAAAATTTAAATGATTCTTGAAATCTTGTCTCTGATAGTATTGATTTCCTTTTGTAAATATCACACTGTAGCTGCTTTCAGAATCGGTATTGTTTTTCCATTATTTGAAAAGATGGAAGGATTTGGGTTTACAGAGGTTAGACAGCCATTTTGTCCTTAAATAGGCAAATCTTGTCTTTTGCCTTTTTGATGAGCAGGTGGAAAAACTTTGGAAGCTTCTCTGTCCATTGCTTCGAACAGCTTTGTCCAACATTACAGTGGAAACATATAATGATTGGGGCACATGCATAGCAACCTCCTGTGTAAGTAAAGGGGTACTTACTTTTAGTCTTGTAAAGCTATACCCAGATGGTCAAGTTTTACAGATAATATGCAAGTAAGAGCTTTATGAACAGAGATATTTGGGTATATTTTATCAGCTAAAACTGAGAACTGTGAATACAGTATAAAAATAATACCCATTTTAAAATCTCATAGCTTTTTTGGAAATTTTGTTCTCTTCTGCCCTTTGCAGACAAATGCAACACTTTAGAAAGAAAATAAAGCCTTAGTTTTCTTTTTAAGTATTTTGCAAGAGCTGTATAAGGTTAGTGGGTGGTGTTAATGTGTATGCTTGCTATGTGTTCAGTTTTTGTGGGAGTTCTTGAACTGAAATTACACATTTATTCTTGCTTTAGAAGTGTGCAGCTTAGCATTATGCTGTGAAAACTAAGTCTTAAGTTGTCTTCTAACGTACAGTAAGATTTCTATACACTGTGGTGGACTGGGAGTTGTGGTGTCTAAGAGGCAGGGTAAATGATAAGCCACAAATATCTTGGATCAGTAATTCTTTGAAATCACTCAGCAAAATTCAATGTAGTTTGTCAGCCAGAATCCTGGCAATTAATTAGCAAAATTCAGACATGATTATTCTTATACGTCAAAAATGAAGCTAAAATTCCTTCTATTCTTGTGATTGTATTTACCAAATAATTAAAACTGTGTGTGGTTTCATTGGGTTTTCCTCCTATCGAGATTTGTTGTGTAAAGATATTTAGCTTTGCACTTGCTTCATAAAATAAACCCAAGGGATGCAAAGAAAATCCCTGTTGAAACTTTCCTTGTTTATACAGTATTTGCATTTTAAAAATCCCTGATTTGCTTATATCTCTGATACCCATTTATTTTCAGGAGAGCAGAGATCCTAGGAAACTGCACTGGTTATTTGAATTGCTGTTGGAATCTCCATTGAGTGGTGAAGGGGGATCATTTGTAGATGCATGGTAAAATTAATTTTAACTGTTTTCTTTATTGAGCTACAATAAATAAAGCATGGATGGATAAAATGTATTTAGAGCATGTTGTGCCAGCTAGCTTGTAGAAGCAGGGAACAGAAGTGCTCTGTTCCAGTTGGCTTTCCCAACGCAATGGCAGTTTCTTCATTAGTTTTTTAATGTAATTAAATCTAGTTAACAGATTGTGAAAGTTTAGAACTGGCAGAGCAGCAATACTGTTGTTTCTTTCTGTAATTTTTACCCATCTTTGCATGCAATTCACACAGAGACACTTTTATGCTTTGACACACACATAACATTCCAGAACAAGGCTTGGAGGGGACTGGGGAAGGGAAGAACAATTTTGCATGACTAAAGATAAGCTGTTGTGATTCCTAGCCGACTGTATGTACTGCAAGGTGGCCTTGCACAGCAAGAGTGGAGAGTACCGGAGCTGTTGCATAGACTGCTGAAGTACTTAGAACCTAAACTCACGCAGGTTTACAAAAACGTCCGAGAGAGAATAGGAAGGTCAGTGTTTTCTTGTACAGCTCTTGGGTTTTTTTCTCTTGATTTTATTTGGGTAATTGAATGTCTAAATAATTACACTGAAGTGGTGTCTGCTTATGTCTGTCTTAGTACTGGTAATAGAAATCAGGTAAATTATTGTTAACTGACTTGCTTCAGAAACTTCAGATGACTTCTCTAAATTTTGGCTTTTATTGTATATGGCCTGTTATGTTTATGTGTGATATCTCTAAAGCTCTTAAACGCCAACAAACAAACAACACACACACACATACACCCCTGCAAAAAAATCCACCAAAAAAACACCCCACAACCCAAATTTACTGTGTGAAAGCCCTAATTAGCCATAAATGTACAGGGAATCCTTTAGATAGCATCTTACTGACTTAAAAACTAGTTGCAGATCTGTTTGGAGGAGGGGGGTGGTTTGTAGCTTAGTGACTACGCCTACTTGATTCAAATGTCTGCAAAGAGAGTATTGAAAAACATTTGGTTTTAAATAACTTTGAAGTGAAGAGGAAATTTTCTATAAGTATTAAACTTCAAAGCTCAACAAATTGATCTCGGATCACTTTTAGCTATGTTCAGTTGTCATACTAACTGTTTGTTCTTGCTTTCTTTTTTTTTTTTTTTTAGTGTTTTGACCTACATATTCATGATAGATGTCTCCTTGCCAAATACTGCTGCAACTAAATCTCCTCGTGTCCATGAATTTACTACCCGGATACTTGAAAATCTTAAACCACTCATGGAAGCAGATGAAGAAATTCAGAATCATGTTATGGAAGAGAATGGAGTTGGTGAACAAGATGAGCGAACTCAGGGCATTAAACTCTTGAAAACTAGTGAGTTACTTAATGAGGTTAAGAAATAGGGGAGTATTTTAGGGCGTGATGACTGAGGTCTGCAAATCCAAAAGTTGCAGTACAAAATTACACCTCTCAGATTTATGCTGCAACAAGGTATATGTTATTTCAGGGTTGAGGTTTATAACGCCAGCTTTACAGGCTGAAACTACCAGTATAGGTCCACTCTAAGGTGTGAAAATCTCCCAGGCGAGTCTTGCAATAAATTTGGTCTATAATTTGTTTTGGGATCATTACTATTTTTTATCTTCTTAATCAGTGATCATTTCTTTCATAAAAACAGTTCTGAAGTGGTTGATGGCAAGTGCAGGGCGATCCTTCTCTACAGCTGTCACAGAACAACTCCAGCTTTTACCATTATTTTTCAAGGTATGTGCTTTAATTATGCTTTTTTAGTTGTGTTTGATTATAAAGGACTTCTGTATGTAAAGCAAAGTTATAAGGGACTTTTATTTAAAAAAGAAAACCAATAGTGGTGATGATAAACATGCATCCCGAGGAGGCCCAAATGGGATTTTTTTAAGCTTATGTGTGTTTACAGCTGGTGATCTAGCCTGTTAAATGGTTTCCTGACAGTAATGACTTGTAGGTGAATGCCCTGTAGATGCGTAATTTGTGGGGTGAAAAGTTTCATTCATAGAATCATAGAATGGTTTGGGTTGGAAGGGACCTTAAAGATCATCTGGTTCCAACCCCCCTGCCATGAGTGGGGACATATTCCACTAGACCAGGTTGCTCAGAGCTCCATTCAACCTGGCCTTGAACAGTGCCAGGGAGGGGGCATCCACAGCTTCTCTGGGCAACCTGTTCCAGTGTTTCATCACCCTCATGATGAAGAATTTCTTCATAATATCTAACCTAAATCTACCCTCTTTTAGTATATCACGTGTTTATATAACACTTGTTTCCACTGCCCTGCTGTGTCCCGTATGCTGGCCTTTGATCTTGCACATTGGTGAGCTTATGAGGGGAGGGATGAAGGCGTGCATGGATCAAAGGTGAAGCTGAGGCTGAAGCAAGCAGGAAGGGCTTTGGAGTAGTGGCTGGGCTAAAGAGTGGAGATAGAAAATGTCTGGAAATGTGTGTGGATGAGGAAGAAGAAAATGAAGGATGTGTGGGTGTGAATGAACAGAGTGCATGATGAAGGTTGTTCTAACCTGACACAATGCTTTCTTTGTCTTCCCTGTACTTTCCCTTTGCACTGCGATACTTGCTCACCTAATCCTTTGCTTCTACTTTAGCACCTTGCCTTGCCCTCTCTTCTCATTCTCATCCCTCTCTCCTTTGTTAATCTGTTACAGTTCCCCTTCATTCCATGAGTGTATGTTGTTTCTGTTCTGATACTCATCTGTAGTTGTTTTCTTTTGTTCCATCATTATACAATTCTTTCTAAATGGTGGTACTTCTCTTGTTTTTCCTGGCATCTCTAATCCTTGTATGCTTTTGTCATTTAGTGCTGCATATCTGAAATAATATCTATTTGCATACTCCAAAGCATATGTCTGTCTTCATGTAAACATCAGTCAGTTATCCAACAATAATGTATGTGACCACAGAATAAAGGTTCACTTATGTGAAAGTGAGCTTGAAATACTGGTAAAGCTTTGTCTCAGTTTTGGACCTACATCTAAAATACTAAATTGATTGGATTTGATACCAAAAGAATTGCAATGGAGAACCGAAGTCTTAACAGCACCCATTTAATCTTCCTTAAGAGCGTCAGATTAGACATACAGTTTAGATAAGTAATGTATGGTGCACAGAACAAGGATCTTATGATTCTAGTCACTTTTTTCCACAGCTTATTGCTGAGAATATTTTAACATTATGTTGATGGTTTTTTCTACTTAATCTTTCAGCATTGTATTGATTGTATTTTTCCTAGATAACTTTCCTTTCATGAGATTAAACTAGAAAGTTTCAGAATTTTGCTCTTAGCAATGCTTATTTACTAACACTAGCCTGTTTTTTTTCTCTTCCCCCACCCCGATCTCATTCTATAGATTGCACCAGTAGAAAATGACAATAGCTATGATGAGCTCAAAAGAGATGCTAAGATGTGTTTGTCATTAATGTCTCAGGGTTTGCTGTATCCTCAGCAAGTGCCTTTGGTACTTCAGGTGCTAAAACAAGTGAGTATGGGTCTAAGTAGATTAGTGTCTTGTTATCTGATGCATTCTGTGGGGTTTTTTTTAAAAGATTATACAGTAATTGTGATTTGAAGAGAATCAAATACTGATTTTCTTAGAGGTGAAATTGTTTATTATAAATGTTTTAAAACATTCTTAGAAACAGTAAATGTTTGGTTTTCTTTTTTTCCTACTTCCAGACATTTAAACAACTTGTGTCTTGGTCAGAAAATAAACAGTATTTCAATAAATTAAAGTTGGTTCAGTAGTAGATCAGTTTAAGCCAAACGTGTCTCCTCGGGAGCATAACAGTTCACAATCCAGTTTCAAAGTGAGTCATCATAAAGAAGTGTCCTTGAATCTCTGCCTTTTTATAGTTTTACAGTATATTTATCAACACTGCAGCTTTCTGAAAAACAACACAAATTAAAATGCACTCTTGAATTGAGCTGCTTTCCCTTACGTTCTTCATTTCTCTCTCTCTCTCTTCCCCCCCCCC
>Ga0065711_1047714_pt1 | contig 12175 bp, 6 predicted proteins | sample Hoacrofraction12_FD_59098 | JGI IMG/M metagenome (GOLD analysis project Ga0065711, IMG submission 59098) | Hoatzin crop microbial communities from Cojedes, Venezuela - Epithelial fraction 12 v2 (version 2) | ecosystem: Host-associated > Birds > Digestive system > Esophagus > Crop | place... | reverse complement strand
ATATAATACTGTGCTACCCGTCAATAAACGCCATTTGCTGTCCACCACATTGGTGTCTGCGAGCTGATGGCCCGAGCGGCCGGGGGGTAGGTCGCCGTGCCGTTCCTGAACCAGGTCGCCAAGCCAACAAAGGCAACACGTACTACTGACTTGACCTCGGCAATTTAATTTTAAAGCCATTGCTTGTAAGTTTATCATGCTTAACTGTCTGCATTCTTAGGCACTACCATTATATATTGAGTAGAGTAAGAGCTACCATAACTCCAAAACAGTGAGAGGTCTTAAACTGCTATGAATTTACAAGGCTTCCCCCCACCCCAAGCTCAATATTAGGCTCTTAGATAATGTGAAGAATTTAAAAAGATCTTCAGGATCTTCTTATTTCTCATTATTCCCTACATCTTTGAAGGTTCTAAGAATTATTAAATATTTTAGTGCTCCAGTGACCTCCAAACTGCCTATAGTACGCTTGTTTCACATCATAAGCCAGGTGAACAACAGTATCTCTTCCTCTGCATTGCCAAGTCTTTCACCACAAGGCATCAAATGTAGTCTTTTTAGCAAAGAAGTGCAGTTCGTCTGCTGATGATCACTTCCAAGCGGCCTAGATATTTGAAAACAGTCGATACTCAACATTTCAGGTTCCTTTGAAAGTTTCTACTTACATTTGCTAAATAACATGAAGTAAAAATGTCTCAAAGTCTGCTTCGCCTTACAAATATTTAGTCTAATGTAACAGGCTGTTTGCACTCTCACTAAAAGCTGGAACAGACTCACTAAGTCTCCCCGGATATTAAATATGAAGGCTGAATAATTTCCATCATATCCATATCAGACAAGGAGCCCCTGAATAACTGAATCTTTAGCACTGTGACAACGAAGCAATAAACAATTTCCATTCTTCTAATTCCTCTATTTTTTTCTCCTAATATATTTATAACAAAAATGAGAACAAGTTTTCAGCATTTAGACTTCTCTGATATGTCAGCGTCACCAAGAAGGCGTCAGAATCAGCATCCATTTGGAGCTGAGCTAACACCATCTTCAAGTTAGGAAGCAGTAGATAGGGTTAGAGGTAGGCCATTTATTTTGCTAGTAATTCATTTCATAGTAAACTAGCTCTATTCACTAGTCCATGAACATCACATACATTTACACTCCCATTTCACTCTGCAGTACATCAGCCTGACACCGTCTCTCAAGGGGAACGGTCTATATGCAGTCCAAATGGCTTTTCAGATGAAAAATAGGGGCAACGGCCTTTTATCTCGAGAGGCTTGGGTTCAAACCCTTGACTAGGTCACAAGTTAAAATTAGCTTGGTGCTCTCGTCCTTCCTCACGTTTGTGCACCTCAGACAACTGCTGCTCGCTCAGGCACTGTCTGACATGACTGGCAGTCCCTGCCTGAAGGGAGGCTGCCCAGGGCCACAGCGGAGGAGAACGCCGTCAGCCAGGGGCTCAGGTGGGTTGACATGAACATGGAGGAAAAAAAGGCATGTGAAAGGGGAGATGGAAAATAGGGAAGAACTCAAAGTTCTCCTTGGGTTTTGGCAACATTAAAAGCCACTTTCTTTCTATTACCCCAACCCTTTTAAAAAAAGGGCCAACAAGCTCGTTGAGGTTGAGCTGCATTTCTGACATTTAACAGACAGTGAGGGGCCTTCTTTTGTGGCTTGGTTACCTACAGACCATATATAACATCTCCAGCTTGTAAATGGCTACTCACGGAACAAAGTGAATGGTCAAAATCATACTTCAAACATTCTCGTGATCACGATTAAAGAACCAGCTTTTTTCAGACCTATATACTGAACCCCTTGACAGTCAGAACTACCTGACAAAGAATTGCCACCTGTCAGGAGCAAAAAAATCATGAGCTGGTAGCAGGATTACAGGTGTGCAACGAAAACATGGGCTTGGACTATTTACCTCAGGCTCTCCGTAGTTTCCAGCTTTGAGAATACTCAGTCAGCTAGAAGGACAGACAGTCTAGAATCTTGTTATTCCCGCTCAGAGCTGTCAATCCACACTAACAATGAAAGACTTCCCGTACTTTGTAGAATGTAGCAGTAAATCAGTGCCATCTGCACAGCACACAGCAGCACCATCTGCATTATCAAGGTCTCACTGAAGTACCTTGTTGAATTATGCCAAATCAATAGCAGGAAATTGTCAGAAACTCTGCTGTACGCCCAAATGCATGTTAATTTTTAGCTTCTCCTACTTTCTGCTGTACCGAAACTATCTTGCTGCACATATGGATATATAAAAAAATGACACTCGATTATGAGCAAAGTGTGTTTTACACTCAAATCCACGTAAGATACTTATCTTAACAGTATCTCCAAAGTAAAGAATTTGACTCCAATATAAACTGTAATGTGCTTATTCGCAACCGTATTCCTGTGAGACAAAGCAGTGTGTTATCCCCACTTTACAGATGGAAATGGAAGTGCAAGGCAGATATACTTGCCCAGACCTACACAACATGAGTTCTGAGACAAAGCAAACATTTGAACCAACCAAATCCTAGACTAGCCTGCCTCTCTGGCTTTTCTGAGCTAAGCTCCTACTAGACAATATTAAATATAATTTTCTCAAATATTATATGATAAACAAGCAAGAACACATGAATAACTGAGTTATGTAAAACCGTAAAACGTGGGGAAAAAAAAAATCTGATAGCTACCACAATTTCCAAAGAAATAATCTTCATAAATTCTTACACTTTTCTTTGTGCTGGGTATGATTTTTGGGAAAAGGGTATGGCAAGAAAAAGTCATACGTATGATTTTTCCTCCAAACTGATTTCCTTCAACAACCAGATTTTATTTCACTTACATTCCCACTTGACTTGTACATGTTTATGTATCATTTCCTGCACAGAACTTCGAAGAGGAATGGATGTTTGACATGTTAACTGACACTCCACTTCCCTAGTGCTCCTGTATCTGGCCAGCGGATGAGTGGATGCTTAGATATCCATTGCAGGTTTGCGCATACCACTAACAAAAACACTGATTTTTTAATATGTAATCTGCAATTAATTACATGAACCACTGGATATGCTACTTACACTAATTAAACTTCAATAGGCACTATTTTGCAATACATGGATAGTTAACACGCAACACAATTTCCTAAATAAGGCACTTCATTACAGAATATTGCTAAGATCATTGAAGTGTTTCATCTTCAGTACTGGATGCAACTTACAGCAAAAGGAATATCACATGTTAACGGTGTGAACACCTGGGACTGCACTCAGGTTGTACTTGGTTGACTACTACTTTTGCCTAGACCTTGCCTGTTAAGCATAATCAGAGAGATATAAAATTCATTTGGGGCATTTGAATAGAATTTGCAGAAAATTATTTCAGGTACTGTGGCTTACAACAAACTTAGGAATCAACAGAGTCATCTGTCGTGAGCTCTTGTAAGACCAGGCTACATTTTTCTGAAACCTTTTTCTGATTCTACTTTGAGGCTACGCTCTCGCATTTCGATGTGTCATTTTTCTTTATTAAGAACATTCAGGGACAAATTTTCCAAAAGTGTTTAGGCACCTAGTGATGCAGGCAGGCAGCTTGTGTTATTTTTCAAAATCACTTAGGCAGGTTAGACAGCTAAATCCCACTGAAATTAGTGAGAGTCAGGCATCTGACTCAGGCACTTAAAAAAATTTAGCCAATGCTTATTTGCATTTTCTAGCTTCTAATCACCTTTGAACATCTGTGTGATAAGTTTTGATTTATTTAGGCTGGTTCCCAGCATTACTTTCTATCACCTCACGCAAAGAGCATACCTCATTAAGCAAGTTGCAGATTTCTCTTGCAGGCCATGTTAAGACGACTTACGAGTGAAACAGATGACAAGTTATTCTGCTATAATTTGATTTTTTTTTCCCTTTAACTAAGTAAAGAGACAGTGTGGGCCAGTGGATAATAGAAAAAGACTTTTTAATGCTAAAATCTGCTCATTGACTCAATGAGCTTTTTAATAAAGTTTAATTTGGTTCGACACAAAATAAAAAGTGAATTTTTTAAAGTTGGAAAATATAAAACACTCAATGTATAACTCGATCAGATTATTTTGCTCATCTTACAAAAAAAATATAAACTCCACAAAATCGATTTCTCCATAGTTAAATGGAGAAGTAATTAAATTTGAATTAAATTTTAGAAGCACATGACAAATACCGCATTTTACCACAAAATATTTGTCCCTCCAGATCTTTATTTTATAGTTTTTCATTGAATGAGGAATTTTAGGTTATGAAATATCTCAGCAACACTAAAATCTTACAGGATTGAAATGCTTCTGTTCTAAGCATGAAATGTACTCATAGTCATATTTTTCTGAACTAGAAAATGACAAAATATTTTGGCTTGCTTAGTTTTAAGCTGATGTTCTATGGAAAAGGGATTCATCAGAGCAGGTCACAACACTCCAGTAGGTCCATCGCTCTAGCTTAATAGCTTTTGAATCCACCATATCTGATTTAAAACAGGTGAGATCTCAAAGAGAAAGAGTTCCTATAAGTGCCATGAAAACTGGCAGTGGAGACACAGGAGAGACAGCCTAAAAATTGTTGCCAGTAATGGAAAGACTACAGGTGAGTCCTGCAATTATCTGCACTCCCTTTGATCTGCAGACATGGGTGGCTGAGGTGCAGCCAGAGGAGGACTGGGAGGGCTTGAGGGCATCGATAAAGCTGAGTGTCTGGAAACAGCGTGGGGGACAGAAGCACTGTAAGGCAGCCAAGGGGGGAGAAAGGTAAAAATGCAAATACATTGGAAACTAGGCTTCAACAGTGGGATCAAACATCACCAAAACATAATTTTCATCAAATGTCTTAAGATTTTCTTGAGAGACTATTTTTGGCTCACAGTGTGGTTTTAGTCTGTGACAATTCTATTTTTTTTTAATTTAATTTTCAATCAAAAATACCTTCAAACATTTTTAAAATACCCAAGAGACTATTCGGGATTTTTTTCCAAACTGTTGTTTTGCCTTTTTTCAAAAGGATTTTTTCCAGTATACCATTCTTTTCATTAGAGAAAATGAAATGAAAGAATTGGCTGCCTCTGATGATTCAAAATTGTACATTTTGTGGCTTCAATGACAGGATTTTTTTTATTGTAACAGGCATTAATTTATCAAAGCAATACAAGTCTAAAGCTGTCTTTCTACATATGTACGTTGCAGTTTATCTCAAGGTACAAATTTAATCATTTCCCATCTTATGTTTACATAAAGAGAACAGCGAGGTCCAAATGTAAGACGTTATATATCGTAAAATAATAATCACTCTAATAGGTGGGTGCTGAAGTTGATTACTGACTTAAAGCTTGTAGAATAAATGTACTAGGAGAAGGCTAGAAGCAAGGAAAGATACACAGAATACATCAAATTTAATCAGGCAAATGTATCCCTCTAGGCTACTTTGCCTGACCTAAGCTTTCCATAGGGAAACCAGAGTTCAGAGCAGTATTTCTGCAATGTAATTTCAGGTGCAACAAAGTCACATTATAAAAGAGGCATGGAAGCTATTTCTCATGCTGTGATTTGCATGGCTAGAAGAGTAAAAAGCAGGCACGCTGTCCACCCCGAATCTATAGTAAAAGAACTTATTTCAGACTGCTCGAAAGCCTCTAATTCCATTTGCCCACAGCTGTACAGTGTGCTCTCAAGAACCATCTTTAATTGAGTCGTATCCCTGACAGGGACAGGAAAAAACTGTCTGAAAATTATTTTTTCTATGTTTCCACTGAAAGTGTTTAATATGCTTGAGCCAAAAAAACTACTGGAGTTGAAGACAAGTTTCTACAGGATTTCTAAAACTCCTGATTTAAACTAAAATAAGATAATCCTTCTTTCCCCAAGAAGTGATTCTGCAAGGTGGCTGGCTATAGCTGCTGCAAAACAAAGACTGGGCCATTACTATGCCCCTTGGAGGGATTTCTGCAACTAGCAGCCGGGGGCCTAAAAAGGCGTGGTTTTGTTTCCAGAGAGGAAGGTTGCACCCCTCCTCCCCAAATGTGCCACAAACATACAACCATAACTCTGAACTCACAATTCTGTAGGCAATGGCCGAGTGCTGTATTGACATCTGAAGTGAAAAGGACAGTTTATAAACCAGCATTACCTGGTTGAGGTCTTCTTTAAAGTTATACATGTGAGTGTGACTGAGATGGAGGCATTTAAGAGGGTATCTTAATTAATAGGAATACAAGCTTGTTAAAGAAAGAGGTAACTCACCTGTATTAGCCACTGAGGACGGGAGAGAAGCAAGTCTTCCTAGAGGTCCATACTAACTACCCACGTCACCTGGGTAGGCTCGGATAAAAAGCAATCTCTCTCTGTGCAGGGGCAGCATCAAGCCTTACCCAGCGCAACAAAATACTTCAAGAAAAACAAATGGAGCTGCTAGCCTGTTAATTTTAACTTGTTATTGACTGCTTTGACAGGAAACACATTAAACAGTCTCAGCTCTCAATTAACAAGATCTTTGATGTGGGGCTTATATTAAATTTGTATTAAATTTTGTTTAAGCACGGTTCTGTAAATACCTTAACATTGCATTAAGGAAAGGGATGACATAGTAAATAAATACACATACCACTCAGCACAAAGCAAAAACAGTCTTTGATGTTGTTTTTTTTTAGTATCTTGACAGAAGTAATAACGCATCATTTCATCTGTAAATTCCAAAAATCTCTAAGAACTCCTTAACATTCCTTCTATGTGGATAATATAATCATATCAGTCAGGGCCACATCATTCTCCCAGCAGCCCTGGGTTTGGCAAACAATATGCAGAACTGGCTTTTCAATGCCCTTTTAAACCTGCTTTATTTTTCACTTCCTCTCCCCCTTTGTCCCCATTCAGATTCAACTTATAACCGACCACACTCAGTAAAATCCTATCTCACTAGTCAAGGTTCTTCCCCTCTCCCACCCCAAACCCAGGTTTTATTAAAGAGAACACAATGCTCGCACAACCTCACATCCAGCTCTTGGCATGAATAATTTAACTACAACCTGACGTGGCTTTGCTTACAGAATGGAAAGCTGTCCCACCTGCTTTATCTTGGATGGGAACTCCAGAGGGGGGGAGGATAGAGCCGACTCAGCTTGCCGTGAGACTGCCCAAGAAGCTCCATCCTCGTTTTCTTTCATGGAGTCTCTGCGGGGCTAATGCAGAGGAGCGACACCTCAACTGTGCAATTTCCACTGCTTTCTGCCGGCATTCTGAGTGCCACTTTGTCTGAGTTTCTGCTGTGAAAGATCATTTCATCTCTCAGAGGACCAGAGATCAAGAGGTTCCTGAAGACAAGTTTGAATGTTCTTTGTTTGGACCTAATTTAGCATTCACATCAACATTAACTTCTTTCTGCACAGCACCATTGCCAGTGTAATTGCTTCTGCCGCATTCCATTGACTTGCTGTGCACTTAGACACTTTCCTAACAACTGTAACTGAACCAGAAGAGTTTATACCAGAAGAGTATTATTCAGAATAGGGCTGAATATTTTCCTTTTAAATACAAGTTTTGCATGGAACTGAAAGGTTCTTTTTGCTGTTCAGCATATATAAGTGTCCCAGTAACTAGATACTGCTTTTTATATATCTGTATGTATACCCTGAGAAGGTATTTGACTTCCATTCATGGAGAAGTGTCTCAGGACAAACTCTTTTCACAGGGATCCCACTTTTTTAAGAATAAAATAGGCAACGGAACAAACCCTGGCCAATGTATCATTCAGCCATCACTAATCAACCTATGCAGCCATATATATATATGTGTATATTTACACACATGCTCAGGAGTATACGAAAAGCTGTCCCAGAACATTTTTGCATAAAACCCTGTACAAACCACTATAAGAAGTAGGACAGGACAAACAACAAAAGACATCCAGAATCTGCAAACCAGACTTGGGAAAGGGTGTTCAGTGCAATGAAAGGTTGGTACTGTGATACCCACCATGAAATAATTAGTACAGCTGAAAACCATCATGGTATCACGTGTCTGTCAGGGACAGACAAATGCTACCTCCTTTCCCAGTGGATATACCAAGCTCAGATTCCTCCACAGAACCGCACTAAGCCCAACTCATACGAAGAAGTCCATCAATATTAGGTTGTCACTTCTGGAGTCCATGGTAATATGCTTTGTAGACTTCCAATAATCAAACTTCTGGCTTTGAGTTAGAAGTACGCAGTTTTGCTCTTGAAAACTCTGGACTGCAAAACATCAAGACAAACTGTCCTTCCAATTCTGTATCCATCAAACACAGATGAGAAACCTTCACCATAAGAGACACAGATGTTGACAAGAGCAATTCACCTCAATGTATGAGGCACCAAGGTACTACAATGAAAAGATGTAAGAAAAAAAAATACAGAGTGGCAGGAACTACAGCTACCTGATGAGAAGATTCTGACAGTTCTTCTCAGTGATGAAGATTTATTCAGAGGTTCAGGGATCCATAAGTTCAGATGCTTGTCTGAACCTCCTCATTTGTGAATAAATACAGGATTTCTATGGTCACATCAAAGATAATACAATAGCTAGAGGTAAGGGTGCTGTGGTGAAGATGAGAATCTGATGGTATTATGGTATTCTGCTATTTATTCAGAGTGAACCCAGGAAACCACGAAGCTGACAGCTTGTTAAGCAAGCAGAACTTAGCAAAGACAAATTGCATTCCCTGTTGAGATTGCTCAAGATTCTAAAAATTTAATATGAGGTTTTGGTGAAAAATTAATTTGGCACTTATTTACTGCCATCTGTTCCAGATATTCCAAGTAGATACTAACAAGCTGTCACTGACACATGAAGAATTTGAAGCTGTAGAAGTAACCAGTATGGAAGATGATTCCTGTCTCCAGGAAAGACAATCTGTCTCAAACACACCATTATCCAGCGTTTCTGCCCTTCTGAAAGACTTTAGCCATGAATTAAATACAGGATATGTTGGTTAAACATTGTACCAACTCAAATTGTATAGTATCAAAGTTCAACTACAATTCTAACACTGTTTTGCACTCTGCATATAATAGTAAAATATTTTAAAAGCAATGGATTGGAAGGAGGGGAAATAGGGAAAGCATAGCAGAAGCATGCTCAGCACACTATAGAAAAACACCCCACATTCTGAGCCCATTTTACCATCAAGTTCAAAGTTGTCATTTTCATTGAGGTTAACAGAGATTAGGTAAAGCTCAGTGCAGAACTCATCCCAGTGCTGCCTCCTTCAAAAGATGACTAAACGCCTTGAAGCACCATAAAAGCAGGAGCTTACAGAATATTAAACACAGGCAGTCAGAAACTCCACGGCAGCACTGTGTTTCTAAACTTACCAGTACCGAGGAGCGTCCACACATTTAGCCAGAGGCACAGCGTTCTCAACACTAGTCTGGCTTGGTATCACCCGAAAAGACCTGGCCCAGCCCAGCCCTGTCCTGCACAGTGCGCACGAGATCTTCACTCCAGCAAGGGTAGAGGAGGGGAAAGGGCTGGAGACAGTCTGGTCCTCCTCACTGCTGGTGCTCCTCTTTCTTCCCCGATGCTTCACACACACCCCCCTTCTTCCCAGAAAAATAATAGAGCGCTGTTACTTGTCTTGGATTCATAGGGAGCTCCCACCTCCCTGGGACCTGACATACGAGGGAAGGCAGTTTGGGTGCTGACTAGTGCTGCTACGTGCACAGAGAGCTGGCTGCCTGGGAACAGGCAGGGCGGTGAGACGAGACCCTTTGAGAGATTTCTCCCAAGGACTTCACTGCCCTTCACCTAAAACTTTAAATGGTATTACAAGTGGCACGCCTGTATCATGAAAGATTTAACTGGTGAAGCCTTATCATCACCCTCACTGTCACCAATTCTCATGTAAGTTACAGACATCCAGCCTGATTAAATAAATAAAACTCATCCAGTTTAAAAAGGAGCAGTCCAGTAATTTCAGAAGACAAATCAGGGATTGCATCTGAGCCTACCTGGTGGAAACTGTTTGGAGAAAGATCTTGATTGACTACAGGTTCTGCAGATAACCGAGGTTTTGCAAAAAGTGGTTTGATTTAGTGCCTAGAAAAACAAAACGGACTCTAACCACTGAATGTGTGGACAGATCTCACACTTGTGGCTGGGTCTGCTTGTCAAGAAAATTCTGCACTGAGCCAGTCACACATTTTAAACAGCTAGGGTTTTTTTAAAGTGCCCTCTGCTCTATGAGAGGTAACAGTACCATCCACTTTTTGTGTGTTTAGTCTATCCCAGCGATCAGTATCAAACTGCAGGCAGTACTTTGCAGGGGGTGTAAATAGGCCAGAAGCCCATGGATATACAGACAAATGTAAATAATCTGCCAACAAACTGTAGGTTAACTTTTCAGCACCTATTTAACAACAACCTAAAGGTAACTAAATATGCCATCAACCTGACAACAATAGCCACAACTGCCACGTCTTGTAAGAGTGGCTTATAGATCACAAAACTGACTCAAAACCTCCTTGACTTTGTCAGCATTAGGAGGAAAAACTGAAGTGGGAATATCATGACATTGATAATACAGGGAAGGCAATTCAAGAAGTGCCTTTGCATTTTATCTTACTATCCTACTACCTTTTAAGCATCTTTTTTTTTTTTCATCTTTCTTCATAGTGCCTCACCCATTTCTTTATACAACACTTCCACTAGGAGAAAGAAAGAATCACCTAGTGTGTCACCACTATCTGAAGTTTTTAGTAAAAGACCTCTAAAAAAATTCATCAAAGACAGGAATTTTAAGTGTAATAAAATTTGTCTGCTACATCTCATGTAATTTGTCTCATGCCACACACAGCATGCTGATTGATGTATCGAGTGTTTTTATCCCTCCAACTGAAGGGTGTCTTGACTGTTACAGGACTACCTTTGTACAAAAAGTTCCAAATACAACTTACACGTCACATTCACTAATGTGTTCAACCATTTAGGACGTGGCCAGTTTGCACTGTTCACATATTGCAAAGGTTACACAGCTTAGATGTATCTTAAAAGTTAAAGTTCCATTGTCACGTTTTTCTTCTTCACATACAAGCAGTTCTGTTTATTCCCAACTCAGCAGCCAAGCTATCGATTAAGTTGGCTTAGGTCAACCCACCCTGCAATTCCAGCCTCAATCCTTATATTGTTTTCCAATAGCTTGCTTTATTGACTTCAAATTCTTGTTTTTGACTTTGGGATTTTGCTTTTAGCTTTAACACTGTCTTGTGTTCTTTGCTCAGGTTTTATTTTGCTATTGCCTCAAACTGTCCAAAGGAATTGCAGCCGAATGGAGAGATGTGTCTGCTAGGCTAAAAGGGAAGAAACTAAATTAAGGATCAGCAAAAAGACATACAAGGCCTGTCATGTGCTAGTTTCGGAATATGTATTTTTCAATCTAAGTGCATATTATGCCATATCAAAAGCAATCTTCAAAACAACAGCTTGTACCATTTCCTCTGCTCTACTAAGACTCTGTAGGGAATGAGTGATCCTCTCTACATAACTCATTTGGTGACCTTTGATACCTAGAGTCCCGAAACATTTTCTATATATAGAATTAAAGACAGCAGCTCCAATTTTCTACCATCTCACACTTTGTTTGTTGAATTACATTTGTGTTGAGCAAATTGTATAATCTCATTATTACTGCTGGGTAGCATTTTTATTCACTTTGTCCTGTGAAGAACCAGGCACACAAATCAGACTTGAGCCAACTCCTGGAGACCCCCATCTATGAATGTGAGGGCAGAACTGAACTTTTACTGTAGGGAGTTTCGATACATGAAATTGTATTTTGCAAAATTCAGTGCTGTTACATTTGCAGTTCTGCACTACACTTTTGCAGCTGAAGTTAGCATTCTGTCAATGTATTCAGTTTGTTCTATTTGTTTTACCGAAAAACCATGACTGATTTGTGTGTGAATAGTTCTAAATATATATTGAACTAAAATATTGTTTGGGTTGGTCAGTAAAAGCTTTCAAGAAAAGTATGCTTCTGGATGTGTTTATTTCTGCAAAAATAAATATTCTATTATTTGTGTGGTTGACAGTCAGCTTTGTTGTAGTTCCAGATGAAAAAGAGAGTATGTTGATTAGAGAAAATACAGCTATGTTCCATCTTCCTCCCCTGCTTCAATAAGA
>Ga0065711_1010252_pt1 | contig 12175 bp, 12 predicted proteins | sample Hoacrofraction12_FD_59098 | JGI IMG/M metagenome (GOLD analysis project Ga0065711, IMG submission 59098) | Hoatzin crop microbial communities from Cojedes, Venezuela - Epithelial fraction 12 v2 (version 2) | ecosystem: Host-associated > Birds > Digestive system > Esophagus > Crop | place... | reverse complement strand
TTTAAAAAAAAAAAAAAAAAAAAAAAGATTCTCACCTGTCCAACTCTTTGGCAATAAATACATTGGTGTATTGGTGTGTGCACAGGCTTTAATGGACTCTCTGAGGGAGAGCAGAAAGGAACTAACAAAAGGTGAATGATTTTGTTAATTTTTCCCCTTTTGCTGTTGGGAGAGGGTCAATTTTACCAGTTACTTTGTCAAAAACTTTTACAGCTGGGAGCAAGTGAAAAGGGCAAAATACAGAGCTTGCTTTGGGTTTGACCACTTTCCTCCCCAGATATGTATCAAAATCTTGTGCAGATTGATATTAAGCTGTAGCAAATTGCTAGGTAGTAAAAATGAAGTAAAAATGAACAGAGGTCCCTGACTTTATTAAGCCGTGCTGTATTAACTAAAGAGAAAAGCTGTGCTCTAACACAAGAATTCAAGGTCTCTCAACTTGGCAGCAATATCTTTCACTTTTTCTGTTGGAATGTTTTCATACACCTGCTATTTTAATAAGTATCTATGATGAAATGTCATCTTGAATGGTTTTACTAGGGAAATGACGGCTATTAAGTCAACTTACTGTTTTAATACCAAAAGGAGTCTGAAGGCATTCGTAAGTAGTCCTGCCAAATTCTGTCCACGTCTGTCTGCAGAAGTCAGGAAGCTGAGGGGACAGCTCTGCTGCATGTGGGCTTATATCATACGATAAATAGTAGGTGCTGATTTCATGTGAAATAAAAGTCTCAGACAAGATCTCCCGAATCGAAAATTGGGAACCCTGAAGATATCCATGTCTTCTGAACCAAAGGAAATGGAGTTGAACGTGCTGTAAGTTTTGTTTCATTTTACTCTCTACTGGCAATATTTGGGCTGAGAGGAACTGGATGAGGACTGACAGTGCTTAATTGTTCAACTATTTTTACAGGGATAGTTTGTGAGATACCTTCCACTTCATTTTCATTCTTCGTCTCCAAACCTCCAAACAAAAGACTCCTTCCCACCAAAGCATGACAGATATTTGGCAAATGCGCAAGGAGCTGGGCTGTTCCTCATTTCTCATGTCCAAGTTCCTCTGGCTGTAGCCTGAGACCCTGGCAGCGGGCTGACAGAGTAGCCGGAAATGGTTGGTAACAGTGGTGACAACTACATCTGAACTTTCTCACTTCTTCCATGCCACCAACATAACACTGAAATGCTGAAGCCACCCAGCCTGGTTGTTTCTCTTCCTTTCACAGTGTTTTCCTAAAGAAGAAAACCATTGTTTTTTTTTCTCCAAGCCTAATATTTTGAGGTTGAAGTTCATGCCAGTTTTGGGAAGCAAATTTTGTGGGCTCTGCGTTTCTCGGCCCATTGAGGCTGCCCTCCATCGCTGGCAGAGGTAAGCTGAGGGAGGAGGAGGAAAAGTGAAGCATCATGCCTGTTTTTTCATCATGTCATCATGTCTTACCTAGATGCTTTGGTTGTGGAATAACGTGGTACCGAAGTGGTGTGTGCTACCTGCAGCGTGGGGTCAGACCCATCACAGACAACTTACGAAATGTCTCATTCAGGTAGTCCCAGCAAAAGAAATCATAAAAAAACCAGCAACTTTGATATGCTCATTTTATGCATCATTACCTGTTGTTGCTTTGCAGAACTGTTGTGCTGTTGGAGCACTGGGAATGCTCTGGCATACCAAGAGCTTTTTTTCCTTCTTAATTCTTCATAATATTTGAGAGGAAGAAAACTGCAGTTGAGGTAGAAGAGGACCTCATTTCTCCTTGAATATCGGCATGCTCTACGGGTGAAGTGACGGTGGTGGCACTAAAACTGTGCCCTTGCTGACTGTACCTTCCAGCAGGTAACACAACCACACTGTCACCAAAGCAGGCGGCGCCAGCGCAAGTGTGAGTCCTCGCCAGGTGCCCGGTGCTGCGGAGAGAGAGAGAACCAGCTCCGGCACTGCGGTGGGCATGGGAGCTGGAGGCAGCCGTACTCCGTCCTCAGCTGCGCAGCAAAGCGTGCTGTGTGCAGGGCTGTCCGTCACCCGGCCTTTTCCGATGGATGTTTTCTTTCGGCCGAGTCCAACAGCAGGTGGGAGGCAGGGCACCCGAGGGGAGACCTGTACAGCAAATACGCTGCTCTTCTTGAAGCACACGGACAAAGAGATGCACCAGAGACCAGTCCAAACTTTAGTCTCATTCGCCCCACAGCAGAGCAATAGCAATAGTAGATTAAAAAAAAAAAAAGATTGAGTCTCAGCATCCAGCCTACTCAGTGATGCCCCCAGACAACTGCTCTTATGCTTGGCCTGTTTGCTCCGTCAGATGGCCCAGCCCAGCCTCAGGAGCAACACGCTGCTTCTTGTTCTGATGGCACTGCTGAAGGTCACCGAACAAATCCACGCCACCCGAGGAAGACTGACAGCTATATCTTCTGCAGCATGAAGAGGTGCGTACCACATGGAGGCAACCTTTATTCGGGTCCATGCTTGTCACTCTACATGCATTCTTACAAGAAAAATTTAAAACCCGTCTATGTGCCTTCCAAAAGATGGACACGTTTTTTTCCTCAACTGTAAACATGGAGAATAAATTTCCAGCCTTCACTAGTGCTTAAAAGAGCACTAACGCTGCGGAGTTATGCTGCCAAGAAGCCTCTCTTCTTCCTCCCTGCTCCTTGCCTTAGTTCACCTTTGGGACATTTCTATTCTGTGTGCTGTCCCCATTACAGTCTTTTGAAGTGTGTGTTCTATATTCATGCAGCTCCATTCCTGCACAGCCACCACATAAAGCTGATTAATTCACACTTTCTGAAATTATGCGAACTGTATCAATATGATATCTAGTGTTTCACCCCTTAAATAATGTTTAAAAAAAGGTCACATTGCATTCTTCCGTCAATAGTACTTTAGAAACACTGAAAAAACTCCATGCCCACAGAAAATGTCAGGGATCTCATCCAAGCGGCCTGAGCTCACAAGCCAGAGTTTAAAAACAAACTCGTCCCTGAATAATTTCAGTGTTTTCCGTATTCATATTTGTTATTTAAGGTGCAGCACAGTTTGGATCTGCTTTTACAAAGTCAGTGCAAGAGACCAGATACAACAAAGCGAGAGTCCCGGGGGCATCTGTGCCTGGTCAGTGTGCACAAGCAATCAGAAAGGCAGGGAGAGGGGGAAACACGCCAAAGGAAAACTAAGGAAGGAATCAGCACCATGTGCCTTAGCAGATAAATAGTAGAAATCGCATAAAATATCCAGAGGTGAGGCTGGAGGGGTGTTGTGGTTTAAGCTAGCAGCTAAGCACTAGACAGCCGCACGCTCACCCTCCCCCCACAGCAGTGGGATGGGGAGGAGAATGGACAAAAGGTAAAACTCATGGGTTCACATAAAGGCAATTTAATAAGACAACCAAGGAAGGAATAATTATTAAGAATAATAATAATAAAGAATATGCAAAATAAGTGATACACAATACAAGTTCTCTCACAAGCTGACGACCCATTGCACAGCCTGTCCCCAAGCAGCCTTCATGGAACTTGTGGAACTCACAGATTCCTGCCCCTTGGCCCAACCAAATTTATAAATTGAGCATGATGTCTACTGATGCCGTGAGATCCCTTCTGTCACTATGGAGTGGAAGATTTCTGCTGGCCAGCTTGGGTTAGCTGCATGGCTATGCTCCCTCCCAGCTCCTGCACACCTGCTCACACACCCGACATTGGAAACTGAAAAAAGTCCTTAATTTCCTGGCAACAACTAAAAACATCATTGTATTGTCAACATTCTTCTCATACTAAACCCAAAACACAGCAGCTACTGGGAAGAAAATTAACTCTATCCCAGCAGAAACCAGGACAAGGGGGCTGGCTGAATGGGGAAAGGAACAAATGCCAAGGCGCAAGAAAAAGAAAGGCAGAAGGAAAATAAGATTATGCAAGTATTCCCCAACACCCACTCAGATTTTAAGACAACCTTTCTGCCTGGAGACACCTACACATGGCCCCGAGCCTTTGAGAATGTTGCCCCTAAGAGTTAAATGAAATCCCTGTCCTGCTGCTCTTCTCCTTGCCTCCCCTCCTCCCCTTGGCTCATCCCGCCGGTAAGTCTTACGCTGCACTCACAAATGCAGCCGGTCTCTTTTCACTCCGACCTCTCTGGGATGGCTGGAAAGCGCCCTGGAAGGCTGAAATCCCTGGGAAGGGCCAGAGACTATGCCTAACAAGACATTTCTTCCTACAACCACTGCGGCACTATCTCAGTGATATGTCAAAGTTTTACCAGGCAGATTCATTAGAAAGGTGACTTATTTACAACTTCAAATATATACAAAAAGGACAATAACGAGCCTACTTAATGATCGTGAAACAGACTTAATGCCATTTGATTACTGCACCTGTACCAAAAGGCAGAAAGAAAAATATAATTAAACCCCAGAATTAGAAAGAGGGGGGAAAAAACAGTCTAATAATAGCTACTTCACCAATAAACATAAAGGTTATAAGTGGAATCCCCAGAATTTCAAAGTCAAAATAAATTTGTGAAAGTAAAAAGGTTAGAGGCAGAAAAAATAATAATCAGGCAGCAAAAGGTAAATAACCCATTAATCATGCACATCTGCTGAAGCGACCGAGTGAGCGGGTTGCTCGGCAGAGCGGCGAAGGCGGCTCCCAGTAGCCACCATCCCCGGTCCCGTGGGCACCGGGGAGCAGCTCTGCCCGCAGCCGCCCAGGCCATCGCCTGCTACCGGGAAAGGCCACCGAAACGGAGTGCTGGAAATAGGCACGAGACACAGCTCCTGTAGGAAGTGCTGTGCCGAAAGGGGAGAGGCGTGCGGTAACAGATGAAACTCGGCAGGTTCGGGCTGGGCATATGCCCGTGGAAAATCCAGCACGGCTGCAATGGTGAGAACTGTAGGCAAAGCAGCGTTAGCCAGCCTTGTCGCCACTGGCATGGCAGCTTCGCTTCATCACCAACCTTCTTCCATTTCCTTCTTGCAAAAATAATTGGCGGGGCCCTGAAGCATGAAAAAGAAGGATGTTGCCTTTACACTGAGCTTGGCAGTTTAAGGCAGCTTGCTGCACTTGCTTGGGATAAGTTTGGTTTTTAGATCCGTACAGCCAATTAATGACCAAAATGCTTTTAGTTCTTCAGAACGTGGCTGAGCCCTGACCTGCTGTGGGCTTGTGGGTTTATGCAGCCAGTGTATCATCCTGACTCTCTGAGCAATGGGGGTTCACCGTGTGCGAGCCCCTTGGCTGTGGGAGATGCTGCCCATGCTGTGTTTGTCCTAGGGACCGCGGTGGGGACACCGGCAGTTCCTGTGAGCTTCTATGCAGGTAAGGACCAGGCTTCTGTATTCACAGTGTTAAAACCTTATGAATCCAACACACATCAGAGCAAAACAAAACCAGGGCAGCAGTCCTAGCAGGACAGTTTTAATATCTTGAAAATGCAGAGTACCCACCACACATAACGGCTACTGCATCTCTGCAGTAATTATAGCTGAGAAAGAAAATGTGAGTGGACCTGGAGCTGTAGCACTTCGCTGGAAGAAGTGTTGAAGTCACACAATTTTAGCACTGGAGAAGCCAAAATCTCTCACGGGCTACCACTGAAGCCTACTCTGATTCACACAGAAGTTATTGTTATGTTTCCCAGTATTGTTTTCCCGTATAATAACTCAATCAGGGCACTTTCCCCACTGTTCTTTAGTAATTACTTATAAGCTGAAGGGTTTCCTGATGAGCATGTTTTGTCTGTCTTGGAGCGGGTGATATACGTGTCCCCAGCCTGGATTAAACAAGCTGTGTCTGTCCTGGACATTCACACTTTTCACTGTCTTTGTCAGAAACCTCTGCTGTCACAACTATTCAGCCAAAGTGCTCCATGTAGTTCATTTTTAAAAGCTAATTGCACTGGCACATTAGTCCTTTTAATTTTCTTTCAAAAAATTTGAGTTTAGTATATCAACGTCCTAGGTGTGACAACAACCAAAATTGAAAGAGATTTAGTGAACTTCACATACTCTCAGGAATGACAGAAAACAACATCTGCAACAAGCCATAAGTAGGGAACTTTCAAACCAGAAGGACTCTGATCCCAGAGAGGTAAACTTATGGAAATAGATTCTAGTAAGTAACTGCACATAGCTACTCACCACTGCAAAGCTGCCTATTTTCAATGAGTTTAAGGTCAAGAAGTGGATCACATTGCAAGGCTTAGAGAGCCTATTTTCACACAAGCAAAGCATTAGCAGCTTTGAGGTTTCCTTCAATCTTTTTGGCTTTTCACAGTTTAAAAGACAGGAAAAGATTAAAAAAATGCTAATCTTCTGAGGAAACCTATTTTAGAGGATGAGATACAACACAGAAACTTTTTTCCTGCAGGGTACCTGGAGTCAAGCATTGCAAGGACCTGCAGAGTCAAGGAAGTGTTGGCTTTTGACACAAATTTAGCAACTCCTTCGCTGTCAACTTCTACTGAAAAGTGCCAATGAAGCAAAGGTTTTCAGATCCGTGGAGCAAACAGACTCCATCGCAGCTTCAGGCTTCGGGGCAGCATCGCCAGGCCCCACATGGCCCTGGGAGGGACGGGGACACTGCCTGTGTGCAGAAATGGCTGCTGCCCCAGCGTGGTCATCGCTGCATCCGTGAGCGATGGCCACCAGGGTCAGCTGTCTGTTGAGGCACTCTGTTGAAATTTGAGGTGTTGATTGAATGGGGATGTTGTTCCATAGCAGAGGAGGTGTGTGCTCCACTGTTGGTGAAGCGTTTGGACACCCTTTCCTTGGTGTCTCTCCTGAAGCAGTCCTGAGGGTGTGAAGGAATGGTTGTTCCCTGGTCATTTAGGTAGGTTGCAGTGTCTTGGCTCAAGGTGCGCGCTCACCATGATGCTCAGTTCGATTTGTGTCCATGGGCTTTGCCTGGCAGCCTAACCCACTGTGAATATCCAGTTCTGGGAAGGTTTGCTAAATCACGTGTTTTGCTTTTCGGTGTCAGAGGTGACAAGATACCACCAGAAGCAGGGATGTACTGATGTAGTAAGGAAGAAAAAAAGTTTTAAAAAAAAAAAAGATTATATTGAAGGAGTGTAATCAGGTCAATCCCATAAGATCTTGTTTGCTGAGTCTTAGAGAGTAATACCTTTTGATAAATCAGAGCACATTTACAAAAATCTAATGCCCAATTTAAAGACCTGATATAGGAAATGTAATAATGAACTAGATTAAAAAAACTCCACGCACACTATCTCAAAAGCAAAGCCTCTCCCCTTGCTTTTTTCTTGGTGTTAGCATTGGCATACTAAGCTAGATCTCTTTTGCATAGAGGTGAAGCTGTGGGTGGTTATCATTAATCAGAAGCAATAAAGATTTTTGAATTGAAGATTCCAAATAAAAAGTATCCAAACCTACTCAAAAGACAACTGGAGCACACAGACCTGAGAAGCAGTCACACTAAAAATGCCAGTGCCGCAAAGCCACAGGTGAGCATTTAGCGTTACGCTCTGCTGCAGGGTGGCAAAGTCACTACAATGACCATGGGGAAAAAAAAGGCTGATTAATTGCCATGTGCAACATTGCCATGTTTTTCCTGAGAGGATCAGAAGCCAACTTCACAAACTGCTTCCATGTGGGAAAGCAGAAAAGCAGGACTGTCTGGGTTTGATGTGTGTTCCCCTTCTCAGCGGACTAAACTGAAAGAGATGCGGTGAACTAGTTTGCTAGAAATCTGCTGAAGTCACTGAAAAACACCATTCAAAGAACTGAGAGTTCAGCGTAACCAAAGTAGTAATGAGGCTTCTTTCTCAGATCGTTTTTCTTCATTTTTATCACCACATGTCACAAGCAGCTCGTATCATTAATGTCATTGTAGCAGAAACTTGTTTCCATGGTGCTTTACTAGTACTCAGCCACTGTAATTTTATATTTAGCAACAATTCCTAAGCCTACTCCCCTACCTGTGTGAATGCATGGCAATTCTCTTTTGTTAGCTCTGGTAACCTCTTCTAGCTCCATTAACTTTGCCCACTTTTCAATCACTTTTGCCCTAGTTCCTTTACCTCTGATGCAAATAATTCCCAGCGGAAGATGGTCTATGCTCAGAATGGGCTTTTGATCCCCAAGTAAGGGTCTATGCAAATTAGATGCTCAGCTGAGTAAAATCCAGCTTGCTAAATACCAGTAAAATTGTGTCATGAAAATAGACCCCCATAACCTGCCTTTGCTTTTACCCACCACTTGTCAGACTTGAGCACAACAATAGAAAATTAACTTTAGAGAAAAAAAAAAACAAAACTGACAGGGCAAAGATGCTTGGGCAATATTCAGATGAACCACTTAACCTTTTGGTACTAAAAGCTTCCTGCAGTAATGAAATATTAGTCATTAACTCAATGTGCTTTGTTAAATATTAGACAAGAGCGGACATTCAATTTAGCACTCCTGTACACTTAGCGGCAAAGAGCCATCTGTGTTGACTACAATCTCCAGGATGGGAAGTGTGCTGTGAATGGCACTCCAGCCTAGTATGGCTCTGGTGTATGTGGAAAAACACACAACAGCCAGTACATCATGGGGAAAGGTGATCCAGAAAGAAGAATAAACCTGTTTATGAAGAAATAACTGAAAGGGTTATCAGGCAGCCCAGGGCAGTGGTTGAGCCACCATCCCTGGAGGTATTTAAAATCACAGAATCATCAGATGGTTTGGGTTGAAAGGGACCTTGCAGATCATCGAGTTCCAACCCCCTGCCATGGGCAGGGACACCTTCCACTAGAGCAGGTTGCTCAAAGCCCCATCCAGCCTGGCCTTGAATGCTGTCAGGGAGGGGGCATCCACAACTTCTCTGGGCAACCTCTTCCAGTGCCTCACCACCCTCATCATAAAGAATTTCTTCCTTATATCTAATCTAAACCTAGCCTCCTTCAGCTTGAAGCCATTACCCCTTGTCCTTGTCCTGTCACTCCATGCCCTTGTAAAAAGTCCCTTTCCAGCCTTCTTGTAGACTCTCTTCAGGTACTGAAAGGCCGCTATAGGGCCTCCCCGGAGCCTTCTCTTCTCCAGGCTGAACAGCCCCAACTCTCTCAGCCTTTCCTCACAGGAGAGGTGCTCCAGACCTCTGACCATTTTGTCGCCCTCCTCTGGACCTGCTCCAACAGGTCCGTGTCTTCCCTGTGCTGAGGGCTCCAGAGCTGGACATGTAGATGTGGCACTTAGGGACATGGTTTAGTGGTAGACTTGGTAGTGTTAGGTTTATGCTTATACTCAATGATCTTTAACGTCTTTTCCAACCTAAATGATTCTGTGATTCCCCCTCCTCAGTGCTACCCAACCTGTACAAGCACAGAGGAGAACCAAAGTAAAAGAGCTCCACCTAGCTAGTGGGCAGACAAGGAAAGTTCTGTCCTAAGTAGGGTATCACCCATGCTGTGTGCATGGTTTCATGAATGGATTGCAGCATCTCACTCCTTAAACCAGTCACAATTCACTAGGTCACTTGATGGCACAAGCACCGTAACAGAAGCAGTGCTGGCATGAGCCCGTGAAGCATTGACTCGGGGGTGCTGGGGAGAAGGAGGTGAAGAGAACGATGACTTTTTAAAAACATTTTCTTAATTAAGCTTGTGCACACAAAGGCTGCATGATTGGGACTTATATGTAAAGTGTGCTGAATTCCTTCCTGAGTAAAGGAAACAAGGGAAGATGAGATTTATTGTCTATCAAAAAGTCATTTTTGTTTTCTTGTGCTCAATCCAGAAAATTGCTGTGTACTCACCTTCCCCACTGGCCTGTGTTGGCCCTCCCTGGCTCCCATTCGCATTGACTGAAGTGCAGTTGAATGTCAGTGGGGCTCCGTTTATAGTCCAGCATTTGGTAAGAGGGATAAAACATCCTGACAGACCTCTGCCGGTCACCTAACAAGTGCAGATGTTAGCCCAGAGCACGTTAGCACCTCCTCAAATAAAGGTTCTTCAAAATATCTAATCTAAGTGTGAATTTCATTTACTGCATGATAAATTAATATTTCAAGATGAACTTCTGAGCTGTAAACCACTCCATTTCTTCATTTTAAACACGCATATTAATATACCCACAAATTTCTGTTAAAACAGAAACATTATTTGGCTAGAATCACATATATTTCAACTGCCTGAAATTTTCCTTCTTGTTCCACAAGAATTCAGAAAGTGCTTTAGACAGCTCCAGACCAAGACACAGTACAAGTGTCATCTTGTTTAGCTTTAATAATATTGCCCTGGGCAAGGTCAACTATTTCATATCGCTCTGTCAAGAAAAGAAAGCGTATAAGCAATAAGATCTGAAAGGCTTCAGGCCTTCTGGGTATCCTCCCTGTAAGGATCACTACAGCAGAAAGTCTCAACAGGAAGAGCAACGAAAACATGTGGTGGAGAGGAACAAGCTTCTCCAGCATAAATGTCTGTTTTCAAGTCCTTTAGACTCCGAGGAATACATTTACAACTCCTGCTGAGCCCTATAGAGGGCTTCTCATCAGCACTTGCAAATTCAGGGTGTTCTTTAGCTTTACGGGTTCCTTATTTGTGACATATAATCCAAGCCCATAATGAAGTAGTTCGTATTTGGACAACAACACAATTAAAATTCTGGAAGAAGCAAACTAGGGTTTACCAACAAAATCCCTTTACTGAGAGCCATGTTTTGTGTATATTTTGGGTTTCTATGTGAGCTAGTTTCTCCCTTCTTTGCAATGACAGCAGCAGTCTCTACTAAACCTTGGAAAGTCTATGGAAAACTTTGCAGAGGTGAATCACGGGACCCTTCAGCAGATTGCTGCTGCTGCTGCTGCTGGAAGATATCAGACAGAAACACACCCGCGTTAAAAACATTTCAGAAACAGCAAGAGAAGATTTGCTATATTCTGTCCTGAAATTCGTGCTACAAAAATTTTTTTCAACTACTTCTCTACAGTACTGGCTGCTTAAAGTCACCCTCGCCAGCCACAGTGAAGAGCTGAGAATACATTAAATGCCAAAACGTAAAGCTGAACAGTCCTTGTCACAGTACATTATGATAAGATGATAGTGCTTCTCCTGAATTGTTCCATTAGAAAAGCTATTCTTAGGGGAAAAAAACCTGCTTAGCAGTCAAAATATTGGGAAGAATTCTTAGTAAATGCCTCCTTTAAAAGTCTGCCAGAATAGCTATGGAGATGGCACATATATGGAATAAGGAAAAAAAAACACAAACAGTTTTATTCTAGTATCTGTCTTTAGCTGGGTTTAACTGGAAAATTCAATATCTACCTTGGTAATTTGTAGGCCAACAGAGCAAAGGGGTAAAAAGATACATGTTTTAGAAGTATTTGTGGTTTTAGCTGATAATAAATGGTTATGTTAAAGGTAACTGGCAAAATGAATCGGTAACCGAGGGTACGTGCTTATACTGAGAAACATGAACAGGCAGTAGCCTGCAGAATGAGCAACTGTGGAAACATCGATCCTACTTCACCCGCAGCTGTACAGCTGCATGGTGTGGAGACAGCACTTCGACCTCAGACAAATTCGAATCCTAAAGGTCGCACTGGAGTGCAACCTGGAGGCGAGGAATGAGCTGGGCTGGTTATCAGAACTCACGCTGCCTCGTGCCTGGAAGTTATTTGGGTCACGGCGACCGGTTTTGCAGGTGCGCTAGTCTCTGCACCCTGCGACTGTAGCACACGGCATCAAGTTCAGCATCCCAGATATTGGAGTTCAGTAGCGAAGACAACTCGGATCCCAACAGAGTTCTCTGCTGCCTGCAGATATCCTCTCCTTTCTGCAGAAAAGACAAGCGAAGCTGAACTGTCAGAGCCAGCACAGGATGGTGGCTGCACGCAGGCGCACCGCAGCGGCTGGTGCCAGTGAGTCTACAGACCGCGTCCCTCTGCACCACCATCACCAACGGTTTAACCCCTTGGCGAGCTCTCAGGGGACACGGCCGGCCGAAGGGTTAGGGTCTGGTCAGGGGTGCGAAATACTCGGGCTTGGAAGCTAAATGCGGAGCTGTCACAGCAAAGCGTGGCGACCGACGCTGCTGTGGGACATTGCTGGCGTCCTGCTCTTGGCCCTCTGCAGAAGCACATTTCTTCAAGCAAGGGGTGTTAATCGGGATTCTGGCTCATTACTTAAATTCTGCTTATTTTCCCCACTTAATTAAATGAACACTCTTCCCACCACCATCCCCAGTTG
>Ga0065711_1009171_pt1 | contig 12175 bp, 5 predicted proteins | sample Hoacrofraction12_FD_59098 | JGI IMG/M metagenome (GOLD analysis project Ga0065711, IMG submission 59098) | Hoatzin crop microbial communities from Cojedes, Venezuela - Epithelial fraction 12 v2 (version 2) | ecosystem: Host-associated > Birds > Digestive system > Esophagus > Crop | place... | reverse complement strand
CCCCCCCCGCCGAAGCAGGGTCACCTACAGCAGGCTGCACAGGACCTTGTCCAGGTGGGTTTTGAATATCTCCAGAGAAGGAGAATCCACAACCCCTCTGGGCAGCCTGTTCCAGTGCTCCATCACCCTCAGAGTAAAGAATTGCTTCCTCGTGTTCAGCTGGAACTTCCTGTGCTTCAGTTTGTGCCCGTTGCCCCTTGTCCTGTCGCTGGGCACCACTGAAAAGAGTATGGACCCACACTCTTGACACCCACCCTTAAGATATAAGCATTTATAAGGTCCCCTTCTCAGCCTTCTCTAAGGTCATACAAGATCAACTAGTGAAAAACACAGAATTTGTGAAAATGAATCTCAAATCTCCTAAATGGAATACACTTCAAAGACTAACTTATGCCCATAAAACGTACAGGAAAGCAAGAAATTAAGTGTAAAGTATGTACATGGACATAGCAAGATTTATCCTTCCATTTTTAAAAAAGCTTTTGTAAATTTGTCTAGTGAGTTACTTTTGCTAGATCTATGTGGAGGAAAGTAACTGCAGATGAGATTCCTTCCAATAAAGCCACAGTTCCTCAGCCTCACTAGTTACTATTCTGAGAGGAACAGAAACCTTTCAGAAAACTGCTGACTTTCCACTGTTAGGATCAGGCCTTTCCTTTACACGTACTAAGTTACATGTACGTGTTTGAGAATCTGTCCTTCACTGTCAAAAAAACAGTTGTTCAAAGTAAAACAAAAAAAAAAAAAGCCAGAGAAACACAAATATACTCAGAAAAAAAGAATACTGCATCCAACTGACAGGTAGTTCTGACAAAAAACACAATTTATTCTATCACTCTGGTTTTCTGCCACTGTATTCCAGGCCTTAGCTGAAGGCCCTAAGAAAGCCTGTTATAAGCTCAATGAAGTTGCAGGCCAGGGTGATAAGGGTGTAGGAATGAAATTGTTACACACTTAATTATACATTAGATCAAACAAACAAACAAACAAAAAAATCTAAACAAAAGGAAAACCCCAAATCCAATCCTCATTAAAAGAAGGAAGAAAAGCATGAAATAAAAAAGTTCATGTTGTGTAAGAATATACTTCATTGTACACACTTGATGTAGGAACAGAGAAGACGAGCTAAACATTAAAGCTTACTTAGCATGCTTTCTCTATTGTCTTTTGTGTGCCTTTTTCCCCTACTAGTAGCCCATCTACTTAACACCTTTTGTACTTGGCAAGCAAACGATGGATGTACTTCTTAGACACATGGTGCACATTACCCGAACTACATGGAATTTTAAGCAGAAAATGCGTCTGAAAAAGTGTTATACAGCCATATATTTTAGAAAAAGCAAATGCCATTATGCCAGACTGAGCTTAATCCTTTCTCCAGATATAAAGCATACATTACTGGATATCTTTTCCACAGCCTTTAAACAGAAGTCCAGTACATAGCAACTAATTCCACATCTGAATGCAAAACTGGACACACTGTTTAGTTGTTTTAGTAAACAAAGAGGCTGAGAGAACTATTTTGATTTTTTTTGACAGGAAGCAGATTGCCCTAAAGCCCATGATTTACAAGTAATTAAGAAAATAGCTTCCCAAAGAACAAAAAACCCTAAAAGAAATACATACCTTGGAAACTTGTGCACATCGACACAAAGTAACTATGTCCAAGAAAGAAAATATTCTAGGAAGAAAGGAAAAGAATAACAATTAGAAAGTTTTATTACAAATTCAGCCTAATACATGGATTCACAGCTCTGTAGTTCTATGGAAAGGCATCAGTTACACAAGAAGGAAGTTAAAAGCAATACGAGTGTTTTACCAAATTATTTTACCTATTGAGCCTTAAGGAATAATATCATAGCTATCATCTAAAGACAGTCAACACCAACATATTAGAACCACCAGGTGCTGCTTCTGAAAATCTGTTTTCCACATCCCCCTTCCTACTACCCAAACATGTATGAATGATAACAAATTCTTTTTTCTTCTTTTTAATTCAAAGAAACTAGCTTATATACCTTTAATTGTGCTACAATTAAAGAAAAAACACAAATACAGGTGAAGATTTCAGAGGCTAGTGAAAAGATGGAAAACAGCACATAGATAAATCCAAGTTCAAGAACCTAAGAAGTACTAACACAAAGAACAATGACCCAAATTTCTAAAGGGGTTTCACAGTGACTACCAAGTCTAACACAGTCAGTATCTTTTGTTAATTTACAAGAAATAACTACAATGCAAAACCTCGCTTTGCTGTTCTGATCACGGAACCAACTCCTCAAGGCTGCCAACTCTTGATAGTTTTCTGAAATAGATTTTTCACTGTCAAAATGAGTTTTGATAACTACCATTTCCAAACAACAATGAAACTGGTTCAAAGGCTGTTCTCAGAGAAAAAAAAAAAAAAATTAGTTTAAGCATAATACATAGATCCTATTCCAAAAAAATTTTTTATTGCAGAGAATGAAAGATAGGAAATATATGAAAGGTGTTAATCTAATTCACTTCAGCCTTTACTGGCTCGCCAATGAACTTTTTCAATCATCAAAACAATGAACAGTAATAATAACAATTTCATCTTATAGTGAAATGTTAACACTGAGGAGCAAAGAGAACTGGTAAAGACAGCCTGAATTTAATCATGTGTAATTCTGGTTACTATTTTCGAAGTCGAAACCTGAAGCTAGAGCTCGAAATGGATGCCTACATCTCAAGGGCTGTGATAAAGAGTCAAAAAATGAAATGGAAGTTAATAGAAGTACTTCTTAAACATAACAGCCTTCTGGACATTTATTATGATCACTTCAGATACTAGTTTTCCAACATTTCATTGACACATGAAAACACTTTCTCTTTTTCACCCTCAGAAGCTCTGAAATAATTTATAAAACCCTGTTGATGACAAAATAGGTGTTATCAAAATAAATGTTATTTGAACATCCATCCAGAGGTCTGCTCACTTTCAGAAACTTTGCAGCTTTTCATACACGAAGTACACAATGTGCTCAGAAAGACTGCTGGACTGTTCAGACGGGCACTGAGAGCATTCTCCCACTTAAGAGCAGCATTTATACCAACGACCCACCATGAACCCTCTTCTTAAGTCACCTTTCCTCCCACCGTGAGGCAGACGACAGAAGATAACAGCATGGAGATTATGCTAGAGAGCTACAAAAGCTTCTCGGCTTGTAGAAGCTTCCTCATAGCACCACTGAATAAGCGGAATCAGTGGGCACTTCAGATTTACAGAAGCTGAAACACAAAAGACAGATTTCTACGTTATTTGTAACTAAGAAAGGAAGGGTTGTGACAAACCATTTCATGACACAATACTCTTGCCTAAATGAAGAATATGACATGCTTTAGAAGAGATGTATCAAGTTCTACTGAAATAAGAAATACCAGAAGGTACTGTAAGATGTTGAAGAAAGGATATTTTATACACCCCCACTACTTTATCTGGCAGTCTGTCTTCATATTTGATTGTTTATTGCTGTTAAGAGAATAATGTTGATGCGTGATTTCTGCTAAAAAGGTAAATTAAAATCAAATGCAGAACAGCTGTATTTATTTTTGCTCCATTCTGTGTGAAGTGACTTTTTAAAAAGCCAAAGACTAAAAGTGGTCATTCTATGTTAAAAGGAGAGAGATTTTAGTAAGTGTAAACATTCATGATGTTTTTATTTTTTTATTTTTGTTCTAAAGAAGAAACTTTCTTGCAAAGTTGCCCAAGCTGTCCCCATCAAAATAGGTAACAACATTAGGATGCATCATAAGCTAGCCAAATCAGAATGATTATTATTCAATTAAATACTCTGATAGGCAAGAGATACCAGTAAATTATTTTACAATTCCTAAGAGTCATTTTGCTAACTTGCCTGAAAACATTTTTTCCACACTTTTCTATTTATTTGCTCTCTATAATAGTCTTACATGCAAACCACTAACATACACTTCCTTCTCTACTTGCAGTCCCGCAGAACTACTAGCAAATACTTACCAGTCAGAGAAACTAGCCAACAAGACGCAAGACTAAGGTTTAAAGCCATTTGAAGGCTTTAAAAGATTTTAAAGTCTTTAAGAGATTTTAAACACAACCAACAAACTAAGACAGAGATGGCAACACTGACATTGTCATTCATCTGTCAACATCAGACACTGACATTGTCTGGCGCTTAGGGTGAAGGACTACGCCAGCAGGCATTTGTAATTTTACAAAGTGGAAAAAAATACCAAGTAGGGCAGCTGATGGTTGCACAGCACTCCTGTCCTCCACGACCATAGCTACATACATGGAAGCTAGCGGGGTCAGCAGCAGGATTAATTTCCACTTAAGACTTTGGCACGGATTAGTAGAGGGAAACTGGAAATTAAGTTAACAGATCTACAGTAAGTTTAGGATCATCTATTCTGACTTCCTATACCCCAGGCTATTAAGCTTTCCTTAGTTATCCTGTATCAAGCATAAGAAGGAGAATCTGCTTACCAGTAATTAGAGCTCTTCAAGACTTGTCATCCCTAGGCACATACCATTCTCATGCCTCATGAGCTTGGCCTTGGAGATCTTTCAATGTTAACAGTACCTGCAGTACACATTAGCTTCACGCCAAAGGCACAAAAGAGTTGTACAAACTCAGTTCCTCAGCGCCTTTATGGTAAACTTGTATTTGGCTAAAGTCTAACTTCCACAGAAAGGATCTCTTCTTGATTTGAAAGCCTTCAAGAGACGGAAAATCACCACCTTCTCTAGTAGTTTATTCATCTGGTCAATCACTCTTAAAATGTTTGCTTTTGCTCCAAGGTGAATGTCTGACTTTCAGCATGATGCTTTTTTCTACTTTTCTTCACCAAATTAAAGAGTGCTTTAGCAGTTAGTACTTTCCCCTCAGCAAGTTTTAAAGCCACTTACCATGTTATCTTTATTTCTTCTTTTTAGTAATCTTTCTACTTTTGATCTTTAAATCTCATCTTCTCTGCACATTCTTCATTTTTCCAGTATGTTTCTTCAAACATAGGCATCAGAAGCATGTGCAGCATTAAAAAATTTATTACTATCAACAAAGCTGTACACAGACATAAAGTATGATTTCACTACTCTCATTTTCAGAGCCATTTCAGGCCACTGTAACAGCCTTTTTGACACAGCATCAGACAAGCATCTTACAGTATCTTATCCATTTCACCCTCACACCCTCTTCTGGGAGTTCCAGGCCACAGTTCTTTCTGTAGCATTCCTTAGTCTTGTATATCTATCCACATAAAATTAATCTGTAAAATTAATCATATTTGAACACATCCCAATTTATCATGTTGTTCACACTTCATGTGCCTTGTCTTCACAGTATTTCACTACTACAGTTCTTTTTGCATCATCTATAACTATTCTGTCTAGTGACTTCAGAAACAATGGTTTCCAAAGCATTAATTAAAAAAAAAAAAAAAAAAGAAAAAATAAAAGAATAATACTGGGCCTACCTGTTGATTGCTGCAACAACTGTTAACTACTCCTAAATCCCTATATGCACTGATATACTGCATGGTGCTACTTTTAGAATTAAAAGGTCAATTGTTAAAGTCAAATGCCTGAGTAGAAACACGTAACTTCATCTGGTAAAGCCAATCAATTGTTTAATTTCAAAGAATGGTATTGTCCAATCACTTATTTTCCACAAAACCACAACTGTCAGTTATATTTCTCTCTCTCAGTTTTCTATCAAACAAATCTATGATGAGTTTTTCTACTGCATACTGAATATGAGGCTGAGTTTTCCAGTCATGTCTCCCTTGCCTAGTTAAAAATGTTACAGTCAGGATTCATACTCTTCTACTCTTCTACAATCTTCTTGATACCCAAGGCTCACCAAAACTCAGCAGCAGAGGGCCACAGACCTCCCAATTCACTTTTTCAAGGCATTTTCACTGCAATTCATATGGTCCCGCCAATTACAAGTGATGATCTACAGTCTCTATCATCTTCCCATGTATTTCCACACATGCTTCATTATTCCCGTGTGCTATAAACAGATTGTCCTGTGTCTTTCCAAACACAGAGATGTCTGACTCCCAATATTTTGTTTCTCTCCCTATGGAGCCTTGGAAAGAAACAACTATTTCTCAAAACCCCAACACTGCACAGTGTACCTGCAAGAGTCAACCTGCTTCGCTCTCGCCTTTATAAGGCCCTTCCAAATTTGATCACACAAGGAATAAGCTTTTGCACTAACAGCCTGGCAATGACTCATTTTGAGTATTTTGATACAATACTATATGGATTGATAAAATGTGGATAACAAAAGGCATACAATAACTGCCACACACAGATAGTGTCACTTGCTGGAATTTTTGGCCCAAACCCCAAAATTTGATACGACAGAAACGCCCAATAATTTCTAAAAAGCTTCAGCAATAACATAAGGTTTTTTTAAATAACTGACTTGTGAATGGAATTCTATTTCAGAACTTCTGTTTTTCACATCTTTTAAATTTATAGTGGTTTTGCATGCAAAGAACGGTGACAAACTGTATCAGAATGAAAACCAAGACAACGAAGATGAGAAATGTCTGGCTGAAGACAGCACATCATCTAGATAATCTACTCAGAAGATCCTTTCAACTTTACCCCACCATCCAGTTGTTACAAAACAAGCACACGACAAATTTGTCATGTCTTCCCCATTTTAGACTATGAACTTCTTAAAGAAGGGAATTCATTATTCATTTGTACAATTTCTTGCATAGGAAACCTGCTCTCATCAGGTTAGTTATTAAAAGAAATCCCTTCTTACCAGAGATGTGCTACTTTGTGAAGTAAAGCACTTAAACTAGAAACTGGGTGAGACACTCCAGAACTTTACAGTAACTTTTACCCCTGCAATTTCCACTTGTAAACTACTTAGACTAAGATGCCTTTCTCAGCAGATCTACACAGCAAGCCTTTCAATAATGAACACGGCACCAAAAACCATTTCTTTACTAGCCAAACCACCTCCTTTTCTTTTGCCAAAATGCTTATTGCTACACAATCTTTACGTAAGTATTAGCAATTGCAAAAGAACAGGCTGTCTACAGGATGCCTAACACCTATTTTCAGTTGAAACAGAAGTCAGCTTTTTCTACAAATAATCAGCTCTGCTGGATTCATTTTATATTTATAGGACAGCATCTAACTTTTTATAGCCTATATATTACTTACAAGACAAGTGGATCATATTACTCCTTAAAAAAATAAATAAATTTTACTTCTTTGTAAAGTACGACCATATGTTACATTACATGGTAATTTATTTTGCAAGGTCAATTATGTAGCTAACATACTATATTATGCAAATCATAGAGTAACTTTAGTCCGAAAATGAAATCCAGAAAATTCACACAGAGGGGCTGGACTAGATGATCCACAGAGGTCCCTTCCAATCTCTAACATTCTGTGATTCTGTGAATGCATCCCTGTTGCATCTTTGATTTATATTTACTCAGATACTATGGGTGTGTAATGCAACTTAAAATGAGAAATGAACTACTGCTCATGGGCAGACAGGAATTCAGGAAAGGAAACACAGCCTGGGGAGGATACCTCATCCTCCCACACAGGCTGGGGGCTGCCTGACTCAAAAACAGCTTTGCAAAAAAGGACTTGGGGTTTTTGGTGAGCACCATGTTGAACATGCCTCAAAAGAGGAGGTCGGGGGCAGGGGGGGGAGTGAATCTTATCAATGTGTACAAATATCTGATGAGAGGGAGTAAAGACAACAGACTCTTAGTAGTGTTTAGTGACAGAAAAGGAGCAATGGACACAAACTGAAATAAAAGAAAATCCATTTAAACAAAAGAAACACTTTTTTTTCCTGGAGGTGTTGTCAAACAGCAGACCAGGTTGACTAGAGTTTATCAAGCCTCTGTGCTTTGAGATATTCAAAACTCAACAGGACAATGCCAGGAACAACCTTGCTCCAGCTGACCCTGCTTTCAGCAGGGGAGTTGGACTAGGTGATCTCCAGAGTTTACTTCCAACCACAGCTATTCTATGATTTTTCGAATATAGATCTTATTTTTATGAAGTGATTTTATGAAGTACAAATTTGGCAACTATAACACATCATATAACTAAAAGCGGCTAGCCTGCTGATTAGTTCAGGGTGGTTTAACTTGCAGCCCACAGTCCCAATCCAACCCTCTGGCCATTCCAACTATCCTACAGTCTATTTTTTCCTACGAGTGAAGAGATTGTATAGTATGGGCACAAAACAGCCAAAAATTAACTATACCCACACTGTATGCTAGTGGCTAGGTAGAGATGTGGAAAAATAACATGATGCGCTGGTGGTAAGCAGCCCAGGGATGCTCCGTAAACCATGATCACTACAGCCATAAAGGTTATGGAAACTTTGCTTACTCACTGGACTAGGATTTGGTAGACTTGATCCAACCTGTAGCTTTGCTACTGGCCTGGAGGATGACCTTGAACAAAAACCCTTCTCTTCCTGATACCTGTGTCTGCATCAGGGAGACACAGATAAGAAAGCTCACCTCTTCTGGAAATACTTCAGGAGTTACAGACAAAAAAAAAAGTATAAGTATTTGGTATCGTTATTTAAACTGTCTAGCATCAATATCTAACAAAAAGATTTTTTTTTTTTTTGTATTGAATTAGAGTATCTTTTGCATTGCTTTTATGTTTGGATGGCACTTTCCTCATGGAAATGAGGAAGAATAACATTTCCCCATCACCTCCCAAACCTACATATATAAAAAGCATGACTTCTTTATATCACTGATATTTCTGAACATTTGGCTTTGATAATTTGTTAATCAAGAGACTGAATTTAAGTAAGACTCCAGGCAAATAAAGCTCTAAATAGAACTACGTCTTCATTAAAGAACAAATTCTAAAAAGAAATTTAATAGCACATAAAATAAAAAAAAAATGAAACAAAATAAATGGTAATGTATGATCCCCAGAGTTGTGCAAGGCATTGCTATATCCCCTTTAGCTCTTACTCCTGCTTCAAATGCTTGTTATTTACTTTTGTTTGTTCCAGTATGACTAATACCTTGTCACAAGCACATTCTTACTGAGAGGTAACATCTGTACATGACCCAGGTAATGCTGAAGCACTCCGTTTATAAGTCAGTCCCAATTGTTCAGGCAGAAACATTAAAGAAAGTATTTCCTTCTCAAAATTCACAAATCTTACTTAGCACCTTGACAAAAAACCTCTTCCATTCCCGCATCTCCTCTTCTTCCTTAACACAGTATACAAGAGCACTAGTGTGCAATTTTCTGTTTGTGTTCTTACAGCCCCTCACTCACTTTTTTAAAGGAATACCATCTGAAACATCTCTGGCCAAAACATTCAGTTTAAGCTTACTCTTGCATTGCTTTTTGAACAAAAACAAATCACTTAAACGTATTAAATAGAGGATGGCAGCTACCTACTCCAATTTCATAAGACCAAACTTAATTGAACATATCATTTGCAAATGTTCAGCATCTCATATAAAGAAGCCAGAAAATGCATACAAAGTGCCAACTGGTGAGTCAAAGAACTGAAAAACATCAACCTGCATCTGGAACTGATCTTGGCAAGAATTTCATAAGCTGACAAATACATGTAGCAGTGTAAAAAAAGGTCAACATGAGACCTTTTCCATATTCTGAAGAGGTATGCTGACCAACAAGATATTCATTGAGCCTTTAGTTTCCTCAGACAGAGCACAAGTCCTGTCCTGAATTTGAGGTAAATCACTGGAAAGTTTTAAAACCCAGTCACACTTCAGAATAATTGGAAAATTTTCTAACAAAAGCCAATTAATCAGAAAATTGCAACGTGTTGCATTCTCAATGTATATTTGAAGTTAGATACACTACCTTGAAGGCTGAAAGTAGAGAGAAACTAAATGACTATCCATTTTAACATTGGTTAAATCACATTAAAACAAATAAAAATAATCCTGGTAGTGTGATATTATTTATCAACTGCTGCTAAAGCACATTAGAATTTGGAAAACACCCAGTAAGTCTTCTGCAGGAGAAGATCAGGTTCGAGACCATCCAAGGAACCTAAACGTGCACAAGTCCATGGGACCTGATGAGATGCATCCACAGGTCCTGAAGGAACTGGTGGATGAAGTTGCTAAGCCACTATCCATTATATTAGAGAAGTCGCGGCAGTCCAGTGAAGTTCCTGCTGATCAGAAAAGGGGAAACATAACCCCCATTTTTAAAAAGGGTAAAAGCAAGACCCAGGGAACTACAGGCCAGCCATTCTCACCTCTGTGCCAGCAAGATCACGGAGCAGATCCTCCTGGAAACTATGCTAAGGCACATGGAAAATAAGGACGTGACTGGTGACAGCCAACATGGCTTCAACAAAGGGCAAATCATGCCTGACAAATGTGGTGGCCTTCTACGATGGGGTTACAAATGTTGGTGAGTAAGGGAGGAGCAACTGATGTCACTTACCTGGACTTGAACAAAGCATTTGATACTGTCCCACATGATATCCTTGTCTCTAAATTGGAGAGACATGGATTTGATGGATGAACCACTTGGCAGATGAAGGCTGGATGGTCACAGTCACAGTTGCAGTCAATGGCTCAATGTCTAAGTGGAGACCAGTGATGAGTGGTGTTCCTCAGGGGTTAGTACTGGAGAGATAAGGAGGCACCAAGAGAGCAACAAGACTAGAGCCAAACAACCTGAAGGATATGGTATACGTGATCCTTGAACTGAGTTTGCACAGAAACAAATGTCAGTCAGTGAGCAACGTGATGAAGAGGATGGGCCTTCATCTTGGGATGCCCGAAGACCACCCAAAGATGCTAACAGACATGCGTGAAAAATATTTACATATGCTAATTAGTTCTTAGAAATATAATGGATATTTACATATGTGATTGTATTTAACCTGAAGCAACAGGGTGTCTGGTGCGCACGTTTGGAGGAGAAATCCCCCATGTGCCCGGGGCCGCAATAAAGAATCCCTGCTTAACAGTATGCATTGTACCATTAGGTTTTTCCTACTGGATCTTTGAATCACTGGAACCGGCGCTGTTTAACATCTTTGTTGGTGACATGGACAGCGGGATTGAGTGCACCCTCAGCAAGTTTGCTGATGTCACCAAGCTGTGTGGTGCAGTTGACACACTTCAGGGAAGGGATGCCATCCAACTTCGACAGGCTTGAGAGGTGGGCCCGTGCAAACTTCATGAAGCTCAACAAGGCCAAGTGCAGGGTCCTGCACACGGGTTGGGACAACCCCCAGTATCGGTTGACCCTGGAAATCATACTTAGATCGACATTGATTAGCATAATGACGCCCTTTTCGGCATCTAAGGCAGACCCCANGGGCCTGGGGCCTGGNACCAGCATTGGTAGCCAAACAGTTCCTTTTCAAATGACCTGGTTTGCCGCAACCATAACAATTCCCGGGCCCCCCAGAGCTGTGCATGGNCGCGAAAGCAGCAGCCATGGCTTCAAATTTATGATCCATAGTGCCAATTCTATTACAAGCCTCTACCTTCTCCACCAGTGTGGGGTTTGGATGTGGGAGAGATTTCAGTAACTTTTTACAATCCACATTAGCATTTTCTACAGCAAATTTTAACAACAAAATCTCCCGCGCTTCCGTATTGTCTATCTGACGCTCCAGGGCTTGCTTCAGCCTGTCAACAATCTGCATATAAGGTTCCCGGGGGTCCTGGGTAATCGTAGTGAAGGTTTTTAGTGGTTTTTGTGAGTCAGGGACCTTAAAAAGGGCTTTTTTAGCTTTGGCTTGAGCCACCGGATCAGAATACTGACCCGTGCCAGTAAGGTGTTCTATAGTCAGCGCAGCTATAGCTGCATTGCCGTGACCCACGTAAGTTGTGAGAAGTGCCTGGAGTCCCCCCTTCCAGTGTGACTCCCACAGGGAGTACTGTGTCGGAGTCAGTAACAGTTGCGCTAAAGATTTTAAATCATGCGGAGTCATAACATAAGTGTCGAAAACAGAAGACAATAAACTTGCAAAATACGGAGACGAAAGCCCGTGCTCAGTAACAGTACGACGCAGTTCCTTAATTACCGAGAAAGATAAAGCCTCCCACTGAGCCCCCCGACCCTGATAGATCACGGGGGCTACAATTGTTTTAGCGATTTCTAACTCCCCCTCCTTCAAGGCTTGGCGTTTTATATTAG
>Ga0065711_1008787_pt1 | contig 12175 bp, 11 predicted proteins | sample Hoacrofraction12_FD_59098 | JGI IMG/M metagenome (GOLD analysis project Ga0065711, IMG submission 59098) | Hoatzin crop microbial communities from Cojedes, Venezuela - Epithelial fraction 12 v2 (version 2) | ecosystem: Host-associated > Birds > Digestive system > Esophagus > Crop | place... | reverse complement strand
TGAGCAGGCCTTGTGCCTGCAGACGACTGGCCCCAAAGGTCAGCCTCAGCAGATTGCCTCTGCTCTGAGACTCACAGGTTGTCCCTGCTGCACCTCCTTGCTCACTGCTTGCACGTGACACTCCTTCCCCGTTCCTCTTCCCTGGCCTGACTGAAATTCTTCCACGCTGGGCCCCTGCCAGTAACTATGAGAGAGAACCATCCCATCTGCCTGCAGCGACAGGACCTTTGTGCTTGCAGTGACTGGAGTGCTGGGGCCGATGGCAAGGGATGTGGACAGCCTGGCCCTCTGCATGAAGGCACTGCTCTGCCAGGAGATGTTCCGGCTGGACCCCACCGTACCCCCCATCCCCTTCGATGAGGAGGTAAGGCTCAGAGGCAATCTCATGTCTACATTTGCCCAGCAACAAAGTGAGATCTTGGGAGATTCCTACCTGTTTTCATGACTCAAGATAGTGAAGGACCCAGGGAAGCAAGTATCCTTCTGAACAGAGGACAAGCAGCACGAGCAACCACAAGAAGCAGCCACACAGCAGGTTTGGCAGGCCTCTGTTGGCTTGTCCTGATGAGACCGTCCAGATACTGACACCCTCCCGTCCCAGCAATGTCCAAAACAAGCTTGTTGGCTCCATCCTGTCCCAATCCCTAAAGGAGCTAGTTTGTATGGATCAGAGGAACTCACCCCTCACACCTTTAATTAGAGAGCTTGATTTAACACTCCCTGACCTAAGAAACCATTGCCCTTTGCCATTAGTTCTCTGCTTCTGCCATCTGATCGTGTCTTCCTGGCTCAGGTCCTAGGATCTTTGAGTTGTCCGTGACACCCAGACAATACAGATCAGTCACCTGCCCTAGAGGAACAGCCCCCTGACCTCCATCCATAGCCAGGCATCCCAGGCGTGTGGTCTGTACAGGTGCTATCACACCTGCTATCTTAAAGTTGGGATGTGTTCACATGGCAGGAGGTGGTGTCAGAAAGACCAAGGACCACTGCTGCAGACCGATATTCTGGACAACACTGCTTTCCACCAGCCCTGTTGCTCCCATCATTCCTCCAACCCAGAAGACCTCAGTTGCTGCCTCTCTGAGCCCTGGGCATGGTCCAGTCTTTTACGTCTCACATGTGCAAGTGATGGCTCGTCTTCTTACAGGTTTATACCAGTTCAAAGCCACTTCGGATTGGGTATTATGAAGGAGATGGCTACTTCCAGCCCTCACCCAGCATGAAACGAGCCATCCAGCAGACAAGAAAGCTGCTCCAGGATGCAGGGCATACGGTGGGTTTTCATGCCTGTGGTTGCCTGGGGCTGTTATCCAGCTCCTTACAGAGTTTGGACAAGTCACGTCCCATCTCCACTTCTGCTGCCCATAAAACAGGGACCATCGCTGCCTGCTGCAAGGATTGTGAAGAGGAACAAAAATGCAACAGTTTGTTTCCCAAAATGAAGCGATCTTGCTTATATTCCTGGCCTAGCAGATAGGAGAATCACCTCCAGATATCTTCAGATCACTACCTTTCTAAAGCACTGTTTTTTCCATCATGTTTGATGTTCCCATAAATATCAAACAACAGTTTCCACGATCCCTCAGCTGTTAAACTCTGTTTACAGATTTCTTAGTGGCTAAGTGGAAAGAGGGTTGGAGCAGTTGATCCCCCAGGGATATCTTCTAGCCTAAACTATTCTGTGGTTCCACAAGTGGGGATTTCTCTATGGGAGCTGTTCCAATGGTGCAAATTAATTAAAAATACTTGGTGTTTAGAAACCTCTAAAAATTCTTCTCTGACCTGTGGAGGAGTGAAGCCTGTGCTAGGTCACAATATGTGTTAATGACTTGGAGACGGGAAAGGACAGTGGGCAGATGCTGCTAACCCAGGTCCCTTTCAGAATGGGGTCTTGTTGTCCTGCAGCAGCAGGGAGGGCCTAAGCTTCCCACCATTTCCCACTCACCTCACTAGTGAGGCAGAGGTTCACAGAGGGCTCTATGAATTATTCATCTTTGTTGCCTCTTGAACGGGTATGATTGTCTTGCAGCTTGTTCCCTTTGCACCGCCCAAGATTGACTACGTGGTAGATGAGCTGTTCACCAGAGGGATTTTCTCAGATGGTGCTGCTCACATGGTGGATTGCTTGTGAGTAAAACCCCCACTTCAGTGTGGGCCATGAGACTCGGCACTGTATAGCCAGTGGTTGCATCCAGAGTGTTTATATTCTTGTGGGTCCAAACTGAGTAATGAGCAGCAGAGGAGCAATTTCTGGAAGGACGAATTTAGCATGAGCAGCAGCTAGTTCACAAGAGCACTTCACACGCACAGGTAACGCGATAAGGTAATAAGACGCCATGTGTCAGCAGTGCTGTGGCAACGGGTTTTGTGTGTGATTAGTCTCTGACACATGGGAAACATCACACATTACAGAACTTCATACAGAGGTGTGGTGGGTTAGCCCTGGCTAGTGGCCAAACACCCACCCCAACCACTTGCTCACTTCAAGGTGAAACATGCCCAGGGTTGTATGTGGCCCCAGCGCTGCAAAGCACTCCAGAGCCTTTATGGCAGTAAAGTACCTATTTCTCTATAACTTTTTCAGTGAGCATTTACATCTGTGCATCCAAACCCCACGGGCATCTCTTGTTCAGTGTTTCAGATTGAAATAGGCAGATTTTGTCTTCTAGCAACTCCCCTCTAGGACAAATTGCTTTGGCAACAGCACTGCTGTTGCTGTAGCTCTGGCACAGATGGCTTGTCCTGACTACTTCTTCACTCTCTGCCCTTCCAGCAAAGGAGACTTCGTGGATCCCAACCTGAAATCTCAGTTCAATACTTACAGGCTTCCTGCTCTGGTGAAAAGGATCTTGGCTATCATTCTGAAACCCATAGTAAGTGCGTGGATGTGTTTTGTCTGTGTTATAGGCAATCTGCGAAGTTTCCATTTGCAGAGAGGTAGGCTGCTCCCCTCTGGGAGTGCTTTGCTGCTTCATGTTAAGTGCCTGGTGGGCTTCACAGTGAAATACACTTAGTCCCTAAACCCAGGCTAAACTTATCAAGTAGGTCTGACAGCCTTTTATGGGAATTTTGCATGGGGACATTGAAATACAATCCATTTTCAGGAACCTATGAGCCATACCACTCATCCAGCAATGGCTTCCAAGAGAATGGATATCACTAGCAAGGAGCTAAACAGCATCCCCACATACAGAAGATGCTCTCCAGGGCTAGAAGTGGGGTCTAGAGCCTTAGTGGCATGGGTTGTTGTGATAAAACGTATAAATTAACATGGGAGTAAAACCACTTCACTGGAAACCATACCTGTTCTTCAGAGCAACTTCTGCTAGGACAAGAAGTGTGCCCAAAATGCAATCACATGCTAGCCAGCTATTTCAGCTGCATTGTTCCTGACTAATCCTAAATTTTCCTGTTCCCTCTGAAAGTACCCACGAATCGCTCGGGATCTCGACGCTCTCCGTGGAGTGGGGTAAGACGCACTGAAGTAGTTCTAGAGAAGGGGGATGAACATAGATGTGTCCACTGGTTCATGCAGGTAGACGCCAGCTCGCTGTGCAAAGCCCTGTCCTAGGGTTGTGCAACACAGGCTCAACCAGATGAATATGTGCTGCCTCAGCACAGTGTTATCCAGGGCTATGCAACCAGAGATTATTTGAAGAGCTTAAGGATCCTCACCATGGCAGGGCTAGGATGTCTCCATGGAGATCAGCACAGAGAGATATGGGCCACTTTCCCCATCAAGTGGTACCCAGAGCATCATGTGCCAAGTTAAGGCAGAAGTCTCTGCATGCGAGTGCAGTGTGGTGTGAAGTACCTGCCCATCCACAAGAGATAAAGACACACCAAACTGGGAACAAGTGGATTTAGAAGACTGCCGTGATCTTTGTCTGGGTGCCAGAGCACCTAGACATGGTGGCATGCTTTTAACAGAAGCTCTTTTGATGTACCTGTAAGCACCTGTGAACCCAGTGGAATCATCTGGGTGATACCATAGCTTGTTCCCAGTAGGGTCACGCAGTTTCCATAACAATGGGCTGTCTGTGCATTTTGTTAATTGTTTTCTGTTTGCCACAGTCACAGAGCTGATTAATTCTGCCACCTTTCCAGGTCTGCCAAAAACCTCTGGGATCAGCATGCAGCAGTGGCGGTAATGTGCTTTGCATTTTTTTTTTTTCCCTTACTGAATGTAGTGAAAGATCCCTAAAGTTTGTAAGCAATTTCTTTGAGCTCTGTGGATGGATTCAGGGTTGTAATGGATCATGTGGAAATAAAACAGCTAGGCTTTTCTTTGAAAGTCAAGCTTTGCAAGAAGTGATAAGACCTCAAGGCAGTAGACATTCGTGTGGAGGTCTCTACTTACAGGAGGAATGTGAAGAAAGATTATCCCTTGCCCTGCTTTTTCTAAGCAGAAATAGCATAAGAAGAGCCACTAAAGATGAGGCTTCAATTTTTTCTGCTTTCTGTCTCTTGGTGCAAATCCCTCACTTCAGACATTAGGTGCTATTGTCACGAGCTAAGACCATGCTTGAACTATCAAGCAGAGACCTTAGGAGTCAAAAATTGTGGCTGTGAACTCTTCAGTTTAGGTGGATTTCATATGAACTCATTTGGGATCAGGAGCAAAAGACAGGAAATATTCTCCTGGACAGCAGAGTCCAGTGATGCCCACAAACTTATCGGGTTCCTCTTTAAAACCAGTTGAGTTATATGCTTGCATTTGTTTTTATTGGCTGGCTCCTCTCCCCCCTGCTTTGATGGTTGGAAACTTTCATATTTCCTGTGCTGTTTATTCACTTCCAGTTTATCTTCATTTTATTTCTGTCCTTGAGCTTAAATAGCACCTCTCCTCCCTGNTATTTTCCACTGCCTTCCTCGTCCTTGGTCTATTTATAGAAAATAGTTGTATCCCCTTTCAGCTGGTGTTTTGCAAGGCTGAAGAAGCTGAGCTGTTTCAGGGTCCTCCCACAAGGCAGGATCTGTGTTCCCTGGGACACCCTCACAGCCCTCCCCGAGAAGAAACTTGCCCCCAGCATGCACCACGCAGCCTCCATCAGTGCCAGTCACTCGATGGAATGCACACTCACTTGCAGCAGGTCTGATGGATTATAGGGCAGAGGAAAAACTCCTACAAACCTGCCCAGTTACTGGTGTGGTGGGAGTGTTTGGAAGGGAATAGGTTTGGGGTTTTTTTTAGGTGAAAACAGATTCCTCTCCCTCCGCAAAAAAAACCCCAACCAAAAGTAAAACTCTTAAAAAGGTTTGTTGGCCTCAGAGATATTTTAAATTGTTTTTCTTCAGTGAAACCATATTCACATTTTTTCATCTACTGAAAACAAGAGCTGATTCAAAACCTTTGGCTAGCGACCAGCTTTTCTCTCGGAAAAAGAATCAGGTTAGCTACACTGACTGTATTTCCTGGAAACCCAACTTATTTGTTGAATTTTCAGCATGAAGGATTTCAGACTGCAGATGGAAGTTGAGGTCAGACTAAAAAATAGCCTCATGGCTGGGGCTTTCATGAAAGATGTGGAAGACTCTTGTACAGAAGACTTGGAGTGAGGGAGTTGTGCAGAACAGTGCTGGACCATTGGACAAATGTGTCCCTGTACCCAGAAAATTTCTGCAGAAACAGCCGTTCTGTGGTCCATGCATGTCTATTTACTAAGACAAAGTGGAACAGCTCTTTGAGGATGGATTCATTCATTGCCTGATGTCCAGCAAAGCTGTGGTAAACCACACTACAAATCTAGTTCTCTCTCAGATCTACACTAAAGTCTGAAGCTGTGCCTCCTGATTTGTGGGTGGAAGACCTTGGGCTTGCCTAGCTGTCTCTTGCTGCTTCTTTTCCTTACCTGTATCCTGCTGCAGAATGAAAGAAGTTTTTGTGAAAATATTTTGAAATCATGTCTTCTAGATTCTTCTACCATAATAACCAAAAGCTTTTAGGAAATCTGACTTTTTAGTCAGCTAGACATAATGCTTCAAACTGTTGTTGATTTCCATTCAATAAAATTCAAAGATCTTCATAGGAAGGATTGAGTTAATACTCGAAGAAATCAACTCTGAAATGCCTGCCTAGCATTAATGTCTGGGTCTGGGCAGCACATGGTATTCTGACAAGAAACCTAAGGGTGGAAGAACAAAATCCATTGGCTCTTTCAAAGCACAGCTCAGATTTTATTTGATTTTTCAGTTGTATCTGGAATGGTTTTCTTCCTCCTTTTCCCATGCTGTAGGCATTGATCTACCACTGCTGTCCAACAGACATTGTTTGTCATCATCTCTGTCTTTCCTTCTAGGTTTACCGCACTGAATTCATTGCTAAATGGCGGAAGCTAAGGCTGGATGTGATTCTTTGTCCTGCATTGGGGCCAGCCTTTAACCATGGCTACGCTGGGAAGCTATTTGGTAATCTCTGCTGAGGTGTCTCTGGATGAGTCCATGGTGGTGTTTGTGGGCAGAGCTGGAGCGCAAGATATTTTGGTCTCTTGGATATGCCCCAAACCATGTGCGGTACTTGGTCTTCCCTCTGGGGAAGAAAGCAAAGGAGAGGTCTTCTCTGGGTGGGTCTTCTCATGCTCCCACCTCATCCGAGCTGCAGGTGTTTGGGTTATATGGGGCAGCAATTAGTGGCACATTTGTCCCAGTCATTGACGGGTGAGTTTCCCCTGCACCGTCTGTCCCATAGAAAGCCCAAGAGCTACTCTTGCAGCAGATAGTGGCTGTGAGGATAGTTGTCAGATGGCTGGTAGACATTACCACAAGTCCAGGACCTTCTGAATGTGCCATCTTACGTTTCCCAAGGTTTTGCAAATAGCAGAAAGGCTCGTTGCCCGTGACTTGCAGAAAAAGGCAATTTTTATAGCTTCTAGCAAAGAGTCAGGGTCAATAATCTCTCTAGCAATGGCCTTTTAGGATCCTAAATCCCCAAGATGGCATTACAGAACTGGACATCTGGATGGATCTTGAAAAGATAGCTGGGATTTTTCCCTGGAGTATGGGAGATATAGGTGCAGACTCTGAATCAGATCAAATGCTTGTATCTGTCTCTTCCAGAGCAGATCTAACCTCCACTTGACTGACTGGTGAAGTTATGGGTCTTTCTCTGGTCTCAGCAGCCTTGAGGCCCTCAAACCTCTCCATCAAAAGTGCCTTTGAAAGTAGCACGTTTTCATGGTCTCTTTCTGTGCAGCAACCCCAGTCTACAATTCTTGCAACCCAAATTGTCATCTGAAAGTCACTGCTGGCCCAGCACACTAAATTTTGCCTTTTTGCATGCTCTGTGTTGTCTTTTCCAGCTGCAACCTCCTATACCAATTTATACAATGTCTTAAACTTCCCTGCTGGGGTGGTGCCGGTCAGCACGGTCACAAGAGCCGACGAAGAAGAGCTGCAGCATTACCGAGGGCACTACGGAGACCCTTGGGACAAGAGGCTGAAAGAGGTCAGCAGGGAAAGAGCTGAAGTCTTTGCAGAAGGTTATGACTGGCACAGTGACACCTCTGACACATTGCCCCAAGGCTTGTCTGCATCTCCTGATGAGAGTGGGAGCTTGTTTAGTAGTGCCGTTTGCATACACCATGTTACTAGCTGGCATGTGGTGCAGCTAGGCTGGTGTACATCAGCCTGGCAACTGTCCCCTTGCATGTCTTCCCTTGTCTTCTCTTCCTATACTGTCAAAAGACAGTGTTGTCTCTTGTGCCTCCCCAGGTGCTCTGGTGCTCTGACATAGCACCATGCTTAATTTTTGCAGGCTGTGGAAGGAGCCGTGGGGCTGCCGGTGGCCGTCCAATGCGTGGCTCTGCCGTGGCAGGAGGAGCTGTGCCTTCGCTTCATGAAGGAGGTGGAGACACTTGCCCACGGCATGAAGAGAAATGTGTGATTTCTGGGAACCTGCCCTCACTATGATGACTTTTCATTCCCTGCCCTTCACTCCAGCCACCTTCTACCTGATGCACAAAGCAAAGTAGATAGCAAACTGCAGACTCTGAACCACCGTTTCAGTAAACTGGCAATAAATGCTGTTTAAAAACAGTCAGCAAAAATGTCATCTCTGTCCAAATTGTCCTTCTTTGTTAGAGTTAAACTGAGTCAAAGAAAACCAAAGAAAGGAATGAGAGTTAATGCTGGACCAAAGAAGTCCAATAACTACAGTGGAACAATATCTGTTTGCATGATATGAGACCAAAGCTGTTTACCCCAATATTTTACTCCCAACAGTGGGCAGGAGCAGATGTTTGTGGGAGAGTATAACCTTGATAAGTGCAGGATTCCCCGTCTGGTTGGCGAAGAGACTTTTTGGCAAAGACTGGCAGTCAGCCCATCATTTTTAATAGCTACCAAGAAAGCTTTCCTTCATGAACTTGTTGGGTCCCTTCTGAACTCATTTACTCTCTTGATCTCCACACCATCTGCTGGCAGTGGGCTCTGACATTTAGTTGGACAGTGAGTAGTGGAAAGCTTAATTTTCTTTGTTTTAGCATAAAATGTGAGAAATAGCAATTGGTCTGTCTTCAGTCCTGTTCCTCATTGTTTCTTCCAGTTAAGCAATGGAAAAAGAAGGTCGGGGGTTTTTTATTGCCTATAAGCACTGGAGGGAAACCTGAGTTCAGGCATTTTTGTGGCTACCTTTAGACCGTTTGCACTGTTTGGTCCTTCCAACCTCACTGTGACAATTGTGTGATGTTTCTTGACCTGTCCTTTGTTCTCAAAGTGTTCAAAAAACATGTAGACGTGGCACTTCAGGACATGGTTTAGTAGGCATGGTGGTGTTGGGTTGACAGTTGGACTTGATCTTAGAGGTCTTTTCCAACTTAATGATTCTATCATTCTATTATTCTAGGAAGAAGCTGGAAGGGAAGGTGAGGGTGATGGAGGAGACTGAAATGCTTGAATAAGGAAGTGTGCCTTGAAACAAGGCATCAATGTTAGTGACGATCTGTGCCTTCTCCAAGCCTGCATGTCTTTCCTGGCACTGGGGCTGGAGACAGTATTTCCCCAATGGAAAGAGCAAGCCACAGGGCCAGGGGATGACATCGCTCTCGTTCTTTATCTGGGGCTGGGCAGGGATTCACAGTCACCCTGCAGCCTCACACAGTCACGAGCAGGTCTGAGTCACACAGTGAGCCCTGGCCTCTCAGCCTGACTCACCACCCTCCGTTCAGCACAGAGCAGGAAGCAGGTCCCAGAAGATGCCCTGTCTCTGCAGGACTGCTGTGGGGTGGCACCAGCCACAGAGCTCCTGCCGGATGGGACTCTGGGGAACGGCCATGACTATCGCAGGCCAGGAGCAAAGGATTTTTAACTGTCATCTTATAGGGAAGATGGGAGCTTTACCATTAAACAGGTAACCTGCCCAGGTGGTATTGCTGCTAGATCTGAGCATGCAGAGACCTTGTTTTTCAAGGAAAGGACAGTGTCCTTTGCTTGTGTACCCCTCCATATCTTTGCAAGGGTGAAAGGGTCCTATTTATAAAAGGAATTTCCCTATGCATACTTGCGCTCTGCATTCCAGCTGCTCTTTGTGGGTGGCTCTGGAAGGGATTTACTGTTCCTCCCACCCCCCCGTTTCCTGCTTCCAGCCAGCTGTTAGACCTCAGGATCCTGCAGCACTAGCTCCTGGGAGCCAGCACCCAAAGGGAAGTCCTCACTACGATCCAACAGACACTGAAGCAGAGTGCATGGGTGCTCTCAGCCATCTTCTGCAGCTCAGCCGGAGCTTTCCTGGTGCTGAAGTGGATGAGGTGGAGACAGGTCCAGAAAAAGATGGAAGAGGCATGGGGGAAACGAGATACTGGTTTGGACCAGACACAAGTGTCTGTTTAGGAGTTTAAAGAGCAGGTAAGTGCCTCAGCTTGGCAGACAGCAAAACCCCTTCCCGATAAAACTCGAAGTCCTTCTCAAGACAGGTTGTGCATGATGTCAGTTGGCATTGCCACACAAACGTGGGGGAAGTAGAGAGGGTGATGCTGAGAGCAGTCTGGTGAGCTCAGGCACCAAAACTCAAGGAGAGAAAAGCCTTTAGTGGGGCATAACTTTGGGACTGCAGGAGAGTTCTTCCTCCAGACCTTTCCTGGGCTGGCGAGAGGATGTCAGCTCCTTCGCACAGCTGCTGGCACAGTCCTGCTCTGTTTCAAACCCAAGCTCTGTCCCCATAAGCTGTTGGCTCAGGAGAGACCTGCACCATGTGTTTGCGGACTGCTTGTCCAGCCGCCTGGCACTGACCAAAGTCCAGGCTTTGGTTTAGCTTGGAGAATTAGGTAGAAATGCTGCTTGGGCCAAAAGGGCTTTATTTTCACTTGTTTGTCTCATCTCCAGCACAATACCCTGGCTGCGGTCTTTGCTTTGGTCAGTTTTGCTCCCTCCTCCTGATTTGAATAAGAATTTAAACTTGCACTCCTCAATCCATGTTTCATTCTGCAGCCAGATAAATAACTGAGCGAGGGTGAGAGGCTGAGTCATCAGACAGTCTGGCTTTTTTATTTGGCTTTACCTTATTTTGCAGGGGTTTTTTTTCTTTAGTTTGCAGATTAGACTTTGTATAGTCACAACATCGGAAGCAAATAAAACCCTCCAGAAGAACTGGTACCAGCAGAACATCAGTTGTCAGGACAGGTCAGTTGGCCTCTTACAGCACGCGAAGCAAACAGAGCTCCCTGGTGTCACAGAAAGTGGCAGAGGGCATTAGAGACACCAGCACCCCCGGCATCCCAGACTTCCACTTCAGACAAGTTTCAAGGCAGAAGGTGGTTGAAGTAGCTAAAAGCAAATGCATAAAAAATAGATTAAATGAAACACATTAACATAGCAATGCTCACCCTTGAAACACAAAAATTAAAAATGCAAGAATTAGAGTTGGTACATCTTTCCATCTGAAACAGCTGTTAGCTGCACAAATCCTCATCTCTCCAAGCACGGTCTCCATCTGCTTTTTTTTTTTTTTTTTCTTTCTTTCTTTCTTTTTATTTTCTGTTCTTGTTTTACTTTGCACTCAAATCACCTGGCTTCCCCCCTGCCCTGCTTGCCCATGGTGAGATCAGTAAAAAACCCAGCTTCCTGCTGTAACTGGAACATCCCAGTCCTTCACCATCAAGGTGCTGAAGTATGTGCTGTCACTCAGTGGGGACAGACCTGTGTGAGACATGAGGCATGACGGAAGAAATAGGAATGCTCCCGGACTTCTGGTGGAACCAACAGCTCTCTGCAGCATCTTTGCTGATGGTGTCTCTAGTTTGCTGGAGAAGTTGTAAGTAGGATCCATACAACCCACTTGGCCATGGAAAGGTCCAAGAAAAATAGTGCAATACCCACAAAAATGGGAAAGATATAGGGATGGTCAGGAGAGAAATCAACCCCTGCTATCAGCAGTGTGAGGGTTGGTATGGGAGGTTTCTCTCCCCACCCTACTCCAGTATGTTCAGGGAGAGCCAACAGGGTCCTGGCTGAGCAACGCGAAAAAGGGTTGGTAGAAACAGACTCTCACCTCTCAGCTGATGTTCTTGGTTGTTGGAAAGGTGCAGATTACGTAGTGGTGTCTTACCAGCTGTTATGTTCTGTGGGTGTTGATGGAGTTGGACTGGAATTGAGGAAAGTCTCATGCTTCCAATAGATATTCCAGGCTGAAATGAGTCACAAACTGGAGAGTTCCCAGAAAACATTTATTCAGCCCTCTGAGCCAACTGGAACCACTTCTCTAGAGTGGACCAGCCCATTTCACTATAATTTCAACATTTTGTGAAATGTCTTTAAAATTCTTTTGGGGCAGCATAGTTAACATACTTCGTTTTGTAAATTGTTTTCAAAAAGCATATCAGAGTCTTTGGTTCCAAAAACATGAACATGGGATACAACTGTCAGGATTTATTCTTTGTCATTTTAATCAAAATAGCATCAAAGCTGACTTAAAAATAACTATTGCCAGTTTAGAGGGAAGACAGTTTAGTTACAGCAAATATCTGTCAAAAGCCAGCTTGCTTGAGAGCTGAAGGCCTTGGATGAAGTGTGAAGAAAGCACATCAGTGCTGTTTTGCTTTTGCAAGCAAAGACGGTGTAGCTGTTGGCTGGGGACAGGAGTGGACTGTCTGAGCTGGTCTGACTGCCTTTTTTCTGTGGTGGTCCAAAGTGAAGGAGATGTCATGGATGCCACATTGAAATCCCAGACCAGTGCTACAGG
>Ga0065711_1047713_pt1 | contig 12176 bp, 5 predicted proteins | sample Hoacrofraction12_FD_59098 | JGI IMG/M metagenome (GOLD analysis project Ga0065711, IMG submission 59098) | Hoatzin crop microbial communities from Cojedes, Venezuela - Epithelial fraction 12 v2 (version 2) | ecosystem: Host-associated > Birds > Digestive system > Esophagus > Crop | place... | reverse complement strand
TGCTGAATGGCAGCACAGCCTGCCGGTGTATCCACCACTCCTCCCAGTTTTGTGTCATCAGCAAACTTGCTGAGGGTACACTCTAACTCTTCATCCAGGTCATTGATGAAGAAGTTGAACAAGACTGGGCCCAGTACTGACCCCTGGGGGACACCACTAGTTAGCGGCCTCCAACTAGACTCAGCGCCGCTGATGACAACCCTCTGAGCTCTGCCATTCAGCCAGTTCTCAATCCACCTCACTGACCACTCATCTAGCCCACTCTTCCTGAGCTTCCCTATGAGGATGTTATGGGAGACAGTGTCAAAAGCCTTGCTGAAGTCAAGGTAGACAACATCCACTGCTCTCCCCTCATCTACCCAGCCAGTCATGCCATTGTAGCAAGCTATCAGATTGGTGAAGCATGATTTCCCCTTGGTGAATCCACGTTGACTACTCCTGATAACCTTCTTTTCCTCCACTTGCTTGATGATGACCTCTAGAATGAGCTGCCTCTGCTGAAATTTTACACGTGCAATGGGCTCTTCGCTGCTTATCCCCTCCCTTGCAAAGAATAAGTCCATTTTTTAACGAGTTTCCTAACTTACTGCGGTTCCCGCAACTTATCCCCTGCCATAGCTGAAGTCACACTACAGTGGTAAATATAGTATTTTCATGTATTGAATGTTCGTATGTGCTTATAGCATGGAAATCCAGAACTTTCCCGCTGTTGACACGTTTCTTTGCACTTTGAGAAAAGGAGCATAACTTAACCTTTCTGCTTTTAGGATTTGTCCTCAGTAAGAACTTCCTTAGTGATAGAGAATAAAGGTTTACAAAAAAGATCAGTTTGCAATGTATACAGGCATTACTTATTTTAAAGCAAAATCCAGTAACATTCAGAAAAATTTCTCACTTCCACTAAATCTTTTCAATTTTATGCTCTCTGCCAGTACTTGAGCTTTCTTACTAGAAAAAGATGCTTAACATGAAAAACATTCAGTTCTGGGAGCACTGTGGAAAGATTTAGGCATACTAATTTCCTCAATTATTTCATAGAATCATAGACTGCTTTGGGTTGGAAGGGATCTTTAGAGGTCATCTAGCCCAACCCCCCTACAGTGAGCAGGGACATCTTCAACTCGATCAGGTTGCTCAGAGCCCCGTCCAGCCTGGCCTTGAACGTTTCCAGGTATGGGGCCTCCACTGCCTCTCTATGCAACCTGTGCCAGTGTTTCACCACCCTATTTTAAACCACAATTTTAAAACAATAAGAGCACCATTATACAATCTCAAGAAATATTTCAGTGTGATTCTAAATTATGTAGCAGCAAGAAAACCCATATTTATAACTCTGATTTGTGCACTTAGCTATTTAAACTTGTATCATCCTTTAACAGAAGACCTCAGAATAAAAACTGAGCTTCCCTTTCTGATTCTAATTATCAATACTTAGCTATTCATGTATGAATTTGTACACATACATGTACATATGCTACACATTTCTATGCTACAAATACATACATGCACCATTATTATCTGTCTCAAACCTCCTTGCAAAGGTTCTATGGCATGCAAGATACTCTTTTTACCGTTGGCTATAATCTTTTTCTTTGAAGGCCCCAAGAGTAGACACAGATTTAGATAAAACTCCTTAACAGGACCACACAGATGAAGACCCATACAGCACAAGCTAAAATTATTGTTTCAGTAATCTCGTTCCCTAAAGGAATTTTTAACCTTCAGTAAGGTAATGATTACCCTGATATCACTGCTGTGACAACAGCTTGCACAGACACACCAAAACTAGCTTTAACTTAGGCAGTGCAGGTTACTATCAGCACTGAACTGAGCACAGGCTCACCGCACATGTGTTTCCCCAGCTGTGGGACCTGGTTTTGCAGTACCCGCACTGCTAGAAGTATCTGGGCACCACACAACACACTAAATCTCAAATGCTTGCTACCAATTTCATTACCTCCTTCAAAAGCAAACAACAAGCTCTTTGTCCCAAAGCGAGCACCACAAGACTTCATAATTAGAAACAAAACAGTCCTGAGAAAGAAATACCAATTATGCTATTGGCATCATCTGTAAACAACATCACATCAAATGATGCAAAATACTCAAACCATTGTTTTGCTTTAGATAAAGATGTTTCCCTCAGTTGCACCTGAACATTTTAGTTACTTATATTACCAGGTAATGCCAGATAGTATCTCCACACCTCTATTGATTTGTACATTTTAAAGACAGTATGTATTTCCTATCTGCCTCTTTCATCCTCATATTTAATAGCTGGTTTATAATTTAACATATTTTTGACACTATTTTAGTAATTCAAAACTACATTATATTAATTTATCAGAATGTAATTCATTTAGGCCAAATTCCTCCCAGTTAGTTGAGAGGTGTAGCTTTTAATGTTCTTCCAGTAAAGAATTTTTGAAAACATACTGTGTTTAGGACTAATTCTAATATTCTGTAAACAGTATAACTAGCAGGAGATTTATCCCCATGTCCCATACTCTTTCATATTAACAATTTCATTTCTCCATTATTAGAATGTAAATAACTCCTCCTGAGCTAAAAGTTGTGTAAAAAAACTATTCCAGTTTTCTCTCTCAATTCAACTAAATCTCTAAAGCATCACCTATACAAATTCTTTGAAACCACGATCATACTGAATTTTTGGAAACTGTAAGACAAACATATCTACACCCTAACCAAAGAGAAGAAAATAAGTATATACCAGTACTGCTCAACTGTAGAAAGATACCATCTGTGATATTAGATTTTAAGTGCTATAAGAACACACATCTTTTAGGAACATTTATTTCTTTTTGTAGTACTCTATTACAGCACTATTGTACAACTAAAATAATATTTGTGGGTTTTGTAAAAAATAATCTATTCTGCTTTAAATACAACTTCCAAAATCTAAATACAAAAACAGAACTTGAAAACTTCTTTAATTTTTCATATTTCCTCCATTTCCAGTTAATGTCTTCATCTGATGCAGGTGTAAATATTAAAATCTGACATCAAAATTTCTATTTAATGGTTGCTGAAGAACAAAAACACTGTTATGCATCACTAATTACAGAAGCAACATCACTGTTCTTAACATCTGGCAATGTAGAACTGCAATTACAACATCATTAAGCCCAACACCTTTCCTAATTCTGACAGAGATAGACAATGCAAGATGGACAACTGCTTTATTAGCAAGATTCTCATAACTGCATATAGGGTAAATGTAAAAGATATGGTACTTACAGTAAATTCACAGAAATCAATGCTATCAAGACTTTTGCTTCTGTGTATTCTCCCTTTTATTCTTCTTAAAGAGGGCTTTCCCTGACTTACACTACAGGTAGCACCATTCGGATTTTCAGAAGATGGAGTTACCCTGCCAAACAAAAAGAGCCACATATCAGACAAAGAATATATGTTTTTATGGAATACATCTGCTTAAAATAAAAAATTTACAAAGGAAAATACATTGCCATGATATATGAAGAAGGAATGCCATTCCAAGCTTCAGTTTCCAATCAATAAGTGCCAAAATAAGATTACAAAAGTACGTAGAAAAATAATTCCCATGAAGTCCACCACTGCTTGCAGATTTAGTCAAGCACATATTGTAGTCATAATTTTTGTACGAAAATGATACGAATCAGAAAAAAGACAGATTGCAGAAAAATATATTTAACTTCTGAAAAATCAAAATGGTTATTTTTCTCTATTAATTCAGTGAAAAACTGAGTCCTGTGATACATGTTGACAGCTGGCAGTTAAATCAGTAAAAGCCTGGCAGTATTTGGCTTTTGACCTTTTCCAGTTTGAGTGCTAATTGTACCTCAGCTATTCTAGCAATGAATAACAATGAACACTAAAGAAATGAATAGAATCTGTTAAAGTTATAGGGGTAATATATTCAGGAACTACATTTTATAAGCTCTTTCATCACATTGTAGTTACACATAGTCCTAAGGGGAGTCCATAATTAAAATATTTTGAGTAAGCAATCCATATTTCAAGGAGCTTGTTGGAAGTTGCTAATGACTAGAAGTGGGGTTAACAATTAACCACACGTATTAAGGTTTGTGATGTCAATATTTTAAATGCAAAACAGTCTCTAGACAGCCTGACACCACATTAGAAAAAGGAAAATTGCATTCCAGCAAATATGCTCACTGAGAATCACCTTAAAAACGTACAATTCTTAATGCACAGATTTACACTTGTTTCATATAATTACTCATCTGAAGCCACAAGAGACTTCAAAAACTAGTTTAAAAGAGAAATAACGTGTATCTTATTTGTATTTCCCAAAACTCTGGACGGCAGTTCAGTGTTTTTCTCTGTAACCATTCAGATTCCTGTCACATAAAATATCTAAGTACGTGTTGTAGGTTCTTCTACTTAGAATTGATGGCTTTGGTATGTACATATATGTTTTTACAAAAAAGAAAGAAAGGTGGAGATGTCTTCTACATATGCAGCACTGAAAAAGGACATGGCATAGAGCGGGCCACGTTAGCACTTGAAATATAAAATTCAAAGCACAAAATACAATAAACGCAGGCTGAATAAACTTGTTTGATTAGTGAGACTCCTAGGTCTACACAGCTTCATGGTCAGGATAAAAGGTCCAAATGCACGTTTGTAGGAGGCTAGGGAGAAGAAAAAGTTGCAATAACCAAATTTGAGAATGAAAACAGATCTTTTCAAATCTCTTATTCAGTTTATAAAGCTAAAGCCCTTCACTTTTTGTTGAATTACTGCAATTACCAAATCAATACTTTGTTCTCAGATGCCTGAGGTTTTTGGTTTTTACACATGCACACATACACAAACAGCTTGCTGTAAGCTCCCCTGATAATGCACCAATTTGGTTTAGATGTTTTTTTTACCACCTTGGGTTAATTTACTGCCAATTTTTAGCTGCAAAGATAAATAACTATTTCTAACTCAAAACATAACTGTAATATTCAGACATCTAAATTACATTATAAACTTTCTGTTGAAACTGCACCAGATTTTTTTGTATAATTATATATAGATTAAGTTCTGAGAAACATGCCTGGCTACTACAGTAACTTACTTGTTCACAGAACAGAAACTGCAAAAATGCTACAGATTCCCCACTAAAATGTCTTAAAGAATTACCAGGACAAACTTCCAAAGACAGACAATTGCTCAGTCTCAACTCTTGTTCCGCAGACAGTGACACAGTGACAGTACATTTCTATTGTATGGGTATATCTTCTTTTACCGAACTCATCAAACATATCTGATAAAGTTAATCCAAATGTATGTAACCATATATATTCTGAGCCCATGTCAAATGCAGACACTAGAGCCCACAGACAGACGCACTGTTTCAGTACAGTTTGAGGTTTGTATTTATTCTCTCTCCAGGAAATCTTTGCGGGCTGCCTATTTCATTACTTATCACTTGGGTCAATAAATCTTCACATGTGCACCTCTGGCAAATTAAACGCTTGGTACGTTAAGACTTCTTCATATTGAATCTAAAAATTTTTAAACAGCTGCAAGCAGCATTGGGCTTTTCTTAATTCCGAACTATATTTCAAACCCCTTATTCTAGGGCCCTACCTATAACTGTGCATTTCTTTAAGCTTCAAGTCTTTTAATGCTTTCTGATATTGAGAAGCCTTTATAAAAAAATAAAATTTTAAAAAAACCTTACCTTATGTGAAAGAAAAACAAGTAAAAACAACAGGCTTAACAAAGGTGTGTAGTTTTAACAAAGAACTATACTAATTATATGTTTTGAAGGCCCTCCCACTTGGGAGCTCCACTCTTTAAAGCCACTTGAAAAAATTAACTTGCTGCCTCAGGAATTCATCTATCATTTCATGCTGCTGGAGAACAAGTTACAGCTATTACTTGTTAGCTTCTGAAATTACAAAAAATCATTTTAAAATCTCATTTAACTTTCAAAATGTAATTTTCCAGGAAGAACTATCACAATCGAAAGATTCCCTTAGATCCTTTATAAAATCATTAATTTCTAGGTGTCTTTATAAGAAAATAAAGTATTATTTAGTCAACCAAAGAAAAACACAACCAACATCATGACTGGGAATCTGGAAGCTTTCCACTGTACTGTGCACCAAAGGAAGGATATGAGGCAAGATACCCATATTTACAGAATCATGGGGTTTTGACTCTATGGTTGATGAGGTAACTTTGGGATAAGTGCAAAGAAATTAAATGTCCACTTCTCCAGTGCCTCTGCCACTCCTACAGTTTCAGCAAAGAGAAGAAATAACAGACATGAGACAGACTTGGATCTATTTCACCCCGAGTTCTCAGAATGCTGGATGCAGCAATGACATTCTCAAGAATCCATTTCCAGTAATACTCATACAGTACTGCAACAGGTACTCTTTCAAGTACTAGAAATTTCGACAAGGAATACAACTCATAAGATACTACTATAAAGTTGGAAGATAAACATGAGTGTCAGCTTCAGTGAGTCTAAATTCATGAGACAAGGCCCAAAGTGTTTGACTTGACAATAAATTATTCAAAAATCTGAAAAACAGCTTTTTAAAATCCTTCTCACTTTTGAATCTTGCTTTGTGTTCTCAGTGTGTTCATTGTAATCAGAGAAACAGTATATTCTTTTTAAATGAATACTGAAGCTATAATGCAATATTCTACAGTTCTGGCATCTGAATGTTAAGTTTTAAAAATTAATTATTCATGAAATTTACTACATCTAATTATCTCCTTTAATCTTTTCTTTGTCTTGCTTAATTAACAGAAAATAAATAAGTGGCTAAGTCACTGGCTGTAGTACATGCATCAGGGGCATAGAGGAATTATCACAGGTTAAAGCAGAAAGATCTGCATGAGCCCTTTTAAAAGATGCCTGCAGCTCATCAGTTACTTCAAGGCAAGTACTCTTGAATCAAAGCCTAAGAATGCTCAAGGCAGTCTAGAGCTTTAAATGTAGAATATAGCATTAAGATCTTTGACAGGAGTGAACAATTCCGGATGCCTTGTTTGAAATCTGCTGTTTCTGTTCAAAGAATGTGTTTAATATTCTGGAAACATAACACCTTTCTAATGGAGCTCATCACGGGAATCCTAAATTAAAGCATGCCAATTCATTAACTTAAGGAAATTTTAGTCAGGTAAAATTGAACCATTTTGTAAATTCCACCTGGAGCCCAAGGCCCTTGTTTATTATCCACAATCCTTGAAACAGTTTCTTTGACCTTGACTGGTTCCTGATCATATATTACATTACAAAGCTGTGACTCTAAATTATTTCTCCAGTTTGTAAAATAAGCAAAAATCTTAAACTTTCAGTATCTGTATGCCACTGACAAACATACTAGCCTAACAAAATACCATGCAACAGTGACTTCAAGGTGCAGCATCACATCAAGGGCTAACGACTTAATACACATCATAGCATAACTAGATGGAATGTATGTAGCATGACAGGTTTTGTATTCATAAAAACTGTATTTATATTCAACCTGCACATAATTACTATTCATAACAACCTTCAATATTATCTAACACGTTTTTTGTAGTTAAATTTTGTCTGAAATGACTAATGTCATATTATTTTCTAGACAGACCAGTTAGCTTAAACATCTCTTAAGAACTTAAAAGATTCTCCTCTTGTTTAGTGATTACAGTGCTGAGCAACTTTATAAAAGACAACATGAGAATATTTAAAAAACAAGCCTTGAAATGACACATTTTCTGTATGTTTTCCAAGTGTAGTATTAATGCTAGAGTTAATGCAGAGAGGACAAGTTTTTCACAACCATATAGCCTCAACAAGACTTCTAATGGTGACATAATTATTACACCTTTCATACACTGCAAGTTTTCTGCCTATGTTATAAAAAAGGCACTTAAGTACTTGTAGCTAATTATTATTACAAATGGTTTCACAACATGTAAGTCAAACTTCTTGAAAACTTCTACCTCTAGTAGTTAAACAGATCTAATTTGACAGATGTATAATATTTCCGTAATTATATGTTCTCCCACCAGAAAACAGGCTTCCTCAATACTACAGAAAGTGAGGACATCAGCCGGACTCGGCTGAATGCGATCAGTATTGCCTTCTGGTTCAAACACAAGGGTTGAAACTTACTCCCACTGATCAGACTGGAACACAGACCTAACAATTCTAGTTGCTCAGTATTAATATTTGTTTGGAAAAAAAAAAAAAGGCAAATATGAAACAATGACTAGTAACACTGAGCAGTCAGCTGCTATGCTAAATTACTGTGCACCTCTGCAAGTATCTTCAGCTCTAAGCACAGTATTCTTCCCTCATCAGAAAAAAAGGTATTAATTAATATTTGCAACATGAACAAATCCTTACAGTGTGCTAAACTGAAATTGTTATCCCCATTTCAAGCAAATATTAACAGGAACCAGTAATCAAAAATGGAAAACATCCATTCTGGTGATCTGTATTTTTCCACATAGTTCAGTAGAGACACCCAAGAGGTTCAATCTTCAACGCTTTCTTTCCCCTATACTAAAGTGACATTCTCCATTATTTGCTTATTCTAAAATTACTCTACTTAGAACATAAACAAACAATGGCACTTTTCTCCCTAGGGATGGTCCTAATGATAAAACAGGCATTCTTCACTATAAGCCTGGACTTCTAAATCCAAGCCCCAGCCTGAATACAAAGACTCTGAGTCAACAAAGCTTTTAAATTGGTGCTTAATTCCAGACATGCTGGTTACCCCTCATTGACTTCAAGCAAGTTTACTCCTATGCTTGAAAATAAATGTGCCTGTGCAATATCTCACAATAAGCAGCTATCATTTAACATCCAAGGCTTCTATATCATGCATTCTTTTAATAGCACCAAACAGGGGAATTGGATCCTGTCAAAATTCATATTCTGTAGCACGTTGCATCTGCATTCTTTTCCATAACCTAGATTGCCTCAACTACCAACTGTTCTTAAAAGATACAGGAAATGTAAATATGGAATAGCCTCAGCCATTTCCATAACATTCTTCACAATGAAAGCTTATTACTAACCAAGCTTTTTGTCTTACTTCATGACTCTGCACTCCCTTGCACCAAGGGGAGCAAGCCAAAGCAGAAGAAGCCTTTCAAAGTAGAGACAAATGCTGTAAGAAACAGAAGGGAATATCAGTGAGAAGAACTATGAGAGTTGCTAGAATATCCTGTTCCTTTTGTTTGTTTGGTTTTGGGTTTGCCTGCTCCTTCTCCTTGCAGCAGAGAAACTTAATATTCAGTGTGACGAGAAATTATGGTCTACTTGTGTAGTTCACCTTTACTATATGATTTAGCATTTCCCTATTGTAAAAGCACTCAGGTTGCACATATTGGGATTTCAGTAAACATTTACGTCAATTCACTGTTTTAAAGTGTTCCCAGGTCACTAGTTCGCTTTTCTTGAGCACCTTAGCAAATGTTACTCCCCGCTGCACTCTACCTGTACTAGCAGCATTATGGTGGTGCGTTTTGCATCCAAATACTGTCCTCCCAGCAAGATGATTAAAAACATCCTACTCATCTCATCTAGGTTCCTACACATTAGATTACAATGCCACACAAACATGGGAAAGGGTCTGAATCAGCAGTTCAGGACTCCAGCAACTTCCTCCATCACTGAGTCCAAAACTACTGCCCCAAGTAAATCTCATCATAAAATGATCAAGCTCCACATTAAACACAAGTAAGCATCTGGCTCCACGACTTCCCACTGCAAGCCTGTGGCATAGCTTCCTCCTATTTGTTCAGTTGTCTGTTTCATTCCCACTAGTTTATACCAATTAATTCTTAACCCATCATGAAACATTGGTGTCCAGCTTCTTTGTTTTCATTTCTAGCTCTGCTTTCACGCATCACAGAGTAGGACCTAGATTTTGGGGGGCGAGCAGGAGAAAATCGGAGTGACAGATGCTCCATAAAGAAATAAAACATTGCTGTTACCTTTTTCATTTTCTTTCAGTAGGATTCAGGTGGATTATCTCCACCAACAAAAAGATGAGTATTTTAACCCTTTTTTGTTAAATTATGTCTTTGCTTCCACTTACAATATATATTCACACATCAAAGAATTTATGAATCTGATCGGTTAAACAAAATGGTGTAAGTTTTTAAAAATAAGTAAATAAAAAGAGGTTAAAAAGCATCCTCTGATGATGGACTGACTTCATTTATACATTTTCTTTAGGTATTTTTGAGATTTCCAGTAATACAGTACTGGAATACACTTTTGTTTTACGTGTTGGAAATATACACTAATATTGCACTGATTTTAACAACAACATACTCTTCTCTCTAATATCTGGATTTTCTTAATGCATTATTTACACAGACTATGCACAGATAAGAAAAAATTAACATGACAAAGTATCCTTAAGCATTTCTCTAAATGCATCAGAAAATAGTATTTCATCCATGAGCATAAAATCTATCCACACAGATATTGCCTAATGCTATTAAAGTTCTCAAAGGAAATGTGAATACATAATAGCATGTCACCTATTCATAAGAATATCCCAGAGACATGCTTTCAAATGCTCAAGTAATTCATGCATCTCTCTAAAATTTAAAAAAAAAATACTTTTCCTTAACAATCTTAGTCAACTACATCTTCACACAGCATTGTATTGCAGCAACATGATGTCGTTACAATTGTTATGAAATGCAATGGTTACAGTATGTATTAGTGGGGATCCACTGTACTATTTTGCTGTATCTCAAAAAGCACAGAATCTCACCATGAAACCGGGCAATACAGAGCTGATCTAACTCCAGCTGAAGTAGGAGTCAAATCACGTCCTTTCAGACTTACTTTTAAAGTATGCAAATATAGATAGCTTCACTGTAACAGGCCAGCAAAGAAAACATCTCCAAGGACACAAAGGAAATACGAAACAGAACAATTGTTATATTATCAATAATTAAACTTTTTAAAAGAAGCAACACACCAATACATACACTGCTGTACACAGACAGGAGTGGCATCTGGGGAGAATAAAACAGGTACGGTACAGTTTATGTAACTTACATAACCAGAATCACACCACTGAATACACTATAAAAACCTTCGATTAAATGAAATAAAACTTATCTGTACAACAACATATTTTGTCTAAGACATTTGATTTTGTACATTAGAGTTAGGATAAATAGATTTGCCAAATTGTGTTCTTATCTGCAAGGAATTGCAAGGAATAGCAAGATTTGGAATTAATGACAGAAAGCTTACTAGTTCCACATTATGTTTCTTCAAGTGATGTATTTCCTTGACACCATCTATGCTAGCTGACAATGGGAGGACAAAAAAGAAAAACGTGAAAACCCGACATTCTTCAATCCATGTAAGGCTCAATTTTTGTGATAACTGCTGACATGAATATATTTCTAGTTGTGAACTACCTATTTATAAAGAAAATGACCTATCGTGCCTTCTGTGACACTCTCCTTCACTACAAACATGTAAGAACAGTGAAAGAAAACCCTGTGACCATTACCACCTAAATATCACTCTTGGTCTTTTATAGCTAAGAAATTCTCACTGTACAAATGTGTTCTTGGTATTTTCCTCCCAGAAAATCTGACTTCACAAGTTCACAGATTTTCTCCTTATGATTTGTCCTGATGATGATACACATCCCACTACTTCAACCAAGCTAATGCTGGGCTCTTACAAGTCCATGAGTGACCGTGTATTGCACGGCCATATGCTTGTCGGTGCCCTAGTCACCCACATTACACCACTATACTTTAATATATTTTTCATAACATATTGTTGATTCATCCAGAAAAATCAGTTCAGCACACAATCAGCAAGCACAAAAACAGTGCAAATAACTCAGGGGAAAAGCCGACTTTAAATAAAAATGATCATACACGAGCAGTACTACCTCTGTCGCTCGCTAGCCTAGCAGACTCGTACCTCCCTTTTCCCATTTTTAAGCACACCTGCCAGCAGCAGCAGGGGCTGGAAAACCCAGCGCCCGACTCCTTGCACAGCCCGGGGCGGGGAGGTGAAGGCGCCGCGGCCGGGGGCAGCGCTCGGGCGGCCACGGCAGCGGCAGACCCCGCCGGAGCTGGGAGCTGCCATTGCCGCGCTCGAACCGGCAGCGGGGCTCCCCGAAAGCGTACGACGGCACCCGCCAGCCGCG
>Ga0065711_1047712_pt1 | contig 12176 bp, 6 predicted proteins | sample Hoacrofraction12_FD_59098 | JGI IMG/M metagenome (GOLD analysis project Ga0065711, IMG submission 59098) | Hoatzin crop microbial communities from Cojedes, Venezuela - Epithelial fraction 12 v2 (version 2) | ecosystem: Host-associated > Birds > Digestive system > Esophagus > Crop | place... | reverse complement strand
ATTTGTACCGTTGTTGTTCCTGTTTCCCTCTGTTTGCTGTTCTGTTAAACTGCCCTTATCCCGACCCACCAGTTTCTGCCTCTTTCTTTTCATTCTCCTCCGCACGCCAGCAGGGGGAGGGGCGGCCGCGTGGCGCTTTTGTTGCCGGCGGCAGCCGAAACCAAGACAGGGATTCAGCAAGAGATACTTTAAATAAAATCTTACCTTATGACCATATCCAATCCCACATAAGGAGGATGCCTTGTCTATCACTGTGCAGGGGGAATAGATTTCATGTCGTCTAATTGCAGAATTAGATATTGCAGAATATCTCATAGATATTCTGTCATCAACCATGGAGGCTGTTAAGGAATAATTGTTACTGTTAAAATGAAATATTAATAACATCACTGAAAGACTGGTTCTTTATGTAATGGAGAAAATTAACAAAGTTCTGAATGGCTATGAAGTTTGAAAGGTCTCAGAAAAAAGGAATATTGTGCTAGAATTTAATAAGCATACACGACATACCATGGGTTATCATAGGCCAGTTAGCATGATTTTGACCTAAACAAAATATTTGAAATGCTGATATGGAAGGTATTCACTTAAAAAGCAGCAGTGTAATTAATGTCAATGTCAGTCAGTTGGATTGTATGGGAAACTTGTCTTGCCAGAAAAAAATCCATTTCTTTAAAATGAGACTATAACTGTGGCTTGTAAAGGAAAATATATTTGCATTATATAAACAGATGCACTGCAGCAGTTGACTTACTGCCCCATCCTGAGGACATGAAAACCTGTTACATAGAGGGATTTATTTTGTAGTAGCTACAACTTTGCAGCAGCCACACCAAGAGTCTTCTAGAGGTTCTGCTGCTTTTCTGTCAGCATGATTTAGCATTTCTCTCCATTCCACAACAGCATGTTGCAGAACTCATTATTCAGCATTTCTGATGGCAAAGGCTTGTGATGAATACAAAAGTGCAGACACTTATGAATTTTTTCTGTGTAATTTATACCCATTCTACAACGTACTGTGTTACCGAAGTAGAGGGAGGTGTTCTTCAGATCAAAGAGAACAAAACAATGGTTATGTTCCACTGTTATTGATTTTAACACTTTAGCTGGAAGTTAAGCCTAACATTTCTTTCTCCTAGCACTGCAACTGAAAATTCTCAAATTCTTGAACATAGTTTGCTTCTCTTCTGTATCAACTATTTTTAACTGGAGCTTTATTATCTCTGAGAGAGGAAAAACAATAACTTTTCTACTGGAAGAATGCTTTAGTAAAATAAGCCATATATTAAAAGAGTCTTGGGAATCTACAAAGAGAAACACTAAAAGAAAATTCTCAGAAGAAATTCGGCACTTACGATATAACTAGTAATAAGAAGAAATCTCACACATTTACCTTACAATGCAATGGACTTCATCATCCCTGCCTACCCTTGTGCCCTGCCTCAGAATCAAAGATCCTTATATACTTTTCTGGAATCATGGAAAGCCGCTAAGAGAGAAAATAACAAAGCATAAAAATGCATGAAATCTGATCCACAAACCACAGTACATCTCTCAGTAAGTACTAGGCATGTCAAAATCATTTCAAAAGTGGGGGAAAGGTTTGTAACCTTGTTAAGAATTTTCACCATCTAAATCTTATTTTCTTTTTCCTCTGTGAAACTTCACCAGTAGCAAGGATTCTTCCAAAATTGGTGAGTATCAACTGGAAAAATCAACAGCACTGTGACAAACCACAGCTGCATAACTATCTTTTGAGATTCAGAACTCTGGAGATACACAAGATGCTGATTTTTCTTGCCAGATTGACTTCCAATGAGAGTTCTGCAGCAGCAAAAGGTAGTTTAATCAAGAAGAGTATCAGCAATTCAACTGAAATCAAGCAAAGAGAATAAGGTAAAACCTTGGGAAATGTTGATCTCCCTCTTTTCACTTCCAATCTAAATTCATCTTCTGTTCTAAAAAAAAAAAAATGCAAAAAACAAAATAGAGGGATAGACAGGATCCACCATATTAGGAAAAGCAAAAGTCTTTCCTGCTGGTATTCTCTATTAATTTACTAGTCCAGTAAAACTGGAGTCCTCTGCAATTCAGCTGCACCAGGTGCAATTCACAAAACAGTGCACAAAACAGTACACCAAGGGGCTGCCCAAGGATCCTTGTGTTGCGTAACCTTGCTGTTTTGGCTGCTACTTGTTGTGTGCCAGATTTGTCTCTCATGAAGAAAGATGGCAGATAATGGTAAAGGTGGGGTTTTTTTTAGTTTATTTGGTTATATGACACCACAAAGAGCACAGAAAACAACCGCTTACCCATGAGCTACCAATTTAAAATACCATTGCTGTTTTACATGGCTCATAATCACTTGCAGCTAGGCATTCACTTCTGGCAAAGGCTGTGTTGTAGTGGTAGCTCTTCTGGCCTGGCATTCAATACATGAAATGGACCTTTTCAAAGGCAATTAAGCAGTTCACTTCGAAAGGGAAACCGCATGGTTGCTGAGCAGAGACAGATAGGGCTGTGGAAGGAAAAGTAGAAAGCACTGCTTCTCTGAAGGACATTCCATGGCCAAAAAGAAATTTATCTTAAATTAAAAAAAAAAAAAAGTTGTATAGAAGTAATGGATGGGCCTCTGACTTCAATGCTTGGTGAAGCATTCCCAGATCTGTATGCAAAGTGTGCAGCCTATCCCCTGGAAAGAATATATGACCTTTCCATGTTACATTCACTTCTCAGCTGGCATTTTAAACCTAGCTAGCACAGGAGACACTCACCACACTCCACTCCCTGCTAACAAAGAGCTCAGGAAACTCTTTGGGCTGTATTTGACAACTGAGAAAGTGATGACCATCCAAAAGTTGAGTCGTCATCATCCTTTAAGTGATGAGGACTACTAAATTACTCATAGCCTATTGTATAGAAATGTATTTTCTCAAAGAATTTGGGGAGTACTCAAATGTGGGTAGGGGAAGTCTTTTATCAGGCATGTTATAATGGGTTTGAATACATTCTTTCACAGGTAACTTACAATTATCAGCTACATGCAGATATTGTTCAGTTTAACTGGCTTTCTTTCTGGCACAACTACTACAGAAACCAAATTTACCACGAAAATTTTAAGCTGCAGGTGTTTGAGGACAGAATACAAGTTCAAAATGGGATAGCTTCCAGGTCCTACCACCCTGATGAAAAAGAGACTTTCTTCGGGATCTTGTAGGAGAACTAATGCCTCCATATGTAAATAGCTCCAGATAGAATCCGAACATGGAGTTAGACCTACACAAAAATAAAATAAACCAACAGCACCATGGGTCTTCCTCTGTTAGCTGATCAAGGCTACAGCTGCAGCCCTTCAGATTCATTCCCTGTAGATGTACACCTTTCTCACAGGAGACACTGGTGTTGGCTAACTTGCCCTGCACAGGCCCTCTCCCCGCCTTAGCAGATAGATTTATAGTAGAATATGAAAGACTTTCTGCCCTTGGGATGCACTCTTTCCATGTAACGAAGGTAATAAAAATCTTCTTAAATCCTATTTAGGGATAGGGAGGTGGAAGTTAGATACTGTACTTGTCCCATTTGTCTGCACTTGAAGAAGGCACTCCTGGAGCATAAAGGTGCTGAGTGTGTCATGTCACTTGTACACCAAGGGATGAGTCAAGCAGAGGAAAAAAAAAGATCAAATACTTTCACAATGAGTAAACCACATTCAGAACATAATACCATTGTCTGTTTTTTCTAGAAGCCATACAGCAAAACCCCCAGTTTCTTGAGCATTTCTGATTGTCCCTGAATTCCGCAGGGCTTAGTATAATCATTAACAGCCAGAATGGACGAATGCTGCAAAGTCCAGAGCTTGCAATCCTCTTATACAGTTGTTTGGGTTTTCAAACTACCATGAGTCTATAAAATTCCTTTTCTTTAATTTAAACCATTTTTCTCTTCTAAGAGTGATTCAGTTCAAAAACACAGGCTTTTTCTAACTAAGTCTGTATGTGTAAATAGTGTAGATAATCCTGTACGTATTCCTTCAAAATAGCTAAACTGCCATAAAAGAGAATGCTACACGTATCTAAGATAGGAATTGCTTATCTTTTCTGTTTCAACACGTTTTTATGGGAAAGGAGAGAATCATTCACTCCTTTTTTTTTGCTGTTCCACCATCTTTCTAATCTGCTTTTTCATTTGTGTATTGGATTGTCCATAGAGTTTTTTTTCCTTTTTTTTTTACTTTATCAATCATATGAAAAACATAAACTCAAGATCATTTGTGTTCTAACTGAACTTTTAAAGTCCTTATGTTCAGGTAGGTTAACAGGCAAAGTGAATATACTAATTTCTAACTAGAAATTCTTGACCATATTTAATTAAAAAAAAAATAGTACAGATGATAAAAACCCTATTACAACAAAAACAAGCACCCTTGATGCAGAACACTGTAGAAGGTATACATACATACTGTGTCTAGCAGTTCTCTGTATCTGACAACCCTGTGCTAACAACATGACTATTTACATGGAGAAAATGCAGGACGTACTTGGACATGAGTTTGATAAATTATGATTCAGTGGCTGACTGAAACATAAGACATTACGTAATGTAAATGTAAGACACCCACAAAACTTTTATCAAATATAAGGAATATTTATATTTTTCTTCTTTCAAATTTCAGTGACAAATTTCTGGATTCATAATGGGGGACTACAGATAGCTTATGTGATACAAAGATAATATTCCCACTGCTAGAACAGGTTGTATTAAAATTGTTGAACACAGTGGAAGTTATCTCCGTCTTCCATGTCATCTGCAGATGGGACATAGAGTGCCACTGGCAGAACACACAAATTCCATTTGCATCACAAAGAGCCACAACCAATTTCTGAGCCAACAAAGAAAAACTCCACAAACCAACCAAAACCCTGAAGACAAAGCTCCTGAAAGAGCCGCTATCTATGCAGCACTCTGTGGGAATACCACAGAGGTTAAGTGATTGTAGCTCACTGAAACAGACCCCATTCCCAGAGTTCATTTCCTTGGCTACCTTTTCAACTACTTTATTTCTCTACCTTTCCTTTCATCAAAGACACACATAAAGAAACTTTCTGCAGATTATAGTTTAATTTTAAAAATCTAAGATGACATCGAGCAAGAAGAGTTAGTTATCTTGTTATGAAATGTAGAGGAATGATAGGACACTCTTTGTCCGTGCAGGAACTCTGAGTGTCTTTCTTCATTATCCCTCCAGCCAGTAAGATACCATGGATCTAGTCAAAGGCTGCTATTTAGGGCCACAAGGCAACTTTCCTCTCTGAGGGGATGTTCCCTGTGTGAGTAACAATCATTTTGAAAAGATAAAAATAATTCTAGGTTTCAGAGCCATATTTAGCCCTGATATGTGACATTGAAGACACTCATGTGGGTTTGTACATTTATAAGACTGTATTCTGAACTGAGATCAATAGCACATTTCTCCATATGTCTGTGAACCCAAGTCTGCATGAGTGGTTCAAGACAGATACAAAATTAATTTGGTCTCATATTTGTGTAGAGAGGGACCTTGTATTTCCAGAAGTAGCTTAAACAAAGGGTAGAACTGTGAAAGGAGACACATACCTGTATCTGCATTTTGAAATCACATTTCTTCACAGGCTGTGAAACACAAGTATTAAAAGGACCTAGGACAAGTTCATAAATATCAGCTGCTGTTTTACTTTGAATGAGTGATATCAGTGGAGCAGTAGTATCCACAGAGGTAAAGGTCGACTTATCATTGGCTCCCACAAAGCTAATTCACAGCTTGGTGCTTATTTTGCACAACGAGCTTGAAACGTTACCGTTTTAGCTGTTAGTGAATTCACCCCCTGCATTCAATAAGTCAAACACACTTATTCAGGTATTGTATCCTTTCTTACTAACTGAACTAAATTTTAAAAGGGAGAAAAATCTTAGCATCAAGATTTGCATCAGATACATGGTTGTCCCTTTGGCACAACGAACCTTAGCTCTGCCTTTTAGTGATACTCTAAGACTACAGAAGGATTTGTACTGTTTGACAGACACTCATGAACTGCATGTGTTTAAAAGCTAAGCTTAAATTATTGGGATTTTGGCACAGGACAACACTCACATAGTAAATTAAATCTCACATAGTGAGTGATCTGTTGGAAAAGTAATGGGAGCCTCATCAGCCGGATCAGGTGAGATTCCCTGAACAACCTCTTCTGCTGAATTCTTAAAAACTCACCTGCCAGTGGTCATACATGACCACTATAGCATACGCATGATGATCACCACTGAGTTTTCTCAAACTACATTCAAAATAACCCTAAATATCTTAACTACATACAAAATACTGTCCTATGTGACCATTTCTGCACCTCTTGGAACAGTTTCTATCAACCCTTTACAAGACCTTTACCTGCTGGCAATTTGCTCAGCTCTGCAGAAAGCACTGCTTGGGGAGTCTCTAGAGTGGACTATCCACCTTGAGACATTTAGCTATACAAATTAGTCTGGATGCAGCAGGACCTGCCAGAGGACCTCTGGGACCATTCATCATCCCAACTTGGAAAGATACTATCCCAGTTAGCCATGTACTAAATTTGGAAGATATCCAGGATCTCAGTCAGGAACCTTGGATCAGGTCAGTGCGTTGTTTCAAACCGTCCGTAATCTCATCTCTGCAGATGATTAGCTGGGGTCCTGGACCACACAGAGTATTAATGCCTCAAGCATATTGGATGTGCATGCAGGCACAATCCTGATACCCAGCTACATCACCATCAGGACAAGCTTAATTACAAAACTCAGTTCTCATAGCTCTTGCCACAGTATATGTTTGTGGTACCAGATGAGATGACATTTTATTAAAAGATCTGTTTTCACTTAAAAGGAAAAGACCTTTTCCTGTTTAATATCTCTCAAGGTCAAGGTTGCCTTAAAGTTGACTGTACAGAAGTTCATAAGCTTACACTGAAAGATAACTTCAGTCCTGTTCAGGAAATTTTGCCAAAATTGTAAATTTTGGATCAGGAGATGACTACAATACACCTAAACTCCTTTTGACCTTTATCTCCCTTCTCATGAGATTTTACTCATATTCCTTTATTACAATCTTCTTATAGTTGTTCTTCTGGTCTGGTTTACTTTTTTGTTTCTTTACTTACCCGGGAATAACTTAAAAAATACCTAGAAATGGACTTCGAGAATCTGGAGCTCCAAATTCTTTTCCCCTGACTCTGCCACTGACTCACTGTATGCTCTTGGTCATGTTGTCAGTGAAACAAAAATAATGACAGTAACAGAGAGAAGAGGTCACTTTCTCAAGGTTGAGTGCTGTCTGTTTGAGAAAACTTTGTAGATTCTTTAGAGCCATAGTATTATATGAAAACATCATGCATCCACTAAAAAAAATACACTGCACTAAGAAACCTTTGGTTTAAAAAAAGCTATGGTACATGTAACCACTAGAAGTTTGTCTGTTTAGTTAGATTTACTACTGTACAAAAACAATTTTGTGCAACAAATGAAAGCCTGCATTAGCAGTTCTCAGTAGGTAGCAGAGCAAAGCCTATGTAAATAAAACTTATAAATTTATTTAAGCTAAATATTAATGCATAATAATCTGAATTATAAACTCACACCATTCTCACATGGAAATTATTTTTACTGCAGACATCCCACAGTCAAACGGGAATGAAGCTTTAACAGCAATTTGCATGATCAGGTCATCTGCAAAGATACTGTTGAAATCCTGAGGGTAGGGATTAAGCTTTCTCTTTCAAGATTATTGTTTCCTTTGTTTCAGTTTGCTCTCAGAAAAGAAGGGGAAAGGTGTATTTATGGAAAGACCATGCATTGTTACAAGGAAACTGTTATTCAGGTTGTAGTCTCAGTGCTTCATTTTGTATCTGAATACACCTACAGAGCTCATAATGAGCAACACGCATGACTTCGAATTATGGCAGCACAGTTAGGAAGTTTGAAAAACCAAGAACCAAAGAGCTCTGACAATGAGGGGTGACTCTTGTGTTATAACCTTATTCTTCACTGGACAATTGAGGGATGAAAAAGGTAAAATCCCGAAGAGATGAAGACAAGGTCAGAGTAACTGCAGAAAAGTGGACTTTATATTGGGTAACACTGCTCAATTCTTTCATAATTTAAGAAAATAATGAAGTGAGTCTAATAAACTGAAGCTTTCCCTTATATTTTGGGACTATATCACATAACAGGAAAGGAAATCAAAAACATTCGTCTGCCTAACATGAGCACAAAACACATTTAATGGCTTCCGTTCCTCTGAAATGTATTTGATGCAGTAATACTGGAGACGAGAAAATGCATTTAATCTTTTTGGGGGGTTAATCAAAGCTTGGTGAATCAACACTCAGCAATATTAAGGGAAAACCAGGAAGGGAATCACAACAGAAAGGTTTGTCTTTATATTACACATTTGCTATCAAAAAGCTATGTCCAAAAGTTCAGTAATTCTCACTCATGGCTACAACTCTGGTTAGTCTTACTAGAATAGTGGCCAATGAAATAATATATTTCCCAAATTTGAAGAAATGCCTCTGAAAAAGCATCCACATCAGCTGGATGACTCCCAGAATTACATTGTATGATGTTTGAAATATTTTTAAATTAAGTGTTGGCAGATATTACATAAAAATGAGTTCCAAATCTGTAAAACAAAACTATGTATTTTTCTCCTGGTGACTGCTGTGGCTTTAGAATATAACCCCTCAGAGGCCATGAAGTTTTCAGTCTTGGGGTGTAAAGGGATGAATCATCTTCCAAAGCAACCTTAGTTCCAAGAACAATAGTGAAAGAATATCTGTGCAAGGCAGGTACTACACAGAAAGTGGCCAAAATATAAAGTGCAATCATAAAGAATGCATGTGACATGCTATAAATGGCACTATTTATGTTATCTTTACACCATGTGTACTTACAGTGCACATGTATGGGTAAGTATAATTAAACATGTATATGTTTATACGTATATCTGCATATTCACGTACACTGACAAAAAAAAGGGGCAGAGGGAAGGAAATTAAGATCAGGTCCCTAAGAGTGGGAAATACCATCAGAAAAACAGCCAAAAAGTTGCCATTATAGCACCATATTGGAAATATGTCTTTAGAAACTCCACTGACTCACATACTACTCATCTCGCAGCATCTTGCTGCCTGTGTCTGAAGAGGAGACACAAAGAATTTGAGCTCTCTGAGAATTTCAAAGTGGGAGAGAAGGTTAACCTCATTTTTGCTCTTGGAAAAACATCAAACAAAAAAAAAATCCCCAAGCTGAGAGTAACGACTGTTGATTTGAAAGATTCAGAGCAGAAAGTTTAATGTAAGTGATTGACAAAACCACCAGTTGAAAAAAATTGATGAAACCACACAAATTGCATACTAAAAGCTAAGTCTTTGAAACCTATTGCATGTGCCCTCATTTAAACACACCTTTTTTAATGAGGTTCTTGCAAAATATTCAATATTTTACAAAATCCGTACATACAATTTTATCAAGGGAGCCATATTGGCCTCTAGTGGTATTTTTACTACTCATGTACTACAGAATTCTTATTATTTTCAGGAACCACACTACTATACTGATAGTCAGGACATGCCAGCTGGACATCCCAAAAAACCAGAACATCTGAACCACCTACACTCGGTCATTAACTAGAGATCACCCTGGAGTCTGCAGACAAATTACTGTACCAGTTTCGGTGCAAAAGTGTTGGTCAGATGAAGAGTACCAGATTACACAAGACCTGCTGGGTAAATAACAGCCTGGAAGGGTTATAAAATACACCTGAGACTTCTTGAATAGGAGGAGGGAGTGTAAAATCACTTTCCTCTTTAAAGCAACTTTTTCTTTTGGGAGTCATTGCTTTAAAGAGTTTAATTACACTCGCGAGTAGCTTTCAGAAATGACAAGCTCTAGCTAACACTCATTCATGCTCAACCTTACAGGTGGGTCTTTTACAGTAAGTTTCATCTTAAGTTTGTTATACATGACAATATCTCATTAAAAGCAATGTGTTCATAGGAAATGAAGTGTGATAAATGCGTATTTCTGAGCTGTTACGTTAAACATTCATCATTCTTGTTCTAAGCGCGTGAACAAGATCAGTCATCAATACATGTTGTTACCACAGAGCTTGAAATATCTGATGATTGTTATGACCGATTAATTTCAAGAACCTCTCTGTAATAGTGTGCAACAGAGGAATGTCCATACTACACCCAGAAGAAGCGGACACCACATCACTCAAGCAGATTTCTTTTCCCTTTGGTCATCTTCCCCCAGTGAAAGGGAAATATCCCATAAGTGACGAAAAGCCTGGAAACTCTTGCAGCACCCTTAGACTTCTGTGCTACCTCCTCAGGTTGCGCAGCTCCTGCCGCAAACTTTGGTGAGTGGAGCAATGGAGACCCACCTCAGCCACCAACCCGATCCATCTCTGCTGCTGTGGCTGCATAAACTACCAGCCCCAGGGCCCCCCATCCTTCACTGCCAGACAGTAACGCCGAGATAAACTTTCTCTGCAAAAAGCACTACATGTTTGGAGTTTCCTGTGTTATCCCCCAAAGCTGGATCCAAGCCCTGGCACTTTTTTTGATTAATTGTCTCATGTTTTATTTATTTACTGTTTCCTGAGTTATTAATATAATAAGCCTTCCCCATTTAAAGTCACCCCACACACGCTGAAAAAGCACAACAAAGACCTCTTAAAATGACCCATTTCCTGTTTCTGTAACTGCATCTTCTCTGCGCGATTTCCTCAGTTTGCATAAAAAGATTAATTCTGTGTGTACGTATTAAAGAAGGTACATGCACACTGCTTTTCCTCTTTGCTAATTTTTCCTTGGTACCTGAGATTTAAACTACCATAAAGCAAACACATTAATGTTAAGCACCAGGAACAGGATCTCCCAGGTCCAAAGCACACTGACAATGACCAACTCCAAGCCTCTTTTCATCTCCAGTTCTTTCTGAGCTGTCGGACTTGGACAGCGTTAACATGACACTGATTTCGTTTTCACTCCTATGGAAACTTCTGTCCAAAAAATGTTGAAACATTTTTGGAAATGTAATGATTTAACTCCTGCCACATCCCTGTGAAGCCGTTATCCCTTGTGCAGCTGGGCAGAGCGAAGGCTCACCTTCCTCCCTTCCAAGGCATTCCAATTTTAATGGGTTCATGCAGCCAGAAAATGTGACCCCCAGCTGGGCTGGATCACTGCAGTTGGACTGATTCCGGCATACTCGACATGTTCCTTCTGAAGGAACTGGCCGCACAAAAACAGAATTTACATGTACAGTGCAACTGCACATTATCTTACAGTCTAATATAATCTTAGATAAATGACAAAGTCAAGCAGGGTTTACTTCTAACATCCAGAGGAATCCCCAGCAATGACCAGCAAACATCATTACTGGCCAGTATTTGGTTATAAATGCAGACAAGAAGGTTTTTTTCAAACCCTTCCTCCATTCTTCTTTAACTGGTCTTGTTCTCCTGCAGCCCCTCAGTCAGCAGCAGCATTGCCCCTCAAGCTGCTCTTTCTCTCTGCTGCAAGAACTGGGCAACTCCCAACAATTAGAGACAGTCAGCACCTCCCTGCCCAGTGAAAACACTTGTGATCAGTAGTTAAAGACTGCACTCATTCTCTAATGCTGGAAGTTCTGGGCTTGTCACTTGTGATTTTATTTCTGGGTGAGCACCACAGCAAGGCTGAGGTGGGGAAAGGCACCCACTTTAGGTATCACTCTGCAAGGAGGCACTAAATGCTTGGAGACAAATGTTGCTGAGAGGCACCGCAATCGACTGAGTATAACTGGATTAACACCTGGAGTTTTTGCAAGACTTTTGCATCCTAGAGAGATACCTTGAACAAAGCAGAAGCAATGCAGGAAAACATTTTCTTATCCAAGGCGCTAGCCAAGTTAGTGAAGGTGAGCCCAATGACTCCAGGAGAAAGGAAATCCCTACCCACACTGATTTGTTTGCACTGCTGAGATACAAGGCTTATACGCTGTTATCTACCTTGACTTCAGCAAGGCTTTCGACACAGTCTCCCATGATATCCTCCTAGGGAAGCTGAGGAAGTGTGGGCTGGATGAGTGGTCGGTGAAGTGGATAGAGAACTGGCTGAATG
>Ga0065711_1010160_pt1 | contig 12176 bp, 10 predicted proteins | sample Hoacrofraction12_FD_59098 | JGI IMG/M metagenome (GOLD analysis project Ga0065711, IMG submission 59098) | Hoatzin crop microbial communities from Cojedes, Venezuela - Epithelial fraction 12 v2 (version 2) | ecosystem: Host-associated > Birds > Digestive system > Esophagus > Crop | place... | reverse complement strand
AGAGAAGGCTGAGAGGGGACCTTAGAAATGCCTCTAAATATCTGCAGGGTGGGTGTCAGGAGGACGGGGCCAGACTCTTTCCAGTGGTGCCCAGCGACAGGACAAGGGGCAACGGGCACAAACTGAAGCACAGGAAGTTCCAGCTGAAGAGGAGGAAGAACTTCTTTCCTCTGAGGGTGACACAGCCCTGGAACAAGCTGCCCAGAGGGCTTCTGGAGCCTCCTTCTCTGGAGAGATGCAAAACCCATCTGGACCCGGTCCTGTGCAGCCTGCTCTAAGTGACCCTGTTTTGGCAGGGGGGTTGGACTAGATGATCCACAGAGGTCCCTTTCAACCCCTGCCATTCTGTGAACATCCTGGACAGCAGAAGAGAGAAAAATATTATTCCTTCTCCAGTTGCAGAAGCTCATTTGCTATTAACTGCTGCTCCATTACATCTGCTGTTGGGCCTCCTTCCCTTCTTATAGGGAGGAGATGAGGGCTGGTACAGCTAAACTTCTTCACCTCCTAGGAAGACAGCATATAGGAGTTGTTACAGCTAAGACTAAATGTCCTACTGCCTACTGCTCACTAACCTTAGACTGTCAGAAAGAGCATGAACTGCTCTCCTGTAGTTTGCACTATCCATCTGTATGACCTTCCCTTTTTAAGCACTCTGGAAGCTGGGTGTAATTTTAATCAGTAGACAGTTTTGTCCTGCAGACATGGCCAAGTGATACTACAAAGTGGCCAGACTGAATCTCATAGAAAACTGTACTCTAGTTCTCCTTGTGCCTGCATGGCTTAACCGCATCAGGGCTCACCACGTGGAACTCTACTCGTTGCCTACTGCCTATTCACAGTAAAGCTGTGTGTGTGTGTAATGAATGAGTTACCTGTAACTTGAACTTGGAAGCTGAATGTTTCTCTTTTCCCTAAGCTGTTCTGGAGCTCCACGGTGTAGGTGCCACTGTCGGTGAACTCAGCTGCTCTGATCAGCAGCTGGGTGGTACCACCTTTGGTGTTTATTGTAGCCCGGTTTGGAAGAGGAAGCCCATCCTTTAACCAGGTCACCACTGGGTCTGGAGATGCCTGTAAAGAAAGGAGTTATAACCCGCTTGTTTTGCCTCCAGATTGTGTCTTTACATCTACAGTTTCTTCATCTTGTCCCAAATGTATACCTACATGACACAATAAAGTAATAGTTAGAAATATGGATCTAAGATGGATCAAAGAGCCCTGGATAAAGGGCTGCTTTAAAGGTTCTTTGTAACTTTTCTTTTTCTCTGTGTCTTTTACGAATGTTCTTGTAGTAAGGTATCCAGACTAACTATATCAAACAAGGTGTGCTAGATCAAGAACGACAGACAATATTTGTAGTTAATATTTTCTACTTTTAAAAAGATCTGCTAGTTTTGGATAGAAAACATCCTCAAATTCGTTATTCCCATTGTGCCATCCTTGGTCTCTGTTCTCCAGGAGATTAAGAGAAAGGTCAGCAAACACACACACTTTGCCTTCATCAACCTCTTCGTGATACCCCAGACTTCACCTATGTTGTTCCAAGCTTATGTCAAAGCACACAGGATTTCTGTCAGTGCATGCCTATTTCTCAAGTCACACAGCTTAAGTCCTGCTGCTTAGTAAGACAAACACAGTCAAGAGGATGTTACTAGAAATGCTACGCCAAGGACCTCTGAGCAACTCAGAGGGAAATCGACCGATTTTTAAACTCTGACAGATTAGTATCAGATGATGATACTATTGATGTGGTTGGATGGACAGCATCCTGCCTTGTTTACAGAGATTAATGAATGACCATAATCTCATAAAACACTAATGCCAAGAGTGACAGCTGAATTCTTGTTCATGTTTTCCTCATGCAGAAAGTACACACAGCACAGGCAGGTTAGCAGATTTGCCCAGTGTCTTGTAAACAATATTGCATGCCAAGAAAACAATAGCTCAGTCTTCATGTCTACTATTGACTACAACAGAAAAACAGATGGGGAATTTTTACAAACACATTTGAATACTTACTTCAAACGGAATATTTACTCGGATGGCGTTTCCTGCTTTTATAACCAGGAAGCTTTTCACTGTGTCATCTATTAGTAACCTGGGAGAAACTGGAAAAGACAGTGATTACAATAAAAAGCTGTACACCATGACAGAGTCACTAGCTGACAAACTCATACGCATGCGCTCAGTACCCCTAACGCCTTTCCAACAGCTAGTCTGCAGGCTGTGGAGAAACTCATAGGGGTTCTGTGGAAAAAAAGTTCTTTGATTCAGAACCAGAGTTTACACCTTTCAAATTTTATTACTATTTATTTATCACTATGACTGAACAAGGGAAAACGATGTAAAAATACATTCACAACGATGTTTGTACATGTGAAGTCTCAATCACAGAGAAGCTGGCTCTTTGACACACTTTACTCCACCACATTGATGATCTTTCAGGTAAAATGACAGCTGGGGAAAAGGAAATTGCAATGGACACTTTTTAAATACATGTGCAATATAGAGTACAGAACACCCTTAGGAAACTGGCCTGAGTTTATTAAATACAATCTTTTTTAGTATTTAAAATATTTTTCCTTTCTTTTCTCATTTCATCAGTATAATACACTATGTATTCAGCATTTTTTAAAAAATGCCAAATACAATAGCGCTAAACCATATTCAGTGTTTCCAGTTTAAAACTGACAAAACTACTTCCCAGATGGACTTCTAGTTATCTGTTTACTGACTGGTTACCAAAGGAATCTCCAGGCATAGGCCAGAAGTAGACATTATCACTTAGGACCCAAGTCAGGGAAGATGAATCCCTCAAAGAGTTATCTCGCACTTCTGTATTTCTGCAATGTTCCCAAACAGCACGAAAAAAACCCAGAGATGCAGATTGTAAATAAAGATGAAAAAGTGACAATGGTGAAAACTTGCAAACTAGAAAATTAGAAAGGAAAATCAAGTTTATAAAGAACAACAAAACAATTGTGATTTAAGAGAAGAAAATCAAACGTTTGATTCCACAAGACTGTATAAAAATAGATTGAAAACTATCTTTCCCTTAAAAGAGCACAGGTAGGAATAAGGTATGTGTGATTTCTATCTGGTGATCATGACTGTGGTACAGCTCTGCACAGGGGGAAAAAGTAAATCCGAGGAGAAAACAACAGTTTCGGGCATTCTTTTATTATAATGAGTCTTTGACATGAGCTGAATGCTGTGCATTGCATATTTATTATTGGTTAAATCTTCAGAATTTCCTGATGAAGTGACCAAATAAGACCATACCCTAGAGGAGCAGTGTACTGCTCATCCTTCTGCTACAGTCTGGGATTTGAAAGAAGCTTGTCAGTGACCTACAGAACTTGCCTGCATCCTGTTACCTATGGAATGACTTTGTCCATTCTGAAAGCAGCCCACTTTGACTTACCTACAGGGGCAGCAGCATCGATGCAGGCTTCAAGCTCTGTGGCTTCTCCGGGGCCACTGTCATTGAAGGCTCTCACACGTAGGAAGTACATCTCCTTGGCTTGGAGGCCTTTAACGGTGTAGGTTGTTGTCTCTATGGGAAGAGTATTGCATTTGGTCCAGCTGAAGTTGTTAGAAGACCGCATCTCCACCTGGTAGCCTTTCACATCACCCCCATCTTTTGCTTCAGGTCTCTTCCATGTCAAGGTGACACTAGTGCTGTCACTGCTGCTCACTTTAAGGTCCTGCACTTGACCTGGAGATTCTGAAAAGAGAGATCTTATTTAAACTATGTTTCTAGGATTTCTGTCCCTTCTTTTCAGTCACTGCTTGAGATTCCCCAGTATTCTTGAAGTGCACTGGATATCCACCCTGCTGTCTTGCCTCTGCCTTGTCCCAGTTCTTCAAAGTTGGATCCAGGTGCCTGCTCCTGCCAGCCATGCAGTACAATCTGCAACAGTGCTGAGACTGTCTGCAACCCATCCTGAATACTTCTCCACCCTGCACAAGCTCCCACACAGGGAGTCTGCCACTTCTTGACTTAGACATCACAGAAAATCCTTCCATTCCTTCCTCATGCTGATAGCAGATTCTCAGCCATGAAACATTCCCCAGTTATTTGATCTTTGTCATCATCACACACTTATACAAAGCATTTAAAAACATCACCTCTCCACTAACATCGACAGCCTACATCGCCAGCTTTATGTATCCCCAAGCCAGAAGGATGACAGGCAGTAACCAAAGGGATAAGAGGCAGTGCACTTACTCACGGAATCCCGTGCAAAGACAGGCTGTGAGGGTTCACTGGCATCTCCTACGCCAGCAGCATTGACAGCAGCCACACGAAATTCATACTGCAGACCTTTCTTCAGATTGGTCATTTTCAGCTTCTTGTCTGCAGAACGAAAAGGAGCATGTTGGCTCAGGTGAGCTGTTCCCAAACAGGAAAGGGTGAGATAACAGTGTAATACTTTACTCCGTATAGAACTGTGGACTGAACAATTCTCAGCAGCTGTTGCCAATTCCCCTGCCCTTCCCTATCCTATTGCATGTGTACTTCTGGGATGTGTTCATTGTACTCCCTTTCAAATCAAACAGTATTTGAGAGCTATTAAGTTAGATAAATACTGCTTTCCTGACAGGATAATCCTAAACTCTTCTATACCAGATAAGAAGTCCTAGCTTGCAACTGATAGATAATTCACAGCTATAGTCAAAACACGTTTTGGAGCTCATATACATCACTTGGGTTTCTTAATCTTCCTTGCATTTATAAATTCTTGTTTGCCTAGTTCTTAGCATGAGGACTAAGGGCAGTAGTTCTGCATGTGAAACAAAGATTTTAGTTCCAGATATTGAAGACATCAGTTTGTCTATAGAGGAGAAAATGTCCCAGGATGCAGCAGTGAGCTTCTCTGCACTCTTCTCCAGCCATATGTTTGCACATTGCCTAGAAAAAACCCATAATCCTCCCCCCAGGCATTCAGCTGTATATAAAACTGAGGCCTGGCTTTGCTATGGCACAACTGTGTAACCTTACTCTTGAAAACACCTTACCTGTGAAAAAACGTGTACACTAGAGCTACGAAAGATAAGAAACAGTAAAACTTCAGGCAGGTGTAATACAGTCGTGATGGAGACAGTCAGCAGCTCAAGAATTCAGGAGGAAAAGCCTTGATGTGAAAAGGTGTAAGATTCTAAGCAAAAAGCAAGGAGTTAGAAGGCAGCAACTCCACAAAGATAAATGTGTTACCTCTAGAACCCAGAGGAGCTTTCCGTCTGTTTCAAGTCCTCCAGTCTATCGATGGATTTAAGCTACCTACCTGCTACAGGCACATTGTTGACTGGCAGCCAGGTCATGGTACCCTTCTTGCGTTTTTGAACTAAGTATCCCACAATTCGGGAACTGCCAGTTTTACGAGGCGCTCTCCAGGATATTGTGATGGTGTCTCTGCTGGCACTGACAATCTCAGGGGGATCTGGGGCACCAGGTGAAGCTAGAAAGAGATTAGTGTTTCATTATTAGCAGGTATATTTTTATTGCAAGATAAGAAAGTGTTCCGTGTCATTTCTTCTTCCAGTTTCCCCAAGGTATGCGTTTACAAAACCTGAAACCTGAAGCTGTGTAACCTATTCCCCGCACAAACAAGATCCAGCATGGACCTCTGTTCCTGGATTTTGATTTTGTGAATGACCTGCTGTCTTCACGACAATTCCACTGTCAGCCTACGGAGTGAGACATGTTCATTCTTACATGGTAGGAAAAGTCAGCATTATTCTTGCTTTTAATGACAGAAACGGGAGATGGAACGGATTTTCTTATCCCTCTGCACTCAACATACAAGGCTTCTCTTAATCACAAGAAGGAGAACACAGAAAGAAGCACATTAGAAATAGAATAGAGCATTGCTTTCTCTCTAGTACTGCAGTCATGCTCATGGCAAAACTGTTCTAGTATTTAAACTCACTGAAGGACAAAAACAGAATTAGTTGTTTGGAAATCAGGGTAATGAAGTGTTCATACTGAAAAATGCTGCACATACAGAGATACTCCTTTGCCTATGGAGCTAAAAGGCCTCACATGTTCCCTTTGTAGCCACCCCGGGAAAAGTTTTCTCTGATCTTGATGCATGTTGCATTTCCCCCATGAAACTTGCTTTCCAATTCAGAATGGAGCATAACTGAGAATGTAACACCATCACGCTCAGCATCACCGAAGCCTACAATAAACTTCTAGTCTCAGAGTGCAATCTCCACAGATCTGTGTTAAGACTTCACAGCCATGACTCAAGTTTAGATCTGTAACAACATCTAAAACACAGCGAGTTTTCTTTGATGTCAGCTTTGATAATGAATTTTCCCAGATGGTTGTTGAATACAATTACGAAAAGTTCTTCCTTACCTTTACTGACAGCCTTCACTTCATCCGATTCCAGTGCGTCGCTGGTTCCCTCGGCATTCACAGCTCTCACCCTGAAGTAGTAGCTCATGTCTTCTTCCACTTTGTTAGTAGTGAAGGTAGTACAGCTCCTGGGGGTTTCTCCCAAAGCCACCCAGTCGTTCTTGCCTACCTGCTGTCTCTCAACGATGTAGCTTTGCACTGGTTTGCCCCCATCATCCTTTGGCGGCTTCCACTGAATGGTGATGTCATTTGCAGAGCTTTCTACTATTTTGATGGGTCCTGCAGGTGGCTGTGGCTTGTCTGAAAAGATGAACACAGAGACATTCTGAGTTGGCTCCAAACCAGACGTGCTTCTGGGTTTGGATCAGACACTGTTTCTTGCTCACCAGCCACAAGACTCAGTTCCTGGCAGAATACATGCATAGCTGCAGAATGAGGGTGGGCATTTCAATTGCCTCTTCAAAGCTTCCACTCTTCTAACTTCTGATGGCGCGAGGGAAGCCAAGGCCTTGCTCCATAGGCCAATTGTTCTCATAAACACTGCACAAATTCAGCTCACTTATAAGGAAGAACACCCTTTCTGGTCTTCCAAAAGACCACAGACACTTATGGTAAAGCTGAATTTGGCCTTGATAATCTATTTTAGATTTGCCTGTTGCACATAGTCCCATCCCCTAGAGTTGCTCAACATTCCAAACTCAGCTGCTGAGGCCATGCAAAACCAAACTAGATTTGTGTCACCTTGTATTAAAGGGCAAGAAACATGTCAACAATCTTTGCTTTCCCCTGATTTAATGGAAAATTACATAGTCTTGTTCATCTTGGGATGCCCAGCAGCTCTAAATAAGATTGTCGCCAGTGTAATGGGCTCCCCACCTCAGCTTTGCAATGAAAGCCATAGGGGATGTTACGGGGCTCTTACCTACTACCACAAGCTTTAAGTTGATCTCCAGGACCCCACTGTCATTCTTCAGCCTGACTTTGTAATCCCCACAATCCTTTCTCTCACTGCTGGAGATGGACAGCATGGTAAAGGTCTCCGTTTTATCAACACGAATCCTTGTGTCATCTACCAGCTCCATTCTGTCCTTTAGCCACATTGTTCTGACTGGCAGCCGGCCCTCAAAAGGGATCTTGATCTTTACATTCTGCCCTGCCTTGGCCACAGTAGGAACACTTGTTAAGTTTTTGAGGAGAACTTTGTCAACCTGTGGAGGATCTAAACAGATGATACAAGGTCATTAAAAACTGCAATTTCAAGAGGATAAGACTCACCTTGGAGGGGAGGGCTTCCCTCTTGATGCTGCCAATAATGCTTAGCAGCTCACTACATTTGGACCTTCACCTTTAGCTGTATTATTGTGGTTCACATACATACATATACTTTGTTACAGGATAATTATCACAAAGTATTTGTGGTATCATACTGTCCTTTTCACTGAAGCAAATTTCTCATAGGCAATACACTAAACACAAGAATGAAGAATCTGGTCTGATAAAGTGTTATGTGCACCCCAAAATCCTGGAGTTAATAATAGAAGCTATTCAGGAAGCCTCCTTAGTTAAATTTGTAAATACAAAATGCAGCAATGTGTACAAAAACTATCCCAAATTTACATGGTGATTCCTTATAATGAAGTTGTCTCAATCAGCTATAGGTCTCTGAGAAAACATATTACATTTCAAGCACATCAAGGCTAGCATGCTGCATTGGTAATTCGAATAGACTCACCTTCAACAAAAATTGAAGCTTCAGTTTTTATATCTCCACCTTGAAACCTGTATTTCCCAGCATGAATATCTTCTACTTTATTAATAATTAGTTTGTGGACTAGACCTTCCTTTTCAAAAATGACTCCATCCATGTTTGTTAACTACAAGGTAAAGCACAAAAAGAAAAACGGGGCAATCCAAACTTCAACTGAACAGACAAAAATTTGAAACGCAATTGGAAAGACTTATGAATGATATGCATGTTTAATTACAGTAATATTCTGGGATTACTCATCTGATGACGTTGCCTGTAAGCATTGTCAATATACACCCCACAAAGACTTGATTCAAAGTCCATAAAAAGAAGTTTTAGTAAAATTTCCAAGCTCTGTCCTTTTATTCTTAACAACAAGAACTTTGGCTCATGCTTGAGTATGAGACCTCAGAACTCCTACTCTATCACCTGGATTCCACAACTGGAATTACTCTTCAATGTTGTTTTGGAACACAGAATATGATGTCTCTGCTTGACTTTAAGCGCAAATTTGAAAGAGCACTCTTTGCGTTAGGCCTGTCTGAAGGCTCCTTTGAAGATTTTCCCCTCATTTTTTGCATATTTTGCACATTCACTGAGGAAAAGAAAAAGGATTGCATTGCAAGGAAGAGACCCACACCATCTCCACCCATGAAAAAGAATGGAAAACACAAAGCCGCCTGTTGTCAGGAAGAATGGAAATGTCTTATAGCAGGAAGGGGGAAGAAATCTTCCTGGATTCCTATCAAGAATTTTATTATCAACAGGCTCCTCAGAATCCTTCCCAGGGCCATACTCTAACTGCAGTAAGTCTGGCAGAGAGAAGGACACCTTGACACGACACAACATGTAAGAGGCAGAGCCAGAGAGCAAAGCATTGCTAACTGAAGAAAACAGTAGCTAGAGGACACCTACCTTTAATCCATCTTTAAACCAGGTTCCTGTCACCTCATCTTTACTGACGGTGCAAGACAGCTCAGCTGGTTCCCCTTTCAGGACCCTGATATCCAGTAACTGTTTGTTGACACGACAGCGTGGTGCTGAACATTCGGAAAAGAAAATGTTGAAAATACGCTAACTCTGTGTTACACTGACAGAGAGAAATGTATAGACGAAAATGGATGTGCACGTGAGAAAAAAAAAAAGAGATCTTTTTTAAAAACATACACTGTAGTCATGACAGCTTTTTGTGCCACAACACCATGGGCCAGCTGGCGTAAACTCCTTGCACTGACGGAATGTGCCAGGTGGCCTGCATGCAATATAGTCCTAACATCAACTAATGGGCAATGGATTCATCACAAATCACACTATCCATCTACAGATTTGCTATTTTAAGTCTGTGCTTATTGTCTTGGCTCCCTCTACAGCCAGTGGGAAAAAATTGGCTACTCCAGGGTATGGGTATGCTACTACATCATTCTTTTCCTCTGCACCGACCAGACAGAGGGCTGCCCAACCACTTCCCCCCTAAACCACCCCAAGTCACACTATTCTCTACCCCCTGTATTCCTCTTTGCCTTCCCAAGTTCTTCTCCATTAATATCCTCGTCCCCTTTCTAATAGACCTCACCTCCTTCCCCATTAAATCCAATTCTGTTGATTTTACTTCCTTCTTTATATTTATGTTTTGTTTGTCTTTATAATGCCTGACTTGTCAGCAATTCCTTTAGGTGAATGTTCCCCCCCGGTTATACAGACGAACTTTCTCATTTCTACGCTTTTCACATTATCATCTTGCTCGTGTACCCACTGGTCTTAGTCAAATGGCTGCATACACATTACGCTTCTTTTACTCTATGCAACACCTCATTATTTCTGATGTTACAAGAGAAAAGAGCTCTTTGCATTAGGCCAAGAGTGCATACTAATCCAATATAAGCTGGCACAGATTTGTTCCCAGAACTTGGAAAAACACAGATCTTTGCACTGGATGTTGGAACAAATAAAGTGAAACAGGAAGTTTTAAACTGGAATAGTATCAAAGAAACATGGCCGTACTCCTTGAAACTATATGGGAACTGGTATGTTTGTGAATGGAAGTCTGGTCCATGTGGTACCAAATCATTTATTCGAGTGAACAGATGACACCTGCTTTAGATAATTCAGACAAAGATCATTCTGACTTTTAAGGCAGTTTGAGCAAATGGTGTAAGGTCAAACAGCAAATCAGTGGTAGAATTAAGAACAGATCGCAGTACAACCAAATTTCTAGGTATAGCTACATTCTACGATTTGTCTAAACCATAAATTCACTTTCTCTCCAGGAACAGGAATGTGAGTATCAAAATGCAAAGACCAGCAGTACAGAAGTCATCAGCTAAACACATACCTTTCAGATCATCTAGGCAATAACGTCTTCTTTTTCCCAGACTTTCCGTATTCTTCAAGAAATCATTTGCTTTAATATCAAGGCTGCGTTCCTGTTTTCGCTGGTTTATTGAAGGAGGTCCACCATAAAGACCTGACATCTGACCATAACCCAATGAACCTTGACCTAAACTGCCTGAATTCCTCCCATCAATGGATCTGTTATGGGATTTACTCCCTGCCCCTCCAAAGGCTGAATTTTTGCCATAAAGGGAGCCTAAGTGTCCTAAATCTCTGCCCTCACCCCTGGCATCAGCTTGACCTGAAATTGAATCTCTGTCAGGAGATGAACCTTTGTGCTCTGATCCTCTGAAATCACTGCCAGTGCCCTTACCAGTTTCACCTCCCTTAGAAGATTTGCCAGGATGCAAGTCCAGTCCATAGTCACTACCTCGTCCAACAGCACCTACCACACCTTCTTTACCACGGGCTGAATGTAACTCCCTTTCACCACCTCCCAACCTGCCAACACCAGCCACACCAGCCCTGGCTCCAGCTGACCCACTGCCCCTGTCACAGGGAGACCCAGCACCCCGTAATGCAGAGCCACCGACACCACTGCCTTCTGAGAATGAGCCATCTCCTCCTGCTCCACCTATATATCCTTGAGCTCTGTTCAGCATAGCATCCCTGCCATGGCGAGATCCTCTTGCTTCTTCACCTCCAAAAGGAAATGGAGCAACTCCTGCCACAGACCCAGACTGGAGACCATCCTTTCCATAGCGAGATCCAACACCCCTTGCACCAGTTACACCAGCCCCAGCTGGGAGACCATCCTTTCCATAGGGAGACCCAGCTCCACCTACATGAGCACCATCAACACTCATGCCAGCTGGGAAACCATCCCTTCCAGAGGGCGACCCAAGTCCCCCTGCACCAACTACACCAGCACCTCCAAGACCAGCCCCAGCTGGGAGACCATCCTTACCATAGAGAGATCCAACACCCCTTGCACCAGTTACACCAGCCCCAGCCCCAGATAGGAGACTATCCTTTCCATAGGGAGATCCTGCATTGCCTACACCAGCCCCAGCCAGGAGACCATCCTTTCCATAGGGAGACCCAACTCCTCCTGCGTGAGCACCATCAATGCCTATGCCAGCTGGGAGACCATCCTTTCCATAGGGAGACCAAACTCCCCCTTCATCAGTGACACCAGCACCACCAACACCAGCCCCAGCTGGGAGACCATCCCTTCCATATGGAGACTCAATTTGCGCTGCACCAGCTATGCCAGCACCAGCTACGCCAGCACCAGCTGGAACACCGTTCCTTCCATAGCGAGACCCAGCTCCCCCTGTACGGAGTGTCCCAGCACCCCCAAGACCAGCCCCAGCTGGAAAACAATCCTTTCCATGGGGAGATCCAACTGCCCCTACACCAGCACCACCAACACCAGCTCCTGCTGGGAGACTGTCCCTTCCATAGGGAGATCCAGCTCCCCCTATACCAGCACCACCAGGACCAGCTCCGGCTGGAAGACCATCCTTTCCATGGGGGGATCCAACTCCCCTTGCAGCAGCACCACCAAGACCAGCCCCAGTCAGGACACTGTCCTTTCCATAGGGAGATCCGAATCCCTCTGCACCTGCTACACCAGCACCAATGCCCACACCAGCTGGGAGACCATCCTTTCCATATGGGGATCCATCTCCCCCTACACCAGCACCACTAGCACCATCAAAGCCTGCT
>Ga0065711_1009031_pt1 | contig 12176 bp, 5 predicted proteins | sample Hoacrofraction12_FD_59098 | JGI IMG/M metagenome (GOLD analysis project Ga0065711, IMG submission 59098) | Hoatzin crop microbial communities from Cojedes, Venezuela - Epithelial fraction 12 v2 (version 2) | ecosystem: Host-associated > Birds > Digestive system > Esophagus > Crop | place... | reverse complement strand
GAGAAAAAAGCTTGCAGGCTGCATGCAAATAGGAAATAAAGTACACCCTTCAGTCAGTACGTAACCTTTGGAATAATTTATCTGTTGTCAGCCTGTACTCTGAAATTCTGGTTAGAGGTGCTTGTAAAAGATTTTACATAGATGAAACGGAGGTTACAGTCTTTGTGCACAGTTTACAGACAGAAGTTCTCTGTTACATGTACAGCCAGACTGGATTACAGAAATAACTCCTCACAGCTTTAAAATCTATATTGGTTGAATCAAAATGGCACTGTTGAACTTTGTAAATGTAGTCGTTATATGCCAAGCAACATTAGACTGAATTTGACATATGTTTGACACTCAGTTCCTGAAATTATAGGACTACAGGCGTTTTAAAGGACACATTTCATGTCCTCAAGTGACAATCTAAGACTTTTTCAAGAATGATCTCTTCCAAGTGGGAAAGATTTTAGACATCAAGTCAGCCTGGAGATGAGCTACTGAGGATGCAGCTAAAGGGTCTGAGCGGGACACATTCCCCAGTAAAAAATCTAACAGCTTTTGCTGAAATAGCAATGGCACTTGATTTCTGCTCCGAGATTAACAGTACCTCCCATCACATACAAGTCAACCTCTAGCTGGAACTGATGCTGTCTCTTAATGTGTATAGGAGAGAAGAGATCTACTATTGCCAGTGTTGCAACAGTGATAATGCTTGTATTATGGCTGTGGTAGTCCAAGCACTACTATTGAGGTAAAATAGGAGTGGGGCACCTGTAGTCTGGCTTTATTTTGCTTTTCTAAAGATTGCTGTATCTAAAGATGCATTTGGTGTAGCTGCCTCAAGTTTCCAATATAAGCGCTCTATGAAATACACAGGTATTACAAAGGACATAGTACTTCTCTACTAGGACAACTAAGAAATCTATACAGCTACGAATGAAAACTTAATTATAAAGGCTTTAGACATGTGAAGTTAAGTTTGTTTAATAATATGGTATACTTTTTGGTATGTAAAAACTATGCATATGTTAAATTTGAGATGACATGTTAAAAGTGCTGCTTGCTTTGAATGACTAAGGTGCTATGATTTTTGTGATTAAATACAGGCTTGACTCACTTCTCTAATGAAATATTTTCCCTAATTTCTGTTCTTCATTGTTCAGAAACATAAAAAGCATTAACTGATTGCTGTGTATTCCTGGGGTGGTATGTCCAGAATCTGAAATACTTTGTGATTCTTTAGGGCTGATGGGTATTATGCTGTTCAATATTTTATGCTTAACACCATCATGCCAAAATGATTCTTGTGTCCCGACAGTTCCCTGCAGTTCACAAATTCATTTGGAAAACTCCAATTTCTAATAGAGGTGGGTAGCTCAGGTATCCTTTGTCACATTAACTTGTTCTAAGCTCATTTGCATCAATATTTGAGAGACTGCATCAGCATAAGTCCCCATTTGCTCTGGTTTGGCTTTATGCTAGACTTCCTACTGTAGTTGCACAGAAATTCCTGTCAGGATTGTATGAAGTTTTCTAGAGATGTGCAGATTCTTCTTTTTTCCCCCTAAGTGAATCTTGAATTATGATCACTGGTATTGAAGTTTAGATGTTTTGCCCCTTCAGATAAACATCTTTGAATTACAATCTTATAGTTGAAGTATAAGCTGGGTCTCCACTGCTTTGTGTCAAAAATGACTAGTTGATTTTTCAAGCATACACTATGTCTGTCACACTTTAAGATCAGCAGGTTTTGGTATTGTCATAAGAAAACAGCAAGTCATACAAACCACTTGAAGGAAGGACTATGCTAAACAAGGATCCTAATCTTAGTGTTGAGCTGTTAATCTTAAAGTGAAGAGGAGCTGTGGTCCCTTAGTATCTTGTAGAACTTATCTAGCTGCTTATGGACTGTGGCAGCCCTTGACTAATGGTTTATACTATTCAAATTCTTATTTTAAGAAGTTGAAAACTTCTTAACCTGAATGGTCAATGCTTACTTATTTATTTTTTTGGAGTCTAAGTTGATGAGATGGTCTGCTGAAGAATTCTTCTGTTGTTGACATTTAAAATAGGATTGTATTACACTTCCTGAAATACTATTTTTCATTTAGGCACTTTTAGTGACACTGGTATCATCTCAATCAGATATGGTCAGGTTCTTCACTGAAGCTGAATGGCTGCTGACAACAACTATTGCTTGGGGAGGTGGGCAGAGTGGAACAGGCTGGCTGCCACTTCTGAAATCTAGTAAAAAAAAATCTTAACAGAATAGGCAATGCAGTAGAAAGCTTAGAGAGAGACTAAACTGGACTTTTACAGGATTCTTTGAATAACTGGTAGAGCAGTGTATGTAAACACAAGCATGTCAAGGGTTGAAAGCCAAGAGAAAAGATTTCAAAATTTAAGATATATCCATTACTGTAGCTTTATTTGTGTACAAATGAAATGCATTATTTTTAATTAAAAAATTCTCACTGTGCCATCCCACTGTTTCCTCCCTTTTTAAACTGAGTAAGTCTGCCAGATACAAATGGATTAGATATAATTTATGGGACCTTCATGTTAGCATTTCTAATGCCATGGAAAGACAAGAAACCCACCAAAATTTAGGTAGCATTTAAAGTTCTGAAACAGTGAAACAAAAAAGATCCTTGTGATTCCTGTTTATGTAATTGAATTTCTCAAGCTATGCTCTGTCAAACCAGCTTATCACACCATCAGATGTACTGAACATGTGTTACAATTAAGAGGTACCAGGCTCACGTGTACTCAGTAACACATGTATATATTCAGATTTCTCCCCAGGAAATTAGACATAAATATAGCGGCCCTATTTTTTAAGTATATTTTAAAATTAATTAGAGCAGAAAATGCTCTAGACGCATTAAAAAAGGTTAGCTGAAAATGCTTTTGCATGCTAGAAATTCCAGGACTGTCAATCCCAACAATTACAAAAATGACTTGGCCTTTCAAATTCTGATTTCTTTTCAGAGAAATTTCATTTGGCCTTTTCTATTCAAGTTTTGAGATTCATGCTTTCAAGCTTTTCTTTAACTAAAAGGATTAGAAACTTTTTTCAGCATAGGCAGACATCTTTGATACAATTGCACAGTTCCAGGAACCAGCATGTAATATCAAAGAATATGATATTAAAGCCCGGAAACTGCAAATACTATTAACACAGCAGTATAGTAGGAATCAGGCTTTTGGTTGTAGCCTCTTTCTTTATGGTATTTGCTTTGCATCCACAGGAGGTTTGTTATAGGTTACTACAGCCTGAACTAAGTCTGTGAGACAAAGGGAGGAACCTGAATTAGTGATAGCAATCTTAATAGCAGTTGCCTTTCGTAGTAACATGTGGTATTTTCAATGAGGGCTAACATAAAAAAATACATTTGCAACCAGCCTATATACAGGACTCATAAGTGCTGAGAATTGCCATTAGAAGCTTTTAAACCTGAACAAATTTCATGTAGTTGCTCCTTCAGTTACGGTGCCCCAAGAGGCACTGGGTTTGAGCAGGGCCAACTTTGCATGGAAGGACGGGAGGTCATGCCACAGCTATTTTGAAAGGGTGAATGGAATCACTGTCACAAATGACTACGCTGGTTCAAAATCATGTAAATGTAACAACAGCAACAACAAAAAAGAGTACTGCTTAAAGATAAGTGCTTGTGATGCTTGTATACCGACAGTAAACCTGGGACTCATTAGAAAATATTTGCTAAAAAGTTCCCGTTGGGATCAGAAGCCATTGTGTGAAGGGCTGCAGAAATGTGTGAAGTCACTTGTTCTTTTCTTCAAGATGGATGTACTTCTTTAAGTGGCCTAGGACTTGAGGGGGGGAAAACGGTGGTTTTCCTTTTGTCACAAACAGCACAAGAAAATGCTGTTTTAAAGGTTTTAGCAAATCTAAAAATGGACCTTACTTTTTCCCACTGAACTTTAGTTTCTCTGTTACAGTTCTGTCTTCCTTACACTTTGACCCTGGAGGTAGGATCTTGATTAGACTCTGTAGGATGTAATAGCTTAATTGCTGCAAAGCTTAATTTCTTCAAACCTGTCGCTCTCTTAAGATATTCCAGGGAGACAACGGCTTAGGACATAACAGCCTTTATCAACAGGAAAAACTGAAACACTAAGGTTAGCTTAGTTAGAATCCTTTGTAATCTGTCCCAGGAAGTGAAAAACAGCATCAGACTCTGTACACACGTTGAAGATGTGAGGCTGTAAACAACCAAAGATCAACTTTTCAAAAAGTGAAAACAATTTGGAGTGAAAATTATGGGGAGATATAAAAGATAAATTCTTAAAAGCACCTGGTTTGCTGGAATCTGTATCTACTGAAGAAAATTCTCTAGGAGTCCTGTTCTGCAACTTCAAGAGCAGCAAAATCAAGATTTTGGTTCCCACTGTATACACACATAAGTCACTTCTAATTAATCCACGTTGTGCCTACAATGTCAGAGGCTTCCAACGATAGTTTTATTTTTTTCCCCTGGATGGATGATTTTCCATAGGTCAATGAGTGATGAATCAAACATTTACAGCTTTATATCTTTTTAGTTCAGCATATTAAATAAACCATAGCTATATGGCTGGATAGACGTATGATTAGATACAACCTGATAATAGCTAAACTAATGATAGATATAAACATAGATTTGTGATTAATTAAATCCTAGATATTACAGGAATTGTAAAATATACAATGTAACATTTGATGTGATATGATAAATACGATCTCATAACAATATCTTAATACATCTTATTATAATCTTATGACCTTACATATTATATGGAATATGTAAGATATGTGATAGAAATCATGTCTCTGAATAGATATAAACAGATTCTGGGAAGTTTTCAAATAGTATACGGAATCTTTAGGGTTATAATTTACTTCAAGCTGAAATTCAAACAGGAAACAAGCTTTTCATGGATCTATCACTGCCAGTTTCTGTAGTCTATAAATAGAGTTGTATCCTCAGAATTCGTCGACAGATCTGGATTACGTTGGAGGCCCTTAAAGATGGAATGGGAACTATGTAATATTTTTACTGAAAGAGAAACTTCTTTTTTTTTTTTTTTTACTTCTGAATAGGCAGTTGGCATGCTGATTTTGTACAGAAAGTCCCCACTAGCCAGATGGTGGGGAGGAGGGCATACGGTACAAGTTTCAACTCTTTTTAAATTAAATCCCCCTCTGGTGCATCTTGGCTTGTTACAGATGCACAGAATGGAGCTGATGTTAGTCACTGATTTACTGGAAGGGAGAGAGAGGGGCACCTCGGGGCCCTTTTACCCCCTCCCCCCATTGCGACAGGCTGGTGGAATATACCCTCCCAATTCATACCATGTAGCCACGGGCTTTGTCCCTCCCATATCCATTCCTGGCAATTTCAGTTGCGGCTGTCTCCAGCCCTTGGTGATGCATGGCTATTGTTTAATGTAAGAGTTCGGCTTAAGATGGTGATGTGCCTAGAAAATATTCTAGCACCTATTTCCAAGGCAGAGAGGAGCCTTTTTGTGTTGCCCTGCAATGGATGTTTGGGGTTTTCTTTAATTCCCTTGTGCTGAAGTTTGATATTCATCAACAGTGGTATGGGAACACTTCTGAGCACTTGCTCCTGCCTCCGTTTTGTCGTTTTGTCCTAGCACAAGCTTGTGTAGCTGGATAGGGAACCAGGTCAGAATAACCTTGTTAAATTTGGGTATTTTTACTAAGTGTACTTCACTAAGTTTCTAAGTGTCGCATAACTTGTGTGTACAGTTTTTCTTACTTCTTCCTCTCCAGCCTTATAGTTTGGGTCTATTAAGAATGCATCTGAATACAGATTTAGACTTTCAGTTCACCACTTGGCGTTACCTTAAAGTTAGGGCTCTAGAGCATGTAGTTGCAATAGAAGCATGCTACATTAATTGCTTCTACCAGCTTTAAAAATGTGACCTCAGACTACTTCTGTTAAGACATAAGGGAGGAAAAAAATCCTCTGAATACTTGACTTCCATTTACATACACATAGTAGTTATTCTGAAAATAAAAAGGAAAGTGGAATGTGAGCTCTTCTGTTTTACAGAAGTTTATAACTAGTTTTTCCCAACCTGAAAAGCTACCACATGCTTTCACTTGATAAAATTTTTGGCTCCAAGTTTGAATAAAATTACACAGTCCAAGACATCATGCTTAAGTGCTTTATCAAACAAATTATCTTATTCTTGCCAGGAGCTAAAATCTTATAACTATGTAAACATCTGTTTACTAACTGCCAGCTCCTTACCAAATATTACCTTCACCCCATTTTACCCCCACCAGTAATCTTGAAAAAGAATTTCCAAGTGTTGAGAGACTTGGCAAGGTTACTTGTCTGCAATATATGCAGCATTCCTGAAATTCCTGGCACATTAGTCTTGAATCAATTCAAACTAAAGTACTTCTGCTGGCATGTTTTAACTGTTTATAGTTGCATTGTTGAAACGTTTTTAGTCTCGACCACAGACATTTTACTATAATGTGATAGAAATATTTTTAAAAGTGGGTGCTGTTCTTTCCTATTTAACAAATTGCAGTAATCCTTTGGCAAGACATAAACCTTTACTAGGGAGCAGTTTTCCACCTTCTGCTGTACTGGAAACATAACACAACCATAGCTTCAGCTGATGATGCAGCGGAGTGGTACCTTCGTCTGGTAGCACACATCCTAACAAGGCAAGTTGCCCGCCTCAGCTGAGGCTTCCAATAGTAACTTGCTTCATAGCATATTCCAATTATAGAGCAGAATGTCTTTGGATGTGTCTCTTGGCTGTCTTTTACAGGCAACAGGAAACTACCTCTTTACTTCATAAAATGAGTAGGATTGCCTCTGGAAATGTGAAGCCTCAGTAGATAGGATAGAGGAACTTCTGAGAGCCTCCACTTCAGTAGTGAAGCTTTTACTGGAGTAGTCGGCTTTGAAAACAATCACTGAGTGTAAAACAGAAACAGCTGAAGAGCTCTGTATGCCCTAAACAAAGAGAGGGGAAACCTCTATGGAAAATATGCAATTAATATTTTTATCTGTTTCAAAATCATGCAGTTGAGGGAAGAGTATGGCAGGTGAGTATGGAATATGTGGCGGAGAGACGGAAAGTATTGAGAAGAAAAGTACAGAAGATGAAATACAGGTCTGAGACAACAATTGCGTGTTATGGTCAGAAAAGGAATTCATCTAGCCTTTCCCTGAAGGACAGATTAGAGCAGATTTTCTTGCATCCTTTGAGTGTGTGTTTGCAACAGTTCAAGCGGATTTCAGGTTGGAGCGCCCACAGTCCTGCCCCTGCCCCACTTTACCTTCCCGTACCAGTTCTGGGAGTTCAGCAGTAACACCTATTCTGAGGGCGGCTTTCTCCTCGGCTGGATCAGTCCCCCTGAGCTGGATTACCAAGAGGTGACAGTGTCAGGGCCGGCACACGGGAAGCACGGGACTGAGCATTGGCGAAAGAATTACAAAAGCCTGCTTCTGTGTCAGCTTAAACTGCTGTGGTGCTGCACCACATCTCTGAATGTAGAGCGTTAGTAGGGATGGGATGAGAGGGTTAAATTTAATGGTGTTTTAAAAATCAGTGAAACCTAATTTAAGACTGCCATAAACTGAAGTTCCTTAATTAGCACAATTGCACAGTGTCAAGATGGGGCTGAGCTAAGGTAATTTGAAAATGTAGCTAGGTTTCTTACATCTTAACATGCTCAGATTTATAAAATGAAATGAGTACTTGTTTCCTCTGGGAAAACTGTATCATTTTTCTTCTTTTAAACTTAGTGAACTGATTTATATATATATATGTATAGGTATAAACATTCAATCTATATGTAGAATTACCGTGGATTTTCCTCTGGAAAATACTATTCAGACGTGAGGTGATTGCTTCTATCAGCTGTCAGTTGAACAGCATGGATGGAAAGGATGTGGGGAGGAAATAAGCACTGAAGGCTTTACAAATGACACATGCCACTTTAAGTGTGTAAATGAGAAGCTCCAGTATCATCACTCCCCTGTCTTGACTCCAGTCATACAAGTACTCTGCAGAGGACGGTAAAAGCACTGGTGAGCTTTTGACATCAAGATGAAAGACAACGAATAATGAGATTAAATTAAATGAAAGTCCATCTTACCAGAAAGTAATTTTTTCTTCCAGAACAGCTAATTTGTGCTCAGTGTATTGAGGGCAGCTAGAATTATGCCTAGAACAAAGTGAACAAATAGTTGAGAAGCCTGTTATGACTAGAAGGATCACATATGAACCTTTTCTACCCCAAACTGAAATGCTATAGAAAGCTTTGTCCATATTAAAATACTACTGATGTTATGATTCAGAAAAATGTTTCTCTTATTTTAATGTATAAATAAACTTCTCATGAGATTAACAAAATTTGTAGTAGCTCTCATTAGGATTACTCAACACTAACAGAATTTAAACAAATGCATATTTGAAAGGATCCTTTAAAAGGATGTGGAAGCTCACTTCAGAGCAACAAGTATTTCAAGTGCTGTTACGGTCTGAAAAGTGACTTCAGCAGAATTCTGTACAATAGATCTCCAATCTGTGAACCATGCAATTAAAATACATTTTACTATTTGTGGCAGCTGTAGCACAAGGCAGTAGTTGAGACGAAGTTGAATTGATTGTGATCCTGAAGACTAAACCAAACTTGAAGTTAAGCTTGCACATAAACATGCTGCAGGTTAAGGCCTATCAGTTTAATGCCATTAGACTGAATTCTCCCTTCTTTCCTTCCAGCTGAACCATGGTGCTATCTAGAATGTCACATATTTATTACCTTTAATTTTTCCAAGCCTTCCAGAGGCCCTTAATTCTTCTGAAGAAGTAGAAAGGCAACTAAAAGCAACCTTTTGGGTTGCCTTTAGATTCCTAAGGAAGCTAACAATGCTTTTTTACAGCTGACTATCAGAAAACAACCAACCAACCAAACCGCTTTATCAAATCGCTAGTTCTCAGCCCTGAAGGCCCAGGAGAGCACAGAAAGTACTGAAAGTTGCAGTACCCATTTATGCTCTCCATACCTGTTCCACCCTCTTGGCTGTGCCAGAATAACCACTTCTGATTTAGTTAGAGAAGTCTGTATTTACTGATCTGCTGGGTTATTCCAGACATGAATCAGTTCCCACATAAACTCAGGTGTTGGTCAGCTTGAAGTTGTGGTTCTGAGATAATCTAGTGGCTCCCTGCAGGCAAGGTCTGGCTTGGGCATCAAGAAGGGGTAGATGACATGACTTCTGTGGGGAAAAGGATGGGGAGGGTGGTGGTGGGGTGACTGGATGACAGGAATTCTTCTTTGTTGATGCAGCACATGAAGGTGGCACTGTGTGGTATCTGAACCTGGCAACATACCAAGAAAAGGAGAATGGCTGGGCCTGGGGGCTGCTTCAGTTGGCACTGAATGCTCGTGAAACTCTGCTCTCCTAATTGCAAATCTGTTATCAGCAGGTTCACTTATTTTTAGGAAGTATTTTTTGGTCTGCCAACTAGAAAGAGAAAACTGGTGATCTAACAACCACTAGGGTGATCAATCTTTTTTCCCCCCAAACCTATCAGTAGTGGGTATCCTTTCAAGTACTACTTTTTAAAAAGGGATTCTAACTGAAGTTGAGGGATTGTTTGGCCTTTCGTATTTGAATTTGTGTACGTTCTTCTAACTTGTATATGTATTTTCACTGGAATCATTCTGTTGTGGCTAGACGTGTTTGCTCATTGGATATTCAGAGAAGCATTTTATTGTGAGATTTTTTTTTACAAGGTTAAAAGACATAAAACAAATATTATTGTAATTTGTGAGCACAACTGGTTACTGTAAGCAAAGCCTTTTATAAATTTCAGACTTTATCTGCACAATCATATTCTAACGATGTTGCTTTGGTTTGCCAAATAATGCCTTTGCCATACACTTACGAGGCTTCCTGAAGATATTAAGGCTGTCCTAACACTCGTGGGTATCAAGTTCACATTAAGGTCAGGATTTTTTGAGAAATGATATTTAGCAGCAGATGGAGATAAAACACGTTGAACATTGTTTATTAAACAGCCACTGTTTGTAGGTGTAGAGTATGGCAGAAACATTAATATCATTTTCAAGAATGGGTATAGTCCTGGCGTAACACAGAAGAGGTGCTTCCCAACTGCCTGGCAGCATCACAGGCGTGTATGATTGGCAGATGTACACTAATGTGGAAGAGATTAAGCCCCGGAGACGAAGCTTTCTTAGTTCTCACTATACAGTAGGGCTCGCTTTTAACTTTCTTCTCTTCCTTTAAGACACATGAACACAGGATGTTTCTTAGTAGGCAGAAGGCAGACTTTGTCACAGATATTTAGGTCTCAGTAGCACCAGTAGTGAACAAGCTCAGTAACGTTTGATAGCTCCCTTCCAGTCTTCTCCCCAAACCTTTTCACAAAACAGTGTAAAGAAGTCCAAATATGTTGTGGATTTAAACAGTATTAGGACCTACAGGCTTTTTTCTTCATTAAAATATTTACATAACTTTTTAATATTTAATGGTAACATCCGATACCGCAAGCAAGAGCTACCTGTTCTAACAAAGTAACTAAATGTTCTCCCTAATTAGTCATTGTGTGTCAGTTCTGTGTTGAAATTGAGGCATCATAACTAGTATCACAAGTAGCTCAACATGGTTCTCTTTTTGCCTTACAAAGAAATTAACAGAACCAGTATCTTGGAGAAGAGTTGTTGCTGCAATGACAGTGCTACCTACTTGTAGTGGGATACTTCATGGAGTAACCAAAGAGATATTCAAGTAACATGGCAACTATATGGGACAGGTCAGAAATTATGCATTAGGCAATCTCAAACAATTAACCTGCTTGTTGTCATCTTATTTTCTTGAATGCAAATATCTAAGACCCCTACTTTAAATCAGCACTTGTAACTCTTCTTTACCTCTCACAATGTATCGACAACTTTATATTATTTTGGCACTCAAATTTATCTTCAAGAGCTTTGGAAGAAGCAAGTATGCTCTTTAACTTCACCTTGTTCAGCTCAGGGATTCAAGAGGCATGCTATTATGGGTTGGGAGATTTAATTAAAACGTTTAAAATTTAGTTCTGTTAAATGCTTCTTATGAACTGACAAAGACTGATTTGAGTTTCTTCTGCTGCTGAAGAAAAACAAAGCCAAGGTGACAGGTCATTAATCATGAGATGTCAATGCACTTGTGTTTCTCCGACCATGTTGTCATGCTGCTTTAGAAACGGGCTGTAAAGCCTAGAATTAGCGCGTCTCCATTAGACTGTGACCTTGAAAGTCAAAAGGCCTTCTGTTCTTACCAGTGCTGTGCATCATACCTTAAACTTCATTATTATCTTAGGAAATTACTTTTATTTAAAAACTTCCCCAGCCTTGAAGCTCCGCATTGGAAATGTTGTTTTGAATAATATTCCTGTTGGTGTCCAGGTAAACCTAACCGAATTGGTGAAGCATTTTTTTCCCCACAGTACTTAACTGGTGAGAAGTGCCGGTAGTTACACGATCTGGCTACCTAAAGCCAGGTTTTACAAGTAGCGGTTTTGTACTGAGTTTGTGTTGGTTTTTTTTTTGGCTAACACTTGAAAGAACATGGTGATTCGTCTAGCGATTCAAAACTAACCAGACTCCAAGTCCAGCCTGGTTACACCGTAACCCCGACCACCGCAGCTGCTCCCTGCCTGCGACGCTCGTTTTCTCACAAGCCCCGCTTCGGCCACGCAGCGCGGAGGGCGGCAAAGCGGAAATGCGAGGCGAGGGGGTGCCGCGGGACTGCTTCCCCACGGCCAGCCCAGGCCGCGGGCCCCCGCGCCCGGTCTGCCTCTCGGCCCTGCGCCGGCCACTCTTCAGGCCGCTCAGCGATGCTCCACCTTCCTCTCGGTAACGTCCTTTCTCTGCCCGTAAGGGCGGCGGGGGGGCTGGACACCGGGGGCACCTCCCCAGCTCCCGGCGCTGCGGCGAGGCCGCCTCATGCGCGCCGGTGCGGGGACACAACGGCCGGCAGCGCCGCTCGCCCCGCTCCCCGCGCCTGTGCTTGCTGAGGGGGGAGATCCGCCCGCCCTTCCGCCGCCGCGCCCCGCCCCTTCCGCCGCCGCGCCCCGCCCTCCGCCGCCGCGGAAGTGAGCGGAGCGGGGATGCGGCCGTGCTGCCG
>Ga0065711_1047711_pt1 | contig 12177 bp, 7 predicted proteins | sample Hoacrofraction12_FD_59098 | JGI IMG/M metagenome (GOLD analysis project Ga0065711, IMG submission 59098) | Hoatzin crop microbial communities from Cojedes, Venezuela - Epithelial fraction 12 v2 (version 2) | ecosystem: Host-associated > Birds > Digestive system > Esophagus > Crop | place... | reverse complement strand
CGGCAGCGGGATCGGGCCCTCCGGGCCGTGCTTTCTCGGCGGCGGGGGGATTTCCCGTTGCGGGTTCTCGGCGGCGGTCTGGCGGAACACGGGCCCGCTTCTGCAGCCTCTCCAGAACAAAACTCCGAGCGCTCCCGCGGCTTGCTTTGCAGAGGGAAAAATGGCTGGGAAGAAATCAGCGCAAAATTAAAACAGGTGAGAGAGAGAAAACGGCAAATCTACGCGCGGGAAAGTGTTTTCATCCGTCTGATGGATGTACAATTCACCGAACATCAAAGGCCACGTATTTCGTGTGTGTCAAGAAGAAAGGGGCGGAAAGAAACGAAAATCTTGTAAAAGTTCTTCAAGATTTTTACGGGTTTTTTTTTTGTTTAATGGGTAAATTTTCAAGTTTCGGATATCTTCATAAGTCTCTTTTTTAAATTTCAAAGGAAGGTCGCATAAATAAAATCAGACCTGCATTTTTCCCCAGTTCCTGCATTCATCATCAGCCCATTTTTCAGGGGTAAAGGGAAAAGCACCGTTTAAACGGCAGCCTTTTTTTTTTTCCTTTTCTTTTCTTGGAGCCCCAGCAATACCGTAAAAAGAAGGAAAGGAGGGAGAGTTCCCTGCGGTGCCTCGGTGCCTGCCTTCCGCTGCCAGGTCTGCGCGATGTGCTGTCCATTCCCCCGCTCAGAGTCCACCCGCCTTTGCTATTTGTCAGTTAAAGAACAAAAAATACCTACGTGAAATGCACGAAATGTTAAACGCCCTTTTATTTCGCCGGTAGGATTTATTTCTTACAGAAACTGGAGGGATTTAGGTTTGGCTGTTGGCATTCTCTTATGGTTTTGCACGCTTTGCTCCCGCGCCGTCCTCGGGGGTTAGTTTTGGTTTTTAAGTGCACCGTATCTTTCCTGCCTTAAAGCTAAAATTAGTGAGAGGAGCCGGCAGGGGACAGGGCACTGCTGCTCTTGGGAAGAGGGGGTCCGTGGGGAGGGAGGCATCCCGGGGGGAGCCCCGGGGGAAGGGGCTGGCCATAGCCTGGGGTCCCACAGCCCCTCGGGGTGCTTGGGCTGAGGGGGGCATCGAAGCCTGCAGGGAATGTGGGGAGGGAAAAGAAAACCTGGAACCCTTTACCCCGCGCGGCTGAAAACCCCAGCCCTGGGTCTTGCTCGTAGCTCTCCTCGTCTTGGTTGTAGCATAATCCGGGTGCTTGGGGGGGACAGGGGGCTCTGGGGCATGGCGGGCAGTGGGCTGCTTTCAAGCCGATTTTGTGAGCTGGGACAGGGGTCCCCAGCCCGCTCGGTCTCCCTGCAGCCCCAGGGCTGCGTGCCTGCAGAGCCGTGCAGCTCCAGGGTTCCGTGTCCCCGGGGCTGCGCGTCCCCAGGCAGCACCTGCTTGCAGCTGGAGGGACGAGGGAGCCCTGGGAGGGTGCTGGGGAACATCGCTTGGGCCCGTCTGTCAGGCCCTGTCTGGCCAGCTCTCTGAGGCAGTGAGCTTGGGAAAAGATCCCTGGGGGAGGCAATGCAGGCCCTCGGGGCACCTCCACAGTGAACGTTAGAGCCGGAGTCAGGAAAGATCCCTTCCTCCCATTTCTGTCAGTTTTTGACCCTGGCCCACTGCAGTTTTAATACCCAGCCCCGATCAGAGCTCGGGAGGATATTTCCTCCTCCAGTGTTTCTCTAGGCAAAGAGGCACCAACAGATTTTTTCCATAATGATGAAAACATCTGGCCGTCTCCAAGCTGTCAGGCTCTGCGTTACTCCTTCCCAGATGCCTTCTCCGCTCCAAGCCTCCGGCCGCCCCAGCGCAGCCCCTCTGTTCCCGGGGCACTTGCCTGGGCGATGCGCTCCCCACCTCCAGCTCCAGCCGAGGGACGCTCGACACTGCGTCTGCGCGGGGGGACCGAGGCCTCCAGGATCCTCACTGCGGCTGCTTGGGTTTGGAAACACATTTTAGGCACAGCCAGCCCGGGGAGGTGGAAATCTCTATCCCGATCCATTTTCTGAGGTTTTTTCCCTTCGCTGTCTCTAGCAGAAGTTGTTTCCCCCACTACCCCCATGCGAGTGGTTCAGGACTAGCTGCCCTGCGGCTTCCAGCCCTCCTGCTTGGCAGAGTCCATCCCAGAGAGGAGGGGAACATCCGTGCTTTCAGCCAGGGTCCTGATCTTCACCTCCCATGCTGTCAAAACATGCTTGGGTAAAAACGTGCCTTGGTTTTGTGTGTGTTGGAGCTGGATTATGCATCTGCTTTTAAGAAAAGTAAAAAGACAGTAAACCCCCAAAAGAGAAATAAGGAAATGTGTAAGTGCTGATTCAGTAAGATCCTGAAGCGCTGGCCAAATTTTAAAGATCTGAATTACAAGGATCACTCGTGTGCTTGAAGGATTATAACAGAACTGAGGCCCAAACTAGGAACTCTATTACGTATTGTGAATTTAAAAAAAAAAAAAAAAGAAACTGAAATGCTCCTGGAAAGTGAACAAAGGTACATCCACGTGGAATGACTGAAAAAATAAATACTTTCTTAGGCCACAAGAAAACACTCCGATAGATGCATTTGCCTTCAAGCAGTCAGAGCAGCCTGAGCCCTGTCTAGGGTGAGTCTTAGAATTTCAGTATTTAAAAAAGAAAGGGGGGATGTCCTATGTTTAAAAATATGACTTTACTTAGTCCCAAAGAAGAATAAACAAAGCAAAGGCAAAACCCTAAATGCCTCTAGAGAAAGAAACATGTTTAACCACAATTCTAAACTATCCTTTTCCTTTTCTCTCCCCGCTTTTTAAAAAATGGACAAATAACAGCCAAGCTCAAAACCATTGTCATATTCCAGCCTCTCTAGCTTTGCTCTCACTGATGCCAACGTTCACAAAATAACAATAATATTTACAAAATATGAACCTGATCCAGTAGTTCACGTTCAGGCAGTGCTCCGCACTTTAGGTGATGGAAGTTGTTGCAAGAAGGAGCAGAAATGGACAATGCATCTCCTGTCTTGGGAACTGAAGTTTCACCAGGGGCGTGAAACCTCTGCTAGACTGATCCTCGGCTGTGTTAGTGCTGGGACTTCAGGTGCTGTGCAGGAGGAGGCAACGGGCTCCCCACTGCTGGTGTGACTCCGTGGTGGAGATCCAACGGAAACAGAGTAGATCCGCTTGCTTTGTTGACTCTCTCCCCTGTTCTCATTCCCACCACGTTTATTCAGAATGCCTGGTTAGGATTAGCTGGATTGAAGTTCCAGCAGGACAACATGTCCTGCAATACAGATTTCTGCTCTACATTTTCGTGTGAGTAAATGATGTCGGCTCTCTGTCCTTTTATATGATAAGCTCCAGCAGCCCTGGAGTAAAACCTCCTTTCGAAGAAGCCTGTTGTATGGCTGGAGTCACTCTGAACTACTTTTTGTATGTATCACACAGGAGCAAAAACGAGGCAAAAGGCACATTGTGCAAGCTGCAAAATCAGGCACTCGGCACTCGGGATGCGAGTCTCTGTTCAGTACATTCGGGCTTGGATTTCAGCTTGTTTTTTTCCTAAAGCCTCTGTCTCACAAAGCACACAGGATGCACAGTGCTTGTGCAGCAAGCAGCCATTCAGTCTTTAGTTTTATCCTGCCTGCTGAGCTCCAGGCCTTGTTCCGCAGCAAGCTGCTAAGCCGCAGAGATGGGGCTTTTCAGTTCCAAGTGCTTTGAAGGTACAAGTTGTTCTGCCTTTGCCTATCCCATACGTGGGGAGGAAATAATCCAGGAGCTTCACCCCAGCTGACGAAAGACTTTAAGGTGCAGAGTTTGAGGTTAAAAGCATCCATTGATTTGGAGTACCCCGTGTGAGATGGCTGCAGCATGAGTTAAAAGTGGTTTTGATGTTAAAAAATGCTACAGTCTTCCAAGTACGTAGAAAGCACGGAGAAACTGCTGTTTAGCAGCGTGTATAACTGGGCTACATTTAGGGTGATTCTCCAGTAGGTGACAAAAAAGCCTGTTCCTGGTACAAAGGCACAAGGTCAAGTCTTTTCCTAAATGCTGAGGTGTGCTACAATTTCTCAAAGCAAAGATCCCTGGGATTTTTGTGATGCAGCCTTGCTCTCCCCCCGAGGTTTTCCAGGAAGCGGGCAGTTACCACTTTGGCTCATCTCCTGAAAAGTGCTCAGCAGGTGAAACCGATGGAAATAATTTTCCAGGCTCCATGAGGTGGGAGAGCCTGCTCTGTCCAGAAGCAGCCCGTGGGTCGCTGGGCTGCTGTCCCTCACGCTGCAGCCGAGTGCCATCTTGTGGGACCCGAAGCCCCGCCGGGGACCCCCAGGGCTCGCCGGGTGTGGGGTACGGGGGTTCCCAGGCTGCGCTGCGATGGTCAGCAGAAGGCTTTTGCGGGAGGCTGGGTGTCCTCCGGAGCGCTGAAGAGCACCACTAGAGAATAACCTGGGGCATGAAATCAGAAAAAGCCCAAAGCGGAGCGAAGTGTCATGCAGCCCCCAGCAGCCACGGAACTCCTGTGTCTTTGTCTAACTGAGGGCAGATTTTGTCTGTGGCTGTCGAGCAACAGGGATGAGATGCTGTCTCCAGCTGATGAGCTTGGAAAGCTTTTGTGCATGAACAAACTACAGGCAAAAAAACAGGCTTGCTTTGGGTAAGTGCCCTGACCTGATCGTTTACAATCGGTCCTGCTACTCAGGCAGACCCTTTTTTTTGGGGTGAGACACGTCTACGGCAGACAGATGCCACTAGCGTGTGCCTCTGCCCAATTTGCAGACACTAGGACCATTCTAAAGCTAGAAAAATGTGGAGTTCCTCACTTGCTTTCTTTTTGTTTACTCTCTGTTTTGTAAAAGTTAAATCTTTCTAATTACAGTTCTTCAAGTGTCTAGTCCATTTGTACAATCGCTAGCATCCTACCTACTGGTTTTTACAGGGAATACTGTCTCGGTCTGCTTTGTATCAGCTCTGTCTGGTTTTGGACACCCCATCCTTGGAGTGAGTTTACTTATATCAGTCATGGTGGTACATTTTTCAGATGGGAAAGGCCATCCTTAGGAACAGAAGCTGTTACCTCACCAGAATGGTGTTAGGCAGGCCTAGCTTTGGATCACTCTATTAACTCAGACTTGCTGGGACTGCTGTGGCAATTGCATGACCGATACACCAACGCATCCTGTCAAACCCATCCCTCTCTCCTTTCTGCCATCGAAGTCTCGAGATAAGCAATAGTGAGATGTCTGTCTGGTTGGTGGAACTAGCAGTTTCTGGCCTAATCCATGCTGGGCTACAGCACAAGTGTCTACCGAGGATCACAGAGTAGTATGTTTTATACAATACATGCTGGTGGGTAAATTTAGAGTTGACAACTCTCTTCCACAATTGGAGGACTCAAGGACAGTCCTATCAGGTGGCAACTGGCTGGGGGAGTATTTATAATCCATTTGCTGACTGGAATTAATATGAATCTGTCATCCCTTGTGCCACTTGGGAAACTACATAACCGAGGGCTGATGATGCCAATAGCTGTTGGTGATCTTTTTTGGCAATAGCTGAACATGTCATTCCCAGCTGATTTCAGAAAACAAAGTTGTCACCAAGATAAAGCACTGTCTGGATCCTCTTTTCTCTGAGCTCCGCACACTTGGGGAAACGGGATGTTTGACACAGCTGGTAGATTGTAGTCTGTCTGTGGCCAAAGCAGAGCTGGTGGGTCCAAGGAGCTGACAGCTGTCTACAGAGCAAACTCCGAGCTTCTTTCCTCTTCTAATTCACAGCATCTCATGCTCCTGCCTGATTTTAGCAGGTAATGCACTCTGTTACCTGTGCCTGTGTGCATGGAACTGCGACTTACCCTGTTTTAATTAGGTGAAATACAGCCTGAGCAGGCTCTCCAAGGAAGGGAGATTTACTAGTTTCTCCTATTTGGCTTGTCCAACACACTACTTTGGATTTAGTGGATCCAAAAGGTTAACAGCGATGTTAGAACAAAGCTAATCAGAGAGGTGGTCTGAGCAGCAGGGCAAAATGTTAGCACTGGGTAAGCTCCACAGAGGGATGGGGGCTGTTTGGGGTCAGGATGACAGAGGAAGGGTTGGTGAATTGGTTTCTGTGGTGGGCACCAGTGCTTGGAGCATATTCCCTGCAGCGAGGTTTAGGGGGAGTCAGGGGAATAGGTACAGCTTTTTGTTTTCTTTTTGAGCATGTATACAGCAGTCTAGGAAGTTATAGGACTGTGACAGTCCTGAGAGGAGCAACCTCTATCCGTGCCTGCCCTGCTCCTCTTCAAAGCACTTTGAGGAGACGACCTTGGCACTGGTAAGCCCCTCATGCCCATGTGCCCGTATGTCCAAGTCGAGGATGCGTCTGGATATGAGTGTGCCTGCTTGTCTGAGGACAAGGCCTGCAGTAGATCTTGCTCTGGGTACGTAGCAACCCCAGGCTGGCTGCTTGTCATCTGACTCGGCTGCTTCTACATCTCCTGGAGAAGTGATGCAGTTCATGTGACATCAGGGACACCCACAAACGTGCACTGGCCTGCACCTCCTGGGTGTTTGTCCAGGACTCCCTTCCAGCTTGTCGGCTGGATAACCTAATTGTATCAGTTGTCTTCTCCCACACAAATTGAACCAAAGTAGCACAGCTAGATAACCTTTCCACAGGCTCCAGGTCCATCCCTTCTCTGCTGCTCTTCTCTGTCTTTGTTTCTTTTCTTCTCAGCTTGAATCACCATATTCAGTCAGTCTTTCCCTATCTGTCTGATATGAATGCCTTGCTGTAGTTCCTTACCTCTACCGTTTGGCTTTTGTATATGTTAAAAATAGCTGTGAGTTTTGCCAGCAGGAGTCCCCTATAAGCAGCGTGCACCCGCAGTGGAGGCGTCTGTAGGCTGCGAACAGCCAAATACCCGCGTGCTTCTGTTCAACAGCCACCGTTGGACCAGAGCTATTGCTCACTTTGGAGAAATGAAAACTGTATCCAGGCTTCCTGACAAATAGCTAACCTTGGCTTCGCAGCTGGGTGGCCCTTTGTTAACATTTGTGATCCTAGCACACATCCTCCTCTTACTTTGGCCTCCGTACACGTGCGTAAGGAAGGCTGCCTCAGGACGTGCTGCAGAGCAAGTCCCAGCCCGAGGTACCTAGGGCGGATGCCGAGGAATCCCTGATGCGATGCAGTGTGACAGTAGAAAGGAAAGAGCGATCGCTGGGTAAAGCCATGGGGCGTGCAATTATATTACAGCCTGTCTGGCAGGGAGGCAAACTGAGCTGTTATTAATTTCAGAGTGGGGAGTAGCCTTTATTTACTATTTTGCAGGAGGCAGTCGTATCTGCAACCATAGGCAGCAGCAAACATTTGAGAAGCAGTCAAAAAGCCAACTCAGCGTCTTATGTCCTCCGCGACTGGGTCTAGGAGCCACGCACACGCATGTACGCCGGGACATAGGTGTGCAGGAATTCGGGTGAGTCTTGTGTGAATGGAGATATTTAAAACTTTAATGACTTTCCCAGAATGAAAAATTGAAATCACAGAGAAAGCTTCACCATGAAAATCTACAACCCTCTGGAGGTGAGTTGCTCAGGAGACTGTACGCTTGTTCGCTTTGCCAGTGACATTAGCTAGTCAGAGTCGGTTGAGTGGCTGTCCCATGTCTGAGAGCCGTGTGCTTCCGATGCTGCTGTTATCTCTGCAGAGCTACTGTATCCTCGTAGCATAACGCATCCACGCTGGGAAGCACACCTATCTGCTGGATGCAGCTTGCTCAGTTGGCCCTTAAACAGTACAAATCCTTGCCTCTCTCTCATTGCGAGGAAAGCCTGGTTTATATTTTGAACCCTGGAATGGCTCTCAGAATAGCTAGTTCTGCTCCTCGGTCCTCTGCAGGCTTGGCCCAGGCTCTCTCCAGCCAGTCCTTCGAGGGGTCTGACTGAGGCAACAGGGCTGGCTTCCCATGGCGCAGCAGCCCCGGCGCAGTGCTCCCAGCACCTCTCCTGAACTTAGAGCCTTCCTAATCGTGCCAGGGGACCCAAATCTAACTCTGCTTCAGCTGCAGAACGGTGATTAGACCCTGTCCATCTCCTTGCCATTGATGGGAGGGTCTTCGGAGTATGATCTGTCTTTTAGGGTGTGTTTGTGCAGCACTTGCACACCAGCAAGGTCCAGACTGGGCTGTAACCTACTAAAACAGCTTTTATTAAGAAAACCCCACAAAACACCAATGCAAATATTTTGCAATGCTATTTTCAGGCTTATTGGCAGCCATGTATTTTTTGTTTTAGGCTGACTTCTAAGGTGGTCATTTCCTAAAAGGGACGATAAAGCATAGGTAAAAACTTTGGTGAAAATTGTGGACTGCTTTTTGGGCTTTGGCAAAGAAGCAACATGATTTGATGATTTTAAAGTTTTTCCTTGGGCCTCCTACTTTAGTAGATCTAACAAATGGAAATAAAAGCTGGGACTGTTATAGCTGGAAGGAATTTTAAGAAGTAATTAATTTCTCCTGGGTTTTGATGTTTATTTTTGCATTTCATTCTGTTCACAAAGGGGAAGAGACTTGCCTCCATCTTTTCCTCTGCTTAGACACTAACCTCTTTCCTTGGAAATACTGCTTAGCTACATTTTATCTTCAAACAATAAAAGTCAAGATATTTTTAACCTGTTTATAACATTCTCTAAGACCGTCCTCCCAAGTTTTAGACCCAGAAAATCAAGACCTTTAGGAACAAAAGGTTTATTCAGTGATAGTTTCCTGGAGACTTTCCTGAGAAGTGACGGGAGGCTGGTGGCATTCCCCAGGGAGCCGCATGCCTGTCCTCTGCTTAATCCTCCGAGGACCCTCAGCCCAGAGAGCTCGGCTCCCCCCTCGTGCAGATGCTCTCGCCCAGCGTTGGCTGTGCAGCTCCTTCCCCGCTCCTGTGCCCCAGATGGACGTGGCCAGGTTTCAAAGCTCTGTCACCAGTGTGCTGGGACATTTGGAAAAAAGATCTGAAACCCGGCCTGAAGTTTCCAAGCAAGGTCTTAGATTTCATTTCCTACTATTTTCTGCCCGTAGACCAGGCAGAATTGGGACCAGATAGCTACAGAGGCAGGGCAGGTCATTAGATGAGGCTTTTTTTTAACAGCTGTGTCTCCAAGGCCCTGTGTATGCAGGGGTGGCTGAGCATATGCACTACACTCCCGTTCTTAGACGTTTCAGATGTTGCTTCTAAAACCAACACAGGCTGATGAACCGGGAGAACTGTTATTCCTTTAGGGGTAGTCTGCTCTGCCCAGACTCCCCCATCCTCCTGAAATGGGAGGGTTTGCTGCGAGACCGCTTGGCTTCTTGCAGTTTGAATTTGTTCAGGTTTTTTTTTTATTTTAAAAAAGAAAAGTTAATTGACCATAATTGTGCCCGCTGTATCTGAGCAGCTTGCATCCCATGGATTCAAATGAAAGTTCCTAGAAGTTTCAAACAAAACATCAGACAGGTTTGAAGGGGCTAGTTTAGGGCAAGTAAAGGAACTGTGGATAATATACAGAACTTACCACTCAGCCTGAGACTGCATGGAAAGGGGTGCAAATCATTCTAGTTTGACATATTGCATGCACATAGGGAAAACTGTGTTCTAACCCATAGCTTGCTTCACATCAGATCTTTTCAGTGTCTGAATTTGACTTCAAGCCCACATATGCTTCAGAAGAGAACTGTATTCTGCATCCTTAAAGCACATAACTGATGGGAGTTGGCACAGATTTGTCCCCAAACAGAAACCAGAGAAAACGCTCCAGTCCAGAAAGTCTGTTGCCAGAAGGTCATTTTGAGCAGAGGGAAAAGAAGAAAATGTTAAATGCTGCTCTGCTTTGAAGAGTGGTGTCACAAATGCAGCCTAATGCACGGCAATGTTGTTGGTTGCTCTTTTCAAAGTGGTGTCAAGAGGTGTGTCGTGTGCGTCCAGAGATGAACGGAAAAGATATGTTCAAAGCCCTGGACTCTTAAATTTTTTCTGTATTGCATCTTGTATTCTTCTTCCCCGCGTAAAACACATTACCATGTTGTACCACTCACTGTTGACCGGTTCATGGGTCCTGCTATTAATCTTGTTTTTTTCAGGAATTTATTTTCCCCGGTATTTTTCCTGGCATCATAGTTAAGCAGATAGGTCTGTAATTGCCTGGTTCCTCCCGTCCCCTGCTTTTGAAGACAGATGCTACCTTTGGCCTTTGCCCGTCTGCTGGTATCTCACCTGTCCCTCGCAAGTTCACTAATGGCCCAGATAACTGGCTTCCGGAGTATCCAAGGTCAGAATTCCTCGGGGACAGCTGATTAGGAAATATCACTCTTATCTACATACTTTCCAACTTGCTCAAAACTGAGCTCTCGCTCTGTCCCTGCTGTTAATTGCGGTCACTGGTGATGCTTTCGGCGGAGAGCAGAGCCAAAACAGGGGGTGAGCCCTGAGGCATCGCCCAGAGACACGCGTGCTCCCCGCGCAGCTGCAGGTCGTCTCTGCCCTGCACTTCACAAGACTGTGATCGGAGAGCAGCGAAATCACATTTAGAGGAGCTAAATGAAAAGTCAGCAGTGTGCAAATGTTGATGAATCAAACCTTATTAAAATAATTCAGCTGTTGCTCCTCTGCGCCTGGAGCTGTTTCCACCTGCGAGCTGCCGGGTGAGGCGGCGGCGGCGCTCCCCCAGCCCGGGTGCCTTTACAGCTGACGTGTGGTGCAAGGCTGCCGCCAAGTGAAAACAGCCTGGTACTGCAGGGAGGGGGGGGCGAGGGCTGCGGGAGAGCGCAGCGGGGCTGGGAGCTGCCCTCCCAGGCAGAGCCGCAACGAGAGAGTCGGTGAACAAAAAAGACACAGGAACACAAAAACCCCCACACCAATAATTTGAGAAAATCTTCATAACTTTGGTAATCCCAACCGTAATCTGTGGCCTGTACAACCCACGGCGTTTAGAAGCCGTTCATGCTCCTCTCCCCGCTGCTGCGTACGAACCCGATCCGTGGCTTTGCGGGAAACGCTGGCGTTGCCGAAAGGCGGCCAAGCTTTGCCTTCGGGAGTCGGCACACAGCGTGGTGGCCGTTCGCAGCCCTCCACGGGTTACGGTCTCGGGGGTTTTCTTCAGGAGCAATGAGTTTTTCTGTGCACTCGCGCTGATCGGCACAAATGGGAAGATGCACTCTGCAGCGTGCACGAGGATGGGCTTTGCCCTGCTTCCCAGCTGCACACCACTCCTCCTTTACTGGCGAATTAAAAAATCTGATGTCTTGGTGATAGGTAATTTTTGTCCATTTGGATATGTGTTCTCATTAAAAACTGCAACTCAATTCATGACACAAATGGTCTGAGTGTAATCTTCTTGAAAATAACCTTAAATTTTAATTTCTTCTACTAAAAAGGCTCTTAATCACTTAAAGCTTACTTAATGTCAAGATCCCACCTTTTCAGAGCCCATTGACGGTTTTTTGGTGGTTCTAAATGAACATTCTTCCTATTTGAAGTACTTGCAGCTCCTCTGCTGTTTTTCTCAGTTATCTGAGAAATACTGACAGGAGAAAGCCGAGTTCCTCTCTGGAAGTGCGGAGACCTAACCAAGAGTGCCGTCAAATAAATTGAAAACCTGAAGCGCTTTCCACGCGTTCTCTGTCCTCTCCCCTTGTCCTCACGTTTGGTGTTGCCTAAGCAGGGGGAGGCAGATGAGTGCAAGGGGTCATTTCACCATCGCTGCTGCAGTTCCAGTCGCATCCTTTGCTCTCCCCGATGCTCTAAAACTGCGCGGGAGAGAGCGTGGAAAAGCTGGGACTGAGGAACGACGTTTTAGAAGTTGTGAGGACATATTCGACTTTTTAGGCTCCTGCTGCTGCCTTTGTGTGGCCGGGTCACACTCGTCCCCTTCCCGCCATGGATGGGGCTGTGCGGGAACGGGGCAGGCTGGTGACTGCTGGAGGGCTGTGCTGGCAGCAATGCTCACAGGGAGGGTCGGGCACAGAATTTAGCAGATACGTTGGTTTTAGCTGGGTGAGAAGCAGCCACCAGGAAGGGGACTGCGAGGGCAGAAGAATTTAACAACAAAATACCAAATCCTGCAAACTATTCCCAAACTCAGTGGAACCCCAGCGCTGTTGCTGGGGTTTGTCTGGGGTGCTAAAGCCCGTAATTCTCCATCCCTGACCCAAATCTTTCCGCCGGTGTCAGTTTTGCCCCTGGCTGCCCCCGCAGCCCGGGCTGCCGTGCCCC
>Ga0065711_1047710_pt1 | contig 12178 bp, 8 predicted proteins | sample Hoacrofraction12_FD_59098 | JGI IMG/M metagenome (GOLD analysis project Ga0065711, IMG submission 59098) | Hoatzin crop microbial communities from Cojedes, Venezuela - Epithelial fraction 12 v2 (version 2) | ecosystem: Host-associated > Birds > Digestive system > Esophagus > Crop | place... | reverse complement strand
TTTTTTTTTTTTTTTTTTTTTTTATCCTTTACTGATTAAAAGTTATATCCCTGGGTCACTGGACTTTACAGGACTTACATGATAAATCCTTATAATTTCACACTCTAAAAATATTTCATTTATTTGATTCTTTCAGAACAAAATGAAATAAAGTTGTTAAATTATAGATGTGCAGCAGATAAAAATTAACATTCAAAGTATTTTATTTTGAAAAAAGACTAACCATGATAGATGATATGTTAAAAAGAAAGATAGTAAATATGGGTACTGTTTGAAATATCCCTACTGATAAATTTAGCTGTATTATTTACCAAGAAACTGCTTGTAAAGTCAGCAGTGGATGAATGGATCAGAATATATCTTCTCTACTATAATTTTAGCATCTGCATTACCATATTATCCAGCACTGGATCCCATCCAACTATGGGGCCAGATGGATTTCACTCAAGGGTACTGAGGGAGCTGGTGAAAGTGCTCACCAAACCATTTACAATCATTTATCAACAGTCCTGGCTGACCAGGAGGTCCTAGTTGACTGGAGGTTAGCAAATGTAATGCCCATCTACAAGAGGAGCCGGGAGGAGGATCTGGGGAACTACAGGCCAGTCAGTCTGACCTTGGTGCCGGGGTAGGTTGTGGAGCAGATCAGCTTGAGTGCCAACCAGGTGATCAGGCCCAGTCAGCATGGGTTTATGAAAGGCAGGTCCTGTTTGACTAACCTGATCTCCTTCTATGACAAGGTGACCCGCGTAATGGATGAGGGAAAGACTCTGGATGTTGTCTACCTGGACTTTAGTAAAGTCTTTGACAGCATTTCACACAGCATCCTCCTGCAGAAAATGACTGCTTGTGGCTTGGATGGGCATACTCATTGCTAGTTAAAAAAACTGGCTGGATGGCTGGGCCCAAAAGGTTGTGGTGAATGGAGTTAAATCCAGTTGGTGGCTGGTCACAAGTGGTGTTGTCCATGACTCAGGATTGGGGCCAGTTTTATTTAATATCTTTATCGATGATGGGAAAATTACTGCAGGGTAAGTGCATGCAGGCAGCCAGTTACCATTGAGAAACTGATTGGTAGTTGTGCAGTCAGGTTCCAGTACACTCCCTTTGAGATCCTTTTAAACCTGAAATATGGATATTTTATAACTGACATGTGATGCAAACTTCCGTTCCTTGGATTAGCTCTTGTCTTCCATCCTACTAAGAAGCCTATACTCATAATCTGTTTTTTTGTTGTGTTTTTTTTTTTATCCTACTCTTCATAAAAAGCTGAGGTTCTTCCTGTTTTTTCTTTTTCTTTCTGAAGATAATTTTGTCTTCTCTTTTCCATTTTATATCTGTTTATTCTCATTTTTGTGGGTTCTGCTCCCTTGACTGCCTTTTCCTCTTTTCTGCTGGAGTCCGCATTCCTCCATTTTTTTTCCTCTTGCACGAGTTTATAAGTAGTTTTCTCATCCCATAATGAGGGTTCTGGATCCAGCTCTCTTTCTCCTCCAGGAGTCCACTTTTTCCTCACAGTCATGTTTTTTTAACTTTCAGGCATCTTGTTCACAGCTCGTTCTTCTGACCCTCTGGTTCAGCAAACATCTACATCTCTTCAGTTGTCTGTCCTCTGTCTTGCTTTATTGCCTTTAGGATTTCACTATTTTCTCTAATTGCATCTCTAGTAATTTTCCATATCCCCACTGGGTAATATATGTATTATAAATGAATAGCTTTTGTCATACTTCTGCTGAAGATAATGGACATCCTGCAGCCTTGGCATCCTATGATCTTCAGTGTGTCCTTTCCCCCTGGAGTCCCGTCTCCCTTCTTGACTTCTCTTTTGGATTTCTTGAATAGTTGTTACTTAATGCGATATAAACCTTTGAAAATAAATATCAACAATTTTAAAACAATATGATTTTCTGTCCTTTTCTATACAAATATTAATCAGTTTTGTCTCCTAAGATAATTTTCAGTGAAAAAAATCTACTGGAAAAAAAACCCTGAACATTAACCAGTGGATGTGTTTACATGAATTTACACTGAATTCTGAGTTAGTGGGATGAAACTGAATACACTATGTATATGTTGAAGTGCATTTGTGCTTGAAGTGTGGGTTTCTTAACAGGACTTCTGAGCTCAGACAGGACATTTCATGGAGACCATTACCTGTCCTTTCTATTGGAGCCAGCCCCTGCCTGGCAGACCTCCTTCAAGTAAATGCACAATTTTTCAACACAGACAAAACCAATTAACCTAAGCATCTGTTTCAAAATGAGACCAGGACTTTTCCTTTATCAACATGATAATGTTAAGTTACCTCTCATAAACAAGGTCATGCATCTCACTGTAAGTCAGCTTTCAGCTTACAAGTTGTTTATTTAAATGATTTTGTTTTGTACAGTTAGACACACCACTCTTTAAAACAATTATCTGTATAACTGTTCATTCTGTAGGAGTATTTCATGGTAAGTTAATTACATTTTTTTAACCTTTTGGCCTGTTCCCATGACAGGCTGTGTGTCCTTGGTATCCATTTATTTCCAGTAGCATTTGAAAGAACTCAGGCCCATTCAGGTCAGCACCTTACTTTATGATGTGGAAAAAGAATAAATAGTTGCTCAATACAGCAAAAAGAGTGAGAAAGGAGGGAGAAAAACCCACATAGATCTTGGCCTTCTTGGTTGCCAGCTGAAAATCAAAAGCGCACTTGGGTAGCTCAGCATGATGGGTATAGCAAGTGACAGACCATTCAGAGCTAAAGGAAAGAAGATAATGAAATCTTAAATTAGAAAATCTTACAAAACAGGCTCACAGAATGGCTCAAAACAAATTTAAAAAAGTCACATAGAGCTTGGCAAAGAGGAAGAAGAAATAAAGATTGGGAATGCAAAAAGGCAAGTACATCTGCAAAGGCTTGCAATTATAATGTTGAAACTTTACCACATGAATGTGTTTCTAGAGGTGCATGAATTTGTGCTGGTTAGCTATGTGGAGGTCCAAAGAGGCTGTGAGTCAGTTGGTATCTTCTGTTTTGCATATACCCAGCAGGATGAAAACAGATTTTTGTAGCAACACTATGCCAGTAACAGATGTTTGCAAATGATTTATGTTCCTGTGGTTCTTTATGGAAGAACAGTACTGATATTCGTTGTTCGAAATGACCAAATAGGATTACGTGAACCTCGTTCACAGTTAAAATGTAGAAAATAAACAATGTAAGAAGGAAGTAGCGTGGGGGCAACTGAGAACAGAGGGTGCCAGATGATGTTGATTTAATATTTCCTAGTCAATTTTTCTTCTGGGGATAAAGGAAGCTTGGTTGTTTGGGCTATTATTTTGCTTTATATGCAATACAAATCTCAGGAATTAATATTTTACTGAATTTACTGAAGTTCCTGTACAGTCAGCCTGGACACATCAAATATGTATTTTGTACATTGCTTCAGTGTCATTTCATTGAATCCAAATAGGAGTGCTCGGTTCCTTGGACAACATAATGAATATCAAATACTGTCACTTTTGTTGCTAATTTACCAGGGGTGCAGATAAGAATGTGTCTACATTTGGCTCTGAGTTTTCCTTTCTGTAGTTCAGAGGACCTAGGTTTTTACCTTCTGCTCCTCTAAATGAAGGTGCTCCAAAATGACAATGTCTGAATGAGACACAGGTAGTGTAGAAATGACTTCAGTGATGAGTGAGACCCAGGAGATGAAGTGCAGTGCTCCCTGTGACTCTGATATTTCTGATACTATTAAACTGAAATACAATCTCTAAGAGGATTGTGTTGTATTGTTATTTCTCAGAAAAAGAGCCGATCACTTGTTCAGCTGTAAATAGTATAATATTCTGGCATCAGCAGTCTTGATACCAATGATGTTTGACAAAATTTCTTTTTGACTAAGTTTTTTTAGTTTTCATAATTATGCAGAAAAATACTGTCTGTGGTACTGCCTGTGACACTCTCACATCACCGGGTGGTGACCATGTTGTGAAATAACATTAGAAGGTTATGTTACCTATCTATCATCGGTAGTTATAACGTACCACCAGATCTCTGTGCAAGTTATTAAATATTTAATTTGTTATCCAATAGTTACAATTAATCTCAGTATTTGAACGATAGTTTTCATCACAGTTTGGATGTATAGATTACCTATACATTTTAGAATAATACATTCACAGACACAAAGAAAGCAGACAAAACAAGCGGCATAAAACGGCAGCCCTGCAAGGTCCTCACCTGCAAATCTTTTTTTGTCACTATATCACACTAAATCTCTCAGATCGTTATGTGCCTTGCAAGACTTTTAGCATATCTTTACTGATTTTTCAGCTTCCTAATCAAGTGACATCCTTCCTTGCCTTCTTACACAGTATTTGTGGCTTGATTTGTATTTTGACAGTATTTTGCTCAGCAGTACCTGCAGGTTGAGTGAATAGTTTATCTTACCATGTTCTCAACTTGAACCTAACACTAAATCTGATTTTAAAAAGAGACCTAAAGAAGTAGATACAATGAGATCATCAATTAGCTTAAACTCCCTTTCTCTTGTTAAAGTCAGTGTACTGATTTTAGTTGGAGTAGGATTTCACCTGAAGCATCTGAATAATAGTAAAAAAGATTCTAATGTTTTCATACTAACATCTACTTTTCCTATGAATATTTGATATACTGAGAACTTTATGATAGTCATGTTTGTAGTTAAAAATATAACAGAAAAAGAATTAAAAATCCTAAAATAGTGGTTAAAATAACACATTGCAGTTAAATTGTTGGATGCTTTGTGATAGTCAAATAGTAGGGAAGTCAAATGATTTTCTGTTGACAACTTACAAATGAGAAGGAATTTCATCCTGGAAATGCCATTGGTTCCAGCTTGAATGTAATAGCACATTCGGTTAATAAATGAAATTTCATTGAAGAATACCTGCTCTATATGTAGAAGAGATCAGCTGAGAGGTACAGAGTCACTGTTGAATTATCTCTTTATTAACTTTAAATTTCATTTCCTGCAGTTCTTACCAGCATGAGAAATTTACATCACCTAACCAGGAAAATCTTTCTGCTCTGAAAATCTTAATGCAATGTGAAAACCATGTTTTGATGTACAGCCTAGATAGCTGCAACATTTATTGTTAGGTTAACAAATGTAGATGGATGTTGACTTGATTTTAATCATATTGTTTTTTTCTGAAATCATAAATACTTTGGTTTTTTTTCACACACAGAAGAAGTGGTATAATGCTTGATGGTGAAATCATGTTAGCCCACATCCTTGAGCAAATGTGTTTGCCAGTGGACAAAGATATGGTAAACATGGCTTTATTTTTATAATGTTGTGAATTTTGATGAAGTTGAGATCTTATTTTTTATGAGATCTGTCATGCTTTTTTTCTTTAGATAACTTCAAAAAAAACTTAAAGATGAGGCATTTGATGAAGTTGTAAATAAAAATGCCAATTTGTTGGTATTTATCATTTCATCAACCATAGTGCATTTTTCCCTCTTACTCACTCTCCATATGTACCTCAGAGTTGGTGCTGATTGCCGTATGTGAGAGGTGATGAGAAGGCTCAAGGGAATCTCCTTCTGTATGTATAAATACCAGGTGGGAGGAACTGAAGAAGATGGAGCCAGACTCTTCTCAGTAGGGCCTGGTGACAGGACAAGAGGCAATGGACTTAAATTAAAACACATTAAATTCTATCTCAACACCAGAAAAAGCTTCTTCCCTGTGAGTGTGGTCAAACACTGGCACAGGTTGGCTGGAGAGATTGTGGAGTCTCGATCCTTGGAGATATTCAAAACCCAACTGGACAGGATACTGGACAAGCTGCCCTTGCTGACCCTCCTTGAGCAAGGGATGGGACTAGGTGATCTCGGAGATCCCTTCCAGTCTTAACTATGATGTTGTGAATTTGAACATCGCAGCAGCCCAAGGCCTGGATAACCCACTGGCGATGAAGTACCATGCTCAAGCATGGAGAAGGAGAATGCTTAGTCACTTTAATTGATAAGAGCTACATGCAGCTCAGGGGCCACAGGTTCAGCTACATGTCATGTCTGTCTTGTTCCCTCGGCAAAGTTATCTAGATAAACAAAGAAATAAAAGCTATATATATATATATATATATATATATATAACCGTAACAGATCAAACAGCTTTCGATATTCCTGTACTATAAAAAAATGTGATGACAGGTTGCATTTAGTTAGGCATACAAAATGTGGTGTCAATACAGTCTATTCAATTACGATGTCTTGTAATTTCTCTGCATTCTTCAGCGTACGGTATGAGTTAGGGACCTAATATATGCTTATAAATATCTGAAGGGTGGGTGTCAGGAGGATGGGGCCAAACTCTTTTCAGTGGTGCCCAGTGACAGGACAAGGGGCAATGGGCACAAAAAGAAGCATAGGAAGCTCCATCTGAACACGAGGAAGAACTTCTTCACTCTGAGGGTGACGGAGCACTGGAACAGGCTGCCCAGGGAGGCAGTGGAGTCTCCTTCTCTGGAGATATTCAAGACCCTCCTGGACAAGGTCCTGTGCAGCCTGCTGTAGGTGACCCTGCTTAAGCCGGAGGGTTGGACTAGATGACCCACAGAGGTCCCTTCCAACCCCTACCATTCTGTGATTCTGTGATTCTGTGAATTATGAGTGTTTGTATATAAATCCTGTTCAGGTCTCAGTGAAGTGTTTATCAGAGACACTTTATGAGTGACAATTTGTTCTGTGAGACTTTTTTTACAATCTTCTTTGAATCCGCTTCATGTTAGTAGTAGTTGATCATAAAAGGAGTTCCATGCAGATATTTGACATAAGCTTAAATTCAGGGAATTCAGAAACCTCTGACACCTTACTTCTAACCTGGTGTCTTGAAAATCGCTTTCCTGTGGGGCCTGGAGCTCAGCAACATAGGTCTTCCGACCTTGTAGCTCTGTTATGGAAATCTGAAACCTCAAATTCTGGGGGTCTTGGGACTCTTTCTCCCAGCTGAGTATCCATGGAAAATTATCCATTAAATTTTTCTTGAATTCTAACTCACTTGAAAAAGTGAGCAGTGTTTTCTGTCTGATTAGTTGTATTACACAACAATTAAAAGACTGTCTGCAATTCTGTACTCACTTATTTGCTTTAGCTTGTTCTCTGTGTTCTGGTTATGAAAAAGGGAAAAAACTGGGAAAATGAAGGGTTGATCTTAGAAGTGGAAAAGTTTTTCAGAGTATACTGGAGTTGTTTCTCTGAGTTTTTTTAAACTTAACCCTCTCTAATGATCCTTGAGAAATGGGAATCTCAATTACATGTCTGCCTTCAACAAGCTGCATAATGCTGAGGAGTCACTGCCTATCCTTTGTTTATCTTTAAAATAATAGTGGTTGTCCCTTACCTTGTGAAAGCCTGCCATGAAATCAAAAAGTTCTCTGACAATTAGATAACATCTGCTATTAGATGAAATACCTGTAATACAGGAATTAGTTACTTAGTTAAGAATTTTGGGAATGCAGAAGGTGTGCAGATTGTCTCAAACAAATTGGATATTGAGTTATCTGTGGATTATCAGGCTGCCAGGCTGCAAGGTGGACTGTGGTAAAAGTCTTGATCACCTGCAAAAAATCTCTTTGCACTGCTTGTTTTTGAGGATGAGCCTAGAAAACAGTGTTTAGTCTTTTAGGCAATGTTTGCTCTACCTGGATGTCTGAGACAGTACTGGCTGATCTAATAGAAAGTCACAGGATAATAGTCTCTTGCCACTAGTTTAAGTGCAAGGTGAAATGGAAACATTTATTTTCCAGATGAGACATTGATTTAGTAACAGCTTTCTATTACTGCAAATTACGTCTATAGAAGTTAGCATTTCCCCCGCTTTGAAACAGCCAGCTGTGTTCACGATGAGTTACATGCTCCAGCACCTTCACATAGATAAAAGCTGTTTGGCTCCAACAACAGGCTTGTTATCCAAAATATGGACCACACTTAGAGGACATCTAAAATGACAGTTATTATTGTTGAGGGGTGTGCTTGTTTCCTTTATTTTTTCCTGGGTTTTTTTTGTTCTCTCTTTTCTTTGGTATATGGGGAACATGCACACTCTGGAAATGCTAAGAGAACAGATCTGTTTCCTTATGATCTTCCAGTACACCTCATCCCCTCTGCAGTTGTTATTGGTTGCTTTAACATGAATTTTACTGTATGTTATAGCAAAACTCTGTTGCTTCATTTTAGATATGATGAAGTTATTTTTCTTAATTTTATAATGTTTATTTTAAGTTATTTTCTGCTGTTCTTTCCCTATGGAATGATCCCATTCTGTAGAGGCTGAGAAAGGGGGAGAGCAGTGTCAAGCTTGAGGACTCTTCCTCAGACACTGGTAAATTTCTGGAGTGTCTTGGATTGTTTGAAACGACTATATTGAAGTGTGGTAAAATACACGATACGTATATACCTGAATATATAGTAAACGGATCTGAAAATATAAGGAATGTAAGAAAAATAATGTAGCATATATTATAGTATATAATACATATTGCTGCATATAATTCAGCAAGTAACTTCTTTGGTTCATGTAGTTTTCTTTTCCTGATCTCTGAGAGATTCTTTGCACATTTTGTTCAGTATCAGAATGTTGGAATATAACATCACCAGCAGGCAAATAGGGTGCCAAAAGGTATGGTAATGGGATTATGATCATAACAGAAGCAGAAAGAAAATAAATCAATAAGGCATGTTGTGCATCATATAAACCTTAACTGCTGTGTGCTGTTAATCAGCCATTATGAGATTCAGCTTGAAGTTAGAGCAGATTTCTTACATAAACTAAGAATAAAGGGATTTTTTAAAAATTCCTAAAACAGTGTAACTTCTTGATGTAGACGATACCAGGTTTTCATTACCTTGTTAATTTATCTAATCTTGAAAATTTGGAGACACCCTTTTTTACCTAGTCGAAGTACGTGTAGATGCCTTTAGGCTAACTTAATGCAGCGACCTGAAAGGCTAAAGGTTCACTTGCTGTTTGTAACAACGGCAGAGAAGCTTTCTATGGCGCAATATGTTTTACAAGCAATTGTCTAATGAAAGATCAGACTCTTTCCTAAATAGATGTCTATATATCTTCTACTGAGACAATATTTTCTAAACAAAAACTTTTGGGGTATTTACCTTCTGTGCTAGGTTTTGGAATTCTATTTTCTGTCTACTCAGCTTAGAAATGTTTCACTTTTAGAATTTTGTATTCTAATCATTCCCTGATACCATTTCTTGATTACATTTTCATAATGCCTTTTGCTGAAACACTATGAACTTCTGTGGAAATACATAAATTAATGATAATCAGAGAATTTAAATTCTATACAGCACACAAGTATAATGTTTGGTGCTCTTCTTAAAGAACTAGTTTACATATATTTAGTCATATTTATAGAAAATTCAGTTGTATGCATTTCTATATATTAATTTTTTATGTTTTTGTGTAGCATTTAAATGAATAAGACAAATACAAGAATTTTTTTTTTAATCTGGCTCAGGTTGTTATTTTAAAAGAAAGCACGCCTTTTCTCTTTTTAAAGAGGGTTTTATGGCTAACACTGTCAGAAACTTTGTACACCCATAAAAACAGGTGGGGAAATTGCATTCTTCAAAATAAACCCCACACAATCAATCTCCCAGTCACTTAGCAATGCAGCAGGAAGCACTCTTCAACTGCACTTCAGAGTATGGATTTGTCTTCGCTTTGTAAATTAGCAATGGGATCTGAAGTATCAGAAGTCTGTTTGTTTTCATCATGTGGCAGGTTCTGAAGGATTTCTCTCCTAGCGGTTTTTTTTTTTTTTAAGACCTGTCCTGACAAAAACTCTTTTGATCTCAGATACTTATGAGATGTTAGAGTCTCACAGAGCTTCCCAAGAAGACAGGGGATGAGCTGAAATCTGATTTTAGCTAATTTATAAAATCCATTAAGACATAAGGTGAAGACAGAACTTTATTTTCATTTCTGCATTCACTACTACTATGCTGTCACTTCTGAGTACCTCCACATGCAATCGTAGATTATATCTAGAAAGATGCAAATTTTTTTTTTCATTTAGCTGCCAGAAAATATTCTTTAAATATTACGTCAAAATAAATAAGAAAAAATAGGAAGTTTCCTCACAGAAAAAGGATCAAGTACCAGCTTCTCTTTTCACAATATATGGGTTCTCAACAAATATCACAAACCTTCTGCTTTGATGGATGAAAAAATGGACTAAAAACCTATTTTAAAAGAGGAAAGAAAAAAAACCTTCTTGATTTGCAAGAACATGTTTGTAAAGTTAATGATAAATGCATTAGTCAAATTCTCTCAGAAGCCGTGATTAACTGTTAATTTAACTATCCACATCCCTTTCATGTCATCCATAAAAGAGAGAGTACTTCTATAATGGTCTCTTTCTAGTCCTTCTTTTGAAATATCATAGAGAACTCATTAAATATTAAACCAAAACTTGAACAGTCTCTCTAAGGCAGTGCAGAGTTAGAAGTTCCCTCCAGCAATGTTCATATTTCTTAAAAAGTTACACCCTGATCCAGGGCAGCTTTAAATCTGACATCATGCAGCAGTGATTTAAGAAGACTGTCACCTTACTTGTATCTTACCCTAGTGTGGTAATACTCTATGGATACTCTTGTATATCAATTCAGCAAAATTGTTCATCATGAAGAGAAGATTCAGGTTTATACTGAAACTTCTTTCTCTAAATCCCTTAAATGAATACTGCTGGTATTTTGGGGGTGAGTGTGAACACCACATTGAAAAATCTCTGTGTTTATGCATTCCAGAGAAAAGTCAGTTTTCCAGTAACATAAACTAAGGGTTTCCTGCCAGATGATTACAGGGTGCACGTTAATTCAGTTTCAGTCAATTATCGGTTACTGGTCATTAGTCTCATGTTTTTCAAAGAGCCAATTTACATGGAGTACTCCTTAGGCATAGGCATGTTTACTTTCTGAAAAGGAAGAGGTTGCTTTTAAATTATGCCATTTCAGCAGATTAAAAAAAGCTTAATTTTGGTCAAAACGGTTTGTATCATAGTTCCATTGCCAGAGACTGAATGAGAATGTAAATGTCGTAGAGAGGATGATTGGGCTCAGTGACTTCATTTTCAGGCCTTGGGAGATGATGCTTAGGATGATTATGTCAAAAGCCCAACAACAAACAAAATTCAAAACCTGTTCGTGATACAACTAAGGAGAAAGCTGTGCCACTACTGGGAAGAGACATGGTAAACTTGTGAAGTATCAAGTGTTATATGTTGTCACAAAAAACCTTTTCAAAAATAAAATTAAAAATCAAAAAAACCCAAACAAATAAAAATAAAAATTCAAAATACTATTTTAGATTTGAGGGTTTAGTAATCCCAGAAGAAAAAACAGGTCTGCTTTTCCAACCCCAAACCCCTTAATTTGGCTTTAGTAGTAGTAACATTATTTTTACATCTTCTGAAATTTGGGGTATCAGAGTGGGCTTCAGGATATTTGGGGTGAATACCTACTTTTTCGGTACAGCTGCTTCATTCACGCTGAGCTGTTTGATTCCCGAGTTTCCCGTTTGTCAGGCTGGGTTACCGGAACGGTCCTGCGCAGGATGGAGCCAGTCGGTCGCTGCAGCCCGATGCCGCATCTCAGCTAATGAGGTCAGGCTCAGCCTGTTTCCCACACCACTTGCATTTCTGACTAGGTGAAAGCCTACTGCTGTTGTGATGTGTATTGAACTTCTTTTTCCTTGACAGAGTTTAAAACACCAGGATTTTTTCTTGGAAAGAAAGTGTGTGCAACAACTGTGACAGCTTCATGTATTCCTCACACTTTTTGTCAAGAATAAGATGTAATTTAAAATGAAAATGATTCCCTTGGGTCATAGCTAGACTGCATGGTCAATGTGCGATAATAAGTTTAGAAATCCATATTATGGTTGTTTTTCTAGCACATGAGGATTTAGAAAAGAAATAGCACATTATCTTTTTCCATTATCTTCCAAGACGTAATTCTCCTCACTCATCTGTTACAGAATCACAGAATTACAGAATCACAGAATCACAGAATAGTAGGGGTTGGAAGGGACCTCTGTGGGTCATCTAGTCCAACCCTCCTGCCGAAGCAGGGTCACCTACAGCAAGCTGCACAGGACCTTGTCCAGGAGGGTCTTGAATA
>Ga0065711_1008786_pt1 | contig 12178 bp, 5 predicted proteins | sample Hoacrofraction12_FD_59098 | JGI IMG/M metagenome (GOLD analysis project Ga0065711, IMG submission 59098) | Hoatzin crop microbial communities from Cojedes, Venezuela - Epithelial fraction 12 v2 (version 2) | ecosystem: Host-associated > Birds > Digestive system > Esophagus > Crop | place... | reverse complement strand
TTTTTTTTTTTTTTTTTTTAACGGGAATGTGGCATTGCAGTATAGTCAAATGCTGTTATTTTGTATCATGGTTATTGGGTAAAATAAGACACAAAATACAAAGAGCCTTGTGCTTATTCACGTATGCTGAAAATGTTTTATACAGACTACATCACCTTTTAAAATGCATGCTTCAGAAATGCACTTAGATCCAGACTTATTAGGACTGACTGAAAAGCAGGACTCAAAACTAATTGCAGAGCAAATGATCTTTTGCTGTTCAAATCCTCAGTGGGTGCCTTTTTGTCTTTGTAACTGGAGAAATTGATAGTCAATGTGTAGGTAACAGTCAATATTTTAGAAAGCATCTAGGGTTTTGGGTTGGTTTTAGCATATGGAAAAGCTTGGTCATAGTTTGAAAGATTTTTTTGTTTGAATCTTGACATTTGGTTCCTCAGTGCTTAATTACCATTGAGATTGGAACATGACTATTTTCCAAAGACATGTGAATCCCCACCCAGTGCTTCCTTTGTACACATGCTAATCAACCATTGATAGAAGTCAGCTATTCACTGTCTAAATCTAGATAGATTAATCTTCCACTAAAAGTGGAAAATGCTTATGAAGAAAAATATTTGCATGAGGCGACGTAATTGCTAAAACACTGGTTGTCAAGAAGACATCTGTGATATTACAGATGAAGTATCCATATTTTGATTATCTTATTCATGAAATCATACTGTTTTGTGGCTATTCATTTCCTGTTGTTTTCCTCTGTTACAAATCAGGAAGATGAGTTTGGGCAGCTAGTTTGCTTTGTCCAGACAGGACACACATTTATCACATTTAAAAAATAACCTGGTAAAAGGTCAGTGTATTAAATCAACATTTTTTTTACTGCATTATTTTAGAAAATGTTTGTATTCTCCATTTACCCACCCCCACACCAGACATGTAATGGAAGTTTAAAACAGTAGTTCAAATCAACAATTACAGGGACAGTGAGCTCTGTCTAGAAAAACAAAAGCTGGTAACATTTAGTAACTTCAGTGCCAGATGTTGTGGGTTTGAAGCTTGCCCATCAGTGGGATGGGTTAAGCCCCGTGCTAGCTGTGCAAGGTCCTTAGGGCCCCTGTAACTATAGATGTAAAAACTGTATTTTATTTTGGTAAGCTAACTCATCTCTGTTTCTGTATCAACCAAAATTTTCTAGCTTTGTTAACTAATTTATCACCATTAGGAAAATGGCTTTGAGGGATGAAAATTTCATGTGTCTTACATCGTATCATCTTCTTTTCTTTTTTCTTTATATTACAATACCTTGCATTTGAGAGTGTTTCATTAACCTTCTTTCACTGGTAGAAACTGAATCACAGGAAGTCCAAATCCAGCCAGGCTGGGAAAAACCTACGTCCCACTGAATTTTAGAAATTTTGAATTTAAATATCTTTCTGGATTTGGACCCCAGGGACTCGCACAGTCACACAGGAAGTCTGTGGCGAGCCAGAGGACCCTGAATCTGGAAAAAACTGGGTGTAGTGCTAGTCCTATAACACTACTATTGCTATTTTAGGTGCCTTGTACTAATGTAACGTACAGCTAACCATGTATACCATATTTGCATTTGTATCTTCAAAGTACTTCACCTAAATGTGTGCAGAGAAACGTACGGCTCACTGAAGAGATGCCTGGTTCAGCATGCTGCCCTGCATCTGCCCTCCCCACGAGTCCTCCGCGCCCCTTTTACCCTCTTCATGGCACTGCAGTCTGCTTTAGCGTTTAGGAGCTTTCTGTGAGCCCACTTGAGGTATCTCTTGGGGTTTTTTTTTGAAGGCATTCAGGATTTTTTTCATACTAAATAAAACTTGATTTGTAGATGGATAACAAAAATTGCCGTGTTAGACACGTACAGTTAATTAGCGTGCTACTAATTCATGTAAATTATCATTAATTAAATGTTCTAAAGATAGTGATTTTTTTTTAATGCTTATTAAATGTATTGAAGTGGCTTATGAAACTGATCAACACAGAACAGTTCTAGAATTGTATATTAAGACTAAATTAAGTTAGCACTACAGAAGTTGATTTCCTAATGTATTTAGTCTGGAACAAAACAAATCACACATTTAACTAACAAGGCCGCCTGATGAATGAGTGCACAGTTGGAAACTTGCTTTTAGTGAATATTCAAGCTAAAAAATAGCTATATTCCTACTTTAATGCTAATAAAGCCTGAGTGCTTATATATTAATGGAGAAAATAATTGCAGAGAGTCACAAGTATAATTGAATAAAGAAGGAACTTGCTCAGTTTTTCTCAGAAATATTTTATGTTTCTTTTTGTCTTTGATAGTTAATATATCTGTTTTTCCAAAGCTGTTTGGTAGATCCTGTTGGCATACAAATACCTCTTCAGAGATTGCTATACAAGTTGCATTTAGGCTAACTGAAGTTCATGGGGTTTGTTGCTTTGGTGTGGAGGCGGCAGTTCTTCTGTTGTATTAACTGCTGACTTGATCACTTGTCAAGCCACAGTTGTGAGTGATTAATATTGATTAGAATTGTTCCCTGTTTATAAATTGTGATTGAAAGGCACTCCACTGGTGTGATGCATAGCAAATAGTACTCAGTGAATTAATTGCTGAGGTGAAAACTCGTTGATCGTAACGACCTTAAAAAGTTGATTTCCCGGTTAGTCTTCTGTTCAGTGCTTCATCTGGGGCAACCTCTGAAGAGGTGAATGAAGGAAGGTTGTATTTCTAGTTTTTTTTCAAAGGAAATGACTATAAACCCCATGTTCTCACAAACAATTTTTGAGATGGTCACTTTGAAGCAAGGTGAGGAGCATGTGGGATTTTTGAGGTGGAATTTCTAAGTGATTTCGGCTTTTTATCTTCCTGAAATAAATGAACTGTTCTGCATACTTCAGTCTGCATGAGTTCTTCGCAGTGAGAGCTTCAGAAAGGACATTGGGCATTTTGGTCCTTTGCTGAGGTTTTAATTTACCTTGTTGCTCTATACTTGCAATGACAGTCATCTATGCATGTTCAACTGGAGTCTGTCCCTTACGCTAGAATTAGCAATATGTCAGCATTCTTCTGTCTGTATAGTCCTGTAAAGTACTTGGTGACCTTCGTTTAGATTAAAAGTATTAATGGCAGCCACAAAGGATCTTCTTACTTGTTACTTTCTTGAAAGCTCTTGAATAACAGCTTAATTCCTAGTTCTCAGAGCGCTTAACATAGGCTTCATGCAAGTATTATTATTTTATCCCTCTATATTTTGAATACAAGCTGTATCAGATATATTAAACAGTGCTTTAGATATAACAGTCTATTAAATTTGTGCTTCTTAGAGTGTAAATTATTTTCATAATGGAGGGTAATTTCTCTGCTTTGTCAAGCCTTCATCAATTCATGAACACTGCAGGGTGTGTGTACAACCTCATGTTCAAGGAATTATATATGCAGCGCCCATTATTGTTTATTGTTCAATAAACAGCTTCTAATGACTAAAGCTGTGTGTGAGCTGTTACTTAACGGCTAAAAAATTTGCCAGAACTGTCATTGCCCTTCTAGCAGAAAGCTTGTTGTTTGTGAACGCTCAGAGATATCTTGAATGAGATTATTAACTACTTTGCAATTGGTTTTCCTTCAGTGTTAATTGTGCTGCTAAATCCTAGAATATTGTGCTAAAAATCACAAGTCAGCGTCATATCACAGATGCACTTTTGTGCTTAAAAGAACAGTTGCCTAAGTTGTGGGCACAGTCTGCCTATAAAAGCTATATTTTTTGTTATGAATTGTGCATTTACATGCACAGGAGGGATACTTGTGACATTTGTACACATGCACCACAGGTACCTACCTTCATACCCTTTCCTTGCCATGTCTAATACATAATCATTATATGTTACGACAGGGGGTCCTAGCAATTATTGACAAGTATTTGATGTATAAGAAAAGCCTTTACAACACAACAAAAAGTCCTGCCTGGTGTGTTTGAGTCATTTAAAAAAAATGTTTCAGGTTGTAGGGTTTCACAAATGGAAAAATAATAGTCTTGTTCTTCCCCCACAAATGTGCATGCATATCTCTACCTATAATGTTTGGTAATTGGATTAAATATTAGTTCCCTTTTCTACCCAGACTGTGTGAGCAGCTTGTAAATTATGGAGTAAAAATGTGGAGCCTGTAAATGCCTAGTAATGCTCATGCATTCTGGACTATAGCAATAAAAATGGTGCTGATTTAATGAGTTGTCGACATTCCTGAGCTCACAACAAGAGGTTTAGGGACAGACCTGGGTTTTCTTTCCTTGGAGGTGCGTACAAGTCTTCCTCTCCTAGGTAGCAGTTGGGTTTGTTGAGTGAATGCCAATGATAGTTTTATATCTCAATATAACGATGGCACCAGGTTGTGAATAATACCTTTCACCCTGTGGAGTTCCTAGTTGCTTTTCTGAACCCCATAATTCCTTAATCCTGCAAATACAACTATATTGGCAGAAAAGGATGTTGTGCGATGATAAGGAGGGAAGGAGATTTACATCAAGGTTCAGAGAAGATGGGAGTGCTGTGAGTTCCCCACTATCCGTAAGGACATCTGTGAAATCTTGCATGAAAGGCTAGCTTTGTGGTGTTAGAAATGGAGAGCGCTTTTCCCTCCTGTGGCACTCACCCAGGGCGGCTAGCGAAGTGTTTTTGTTCTTGCCTGCAATTTCCGCATCAGAAGTAAAGAGAATACTCTTCATTGTGTTCCGTCTATTTGCAGAATGACTTCTGTAAAGTGGAAGAGGTCTCTTTCGAGGCTGGGTCTATATTGCAAAGTTGTGCTGGTATCACTGCATGGGTGCTGGGGTTCCGAAAAATTAATCCTCCCTCATCGAAACCATGTTGTTGAACTTATTTCTAGCAAGGATACTAACGTATTGTCTTTCCTTCCTAGTTCTGCTATGGAGATGAACATTCATTTACAAACAGGGAAGGAAAACCATTAGCATTCTGTCAAATCAAAATATAATCACATCTTTCCGATTTCAAAGCCCATCCCTCTCGGCGAATCTCATTAATTATCCCAGACAGGTGTTTTTCAACAAAAGCTCCGTCTTGTGTTCTCTCTTCTTCTCTAGCCTCCTACTTGAGCTAATGAAGCTTCAGTGATGCCTCTGGAACAATGGAGCAATTTATGTAACTACAGGTTGGGGAGAACAAATAAGGAATGGTAATTGAGGAAGGGCGCTGAAGAGAGGCGGTGGGAGCAAAGAGATCTCTCATTATTGGTGATTAGGGAGGAAGCATTACAGAGCCAAAAAGAAAGTAGCTGTGCTGAAAAATATTCTTTGATAGTTTATTGATATGCAGATGCTACTCTAGGAAAGGACCACAGACGTCGTTATGGTGGCCTTCGCATCCTCAAGTTAATGGAGCATGGGTTTGTGTTACGAGGAGGGAACTGGCATTACCTCTGCACAGGTCTCATGGGAAGTCACTTAGCCTGTTTCTTTAACATCTCCTAGGTACGATTTACAGCTGGATGGATGTTGTTTACTAACACCCCGTGCAGAGATTGGATACTTCTCTCTGGAAATAGCTGGATTTCTCTACTGTGTGGAAGCCTCTGTGCTTCCACAAATATTTGATAGGTATTCATAAGTACAGCAAGTCTTCTTTCGTGGTTTTTGAAAACAGGTCCTGCCTGCTGAGTTCTATTCTAGACAATAGGAATGGGGCATTTTTGTTAGCAGGTACGGTAGCAAAATGTACATATATAGGTGTTTTGCTAGGCTAGTTGACAAGAAGCCCTACCTTGTCTAATGGTAATGCATTCAGAGTTCATATCTGATTATGCTAGAAGCTCCCTAGTCCCTGCCTCTTCCAAATGCATATAGATGTTTATATTCTGAACGCTAAAAATCAGCAGAATTCAAATAGTCTTTTAAGCATATTTGGTCATCAGATACTGTGAAACTTCAAACCAGCTCATAACATTTTTAGGATGAAACCCAGGCTCAGGTGTGACCTCACATCCAGGCATAAGTAGTTATTTTTCTTTATTACTTGGCAAGGCAAGAGCTCATATTTCAGGAGGGAATATGAGTATCTTCCCTGCAAAGTCCACCAATGAATAAAATTACTTTCAGCTAAGTTTATGTAATTCTGCCCACGTGGATGTCAGAGACCACAAAAATACTGTGCAAAAAGCTCATGGTGAAATCTGTCAGTTTCTTTACTCTTTGGAAAAGGTTTTTAGGACCAAAAGCACTTTCCTCATTCTGACAGCTCAGAGAAAAGTACCATTAGGGTTTTAAATTATGCAGAAATATATTGATGTCACTAGTGGGACTCCAAGAGAGCATGATGCTTGTACAGATGGCATGTGCACTTCAGTGGTCTTACGGATTGCTGAAAGCAAAACCAATCTCCATCAGCTCCCTCGTGAGTATTATGAATTTTAGGAGTCTCTTAAAACTGGGTATTTTGCTTACAGCTTTAGCTCTTTGTGAGAACGTGTGAAAGAAAGGAATTCCTAGCCCATGTGCTTGCAAAGTCACCTTGAAATTTAAAGCTGGTCTCATCACTTCTGAAGAAAGTTATTTCCAAGGGATGTAGGGGAAAACCTGCTGTTTGCCTTCAGTACACAAATACTTAATCATAAGCTAAGAATTTGAGGTTGGGGGCTCAGACTATCTGGAAAAAAGTCATGTTCAGAATTTAAACAATTGCAGCTCCCTTTTTAAATGGCTGCTTGCTCAGCTCATCATGTGCAGGAAAAGCAGTTCTGGAGCTCGGAGTGTTAATGTGTTTTTGATTTGATTCAATGAATTCAAGCTCTAAGAAGGGGAAATTTATAGAAAGGGGGGGAAAAAAGCCTGCTAAAATAACTCAGTATGTGCTCCCTGTTGCTTAGCTCTGGTCTTCTTGCATAATAATGTTTAAACGTTCTTCATGTATATTGGAACGTGGAGGAAATAAGAAAAACAAAACCACCACCCCTCTGTCATCTCCCTATTTTATTCTACTAGAAAGCCCAGTTACCAGCTCAGGCAAATGCCTCGTATAGGAAAGACCGATAAATTCGTTGTTCATTCATTTTAGTCAGAAGTAAAACCGCATTGTGGAAGGTGTTCTCAGGTCTGGTTTGTCAGGGATCCAGCTGTTAATCACCGAAAGCTGTGAGAGCTTGTTCAGATGAACTTCTATCGTTTCTGCTAAGCTTCCTCTCTCTTAATGGTAGCAGTGCCTGTGCTAACACCATTCCTGGGCTTTCAGTTATGTTTGGGGGTATTTCTGTGAAAAAACAAGCCCCCTCAAAATGGGAGAAGGGAAGGATCCCAGCAAGGTATGTTATGCTGTAATTGTATTCAGTTTTGCTAAATAACTGCAATCTCATTGCATTCAATTTCATTTTTCAGTAGTTACCTGTAGCATTGTACTCGTTTTTGTGGCGGTAGATGCCACGCAATCAACATTTATTTGCAAGCATGGCGAGGACTGATGACCAGAAATTGGGGTATCGGAGGGATGTGTGTTCTACAGGTACAAGAAACGGACTTTTGTGTCATGTGGGGGCAACAGAAGTGGTACTGGAGCAAGTGTGGTGGGCATGACTTCAGAAGCTGATAAAATCTTCCTGGAGAAAGCTGGCTCTTTCAGTGGTGGAAGATCACATGAAGTGGGGCCTATTTCCCTTTTTCAACCAACTTAGTATCATTTTAACAGTTACTTCACCTCTACTGTATTTCAAAGTCCTTCCACTGATCCAGTGAAGATCATGCAAGATGGTCTTTAAAAAAATAAACCAAAATCCTTTTTCTGGAGGATGAGAATGTGAGGTAGGGAACCACTATTTAATACCAGATTTGGAAAAAAAAAAAAAAAAAATGCAATGATTTCTCCACCCTTTTCTTAAGGTGTAACACGACCGGTAGCTTTTCTTTTTATCAGGCTGAATGATCTAGTAGTTCCACCTCTCTTTATGAACAAATGAAGAGAACCACAGCTGGAAACTGGTACCTTGTTCACATTATGACTTTGTCATTTTTAGGCAGACCAGTGGATTTCGTTGAGTCACAGGAAGATTTAGTGTTAATGTAACCTTCTGAGATCCAAGTGGCATGTAAAGTGCTCTGGAAAAGAACGAGGGTTGGGAAGAATTAAGTGATGTGCACTCACCACGCCCTCAGTGTGCTGTCAGGAACCTGTTATTCGGAGGTAAGAGAAATTCAGCTGTTTCGGGAGCTATTTTCTGTGAAATGTATAGGCTTTAACTGTCCCCTCAGATCAATCCATAGATATTTTGCTTTCAGTTGGATTTTATTATTTCCTGCAACACCCTGTTTACCATAAAATATTTGACAAGCTTCATATAAAAATACTTTATTGGGGTTTTCAGAAGGTAGCAGACACAAGGAAAGGTACAAGCAGGCTCAATAGTACATACTGTCAATTCTGAGTACACTTCAAGGGATGTATTTGAACCCCTATATAATGGTCTGACTGAACACGTCACAAGAATGAAATATCACATATGCAAAACAAGACATCATTTAATACCTGACTTCAGGTGACAATACTGATCTAGTCAACAAATATCACTGGAATAAAGTTGGACAGCATTTTCTTTTATTCCTAGCAGCAGCCAAAAAGCAGTTTGCTTACAACAGCGAAGTGTAATTGGCAATCACAACATCATCAGCTTTTGGGTGCTACTTTACAGCATTTGGGTTTCTATTTGTAAATGTAGTTTTCAGACTTACGATCTTGAGCTTCCCTGTACAACACTGTCAAATATGAGCGTTTGCCATGGCAACTAATTATGTATTTGTATTACTATACCACTGAGCAGTGCTGACAGAGACAGGCAGTTGGAAGTCTTTTGCTTTATGGGCATACTACCTCTGTTCCCAAACAGGCTACAGAATAAACAGGCAAGCATGATGAAGCAGGAGATGGGAAGCAGAGATAAAATGCCCAAGATTTTATGTTAAGACTGAGGCTAGAGCCCTGGTCTCCTGAATCTGGTGCTCTATCTGTGGAAATAGTTGACTGCCTTAAAACAACTAAAAATTGAAGAAATTATTGCTTATGTTGCCTGGCTCAGCTCAACCCAGGTCTCCATTCAAATTATGTATTTTCAAAGGAAGCATGCAAGAGTTCTGGAACTTGCTAAAATTAAGAGGTCTGAAACGAACTTAAAAAAACAAGGAACGTGAGCTTCACTTCTCCCTGTGCTCGTCGTTCTCTAGCACGTTGCCAAGAGTATTTTTAAGATCCCACAGAAGAGACTTTAACATGTCTTTGGGTCATCATGAGGGAGACTGTGGCGCAGCTGACGCCCCGCTGGCACCTTTCACGTAGGCACAGCAGCCCTCTCCTTCGGGGCTCCCAGGTCCCGCAGGGCCAGGGACTGGGCTTGCTCCGGGCAGGAGGGGAGCGTCCCACGTGCTGTGGGAGCACAGGTTGGTGCGTGGCTGGACGCAAAGGAGATCGGCTCAGCTCTGAATAATGGATCGGGGAACGCGAACACGGTGCTTCGGGATGCTCGGCGCCTCTGGCTCTGGCTGTGAGCTCCTTGGGCTGAGATCTGTCGCTTCCTGGGGAGGGGAAGGGACATCTGTGGCACCCCACGCAACACGGGTCTAGTTAGGGCTGTAGCTGCTGTAGCAATAATGATAAATGAGGTGTTTTCCTTCTGAGGTTCGTGCCTTTCTTTATCATCACACATGTAATATCTTAAGTGTAAGGAAAAAACGCTCGCATTTACAGGAAAAATCAGGTCTGCAAACAGGTAAACTTTAGCTTAGTCCAGTAGTTTTAGGTTAGATATTTATTTTTGTTAGCTTTTATTTTTCAGTTTTTGTTTTTCTTTATTTTAGCAAAAAGCTGGAGCGGCTCTGGCTGACTAGGTGGCAGCAGAGCTCTTTCGTGGCACCTGCAAGTGGAGGACACGGATTTCACTGCCTGTGGTTAACATCAAAAAAACCCTTACCCTTCTATTCTGTGTGATTTTGTTGTTGGTGGACTAGAATAAATTAACAGTGGTCTCACTGCTGCCTTCCTCTCCTGCCCCAGACTGGTGCTCCCAGGTCCTTGCAAGGAAGCAAGCTACAGTACCTTCCCGTAACACAGGTGTATCAAACCAAGGAGGCTCTTCTCATCCGCACACAGGGCTGGCTTCACTTCCAGCAGTTCTGAAGGGGATTGTGAGGCTGAATCTTTAGCTTCTTGGGGCAGAGGAGTTTAATAAAAGCTCTTCTGAAGCTGTAGTGGCAGAGAGGGTACAGCACAGGGTTGACAGCCGAGTTGATCCACAGCAGCCAAAAGGAAGCCTCGTACCAGTACTCAGGGATGCAGTGGCCATGGCAGCCAGCGCGGATGATCATCAGCAGAGTGTACGGTGCCCAGCAAATGCCAAAAATGCCCACAATGATTGCCAGTGATTTGGCCACTTTCTTGTCTCTAGAGAGCCTGAAGCGCTGGGTCATGCTCTGGGACACAATCTTCATCCGTTTCTCTAAGGACAGAGTGGATGCTGGATTTTTACAGCTCTTTTTGTTGCAACACTTGGGTTTCCTGGAGCTCTCAGAGCTTGTTGACAGCAGGTCTTTGGCATCCAGGCCGGCAGCAGAAGCTGCTGCTTGAGCTTTGCTCTTAGGGAGGTCGAGGGTTTCAGCTGGCTCCTTCTGCTCCCACTTATAGCATTTCAAAGAAAGCTTTGCTTCTGGGCTCATTTCCATCTCTTCACTGAAGGACTGGTTATGCACTTCGTGGAAAATATCCAGGCGTATTTTGGTACGCTTCTGTATGTTCAGGTAAATGCTCAGGTTGAAAAACATCACACTGATGAAAGGGGTGAAAAACTCCAGCGTGGAGGCTGTCATGAGAAAATACCAGTTGTAGAAAAATTCAGCGTAGCACTCCCCAGTGGGTATGATACTCCGGCCTGATATATACTCCCAGCTGATAATGGCAGGTCCGTAAAGCAGGAACGCTAACACCCATACCAGCACCATCTTCAGCACCGCTCGCTTGGTGTTGCCTTGCTGGGCTCTGTAGGCGACCTGCAACGGGGAAACCTTCTCCTAAGTATGGCCACACACCCCAGCTGGTTGAGGCTCTTCACAAATGACCTGTTAGCGTTCCTGGTAAAGTTGCTAGGCAATATCCCAGCAGTCTAACAAACTCATATGCCATAGCCAACGGGAGCAATTGCTAGATAAATCACACTCCTGCGGGGAAGACTTAGAACGCTCATCTTGCAGCTCCAAAACCAGACCTGGTGTCTGCTTAGTGGAAATGTACTGACTTGGTTGGAGCCCAACAGTCTGCTGCACCCCACCACTCGCCTGCGTTGTCCCCAGTTACTCGCTGCAGCTCCCGGGGAGAGGCATGCCTCCAGCCCCCGGGCTAGGCAGGTATCTAGCCCTGGCTAATCCGTGTTGTATTTGGAGTCGGGGAACAAGAAAACGACGGTGGGTCTGATCTGCCCGCGAATTGCTCGTTAGCTCCTGCGAAAGGCTGAGCGTTTTCATCTCGCCACGTACCCAGGGAGCGCAGGACTGTGCCCTGCCGAAGTTGGTACTGCAATCTACTGCCTCGGTAGCCGGGGAGAAGCTGGGGCTCCGGCTGCAACCTGCTTGTTTGTCCTGCAGATAACAAGCCCCTGCAAGTTAGTAGTAGGTCTGCTTACCTCTCTGTCTCACTTGTACACTGCTGTCCTGTCATCTGGGAAGGGAACACCTGCACAACGGGGTCTGAACCTCAACTGATTTAATTACGCCAGAAATACTGATCGGAAACCACAGCCGAATTATGTATTTGTGGATAATTATTGCTTTCCATCACCAGGCAGAAAGATTCCTAATTTCTGGAGGGTTCAAAGAGCTTTTAATTATTCCAGAGAATCCAGAGAATAAAGCAGGAGGAGAGGTATTCCGCTCTCAGCTGCCATGACAGGACTCACCGCTCTTGTCACCGAGAGGAACCTGTCGTAGCTAATCAGGACGATGTTGAAGACTGAAGAGGTGCAGAGCAGGTAATCAACCACCAGCCAGAGTTTGCAGAGGCTTCTCCCGAAGATCCACCTCCCCGTCAGCACATAGGGCACGTACAGGGGGATGCAGAAGGCACCTGCAACCAGACGGGTCCGCTGGCACCGCGCTGCGGGACCCCGCACGGTGGCTGCCCCCGGCGGGGGGGG
>Ga0065711_1008781_pt1 | contig 12179 bp, 6 predicted proteins | sample Hoacrofraction12_FD_59098 | JGI IMG/M metagenome (GOLD analysis project Ga0065711, IMG submission 59098) | Hoatzin crop microbial communities from Cojedes, Venezuela - Epithelial fraction 12 v2 (version 2) | ecosystem: Host-associated > Birds > Digestive system > Esophagus > Crop | place... | reverse complement strand
TTTTTTTTTTTTTTTTTTTTTTTTTAAATGCCTTATGATAAGTATGCAGTATGCTCTTTGTGTTTCTATCCAATGTGTGAGTCTTGGCAGGACATAATTTTGTCCTTCAAGCGAACGTTCCTTAGCTAGAGCTAAAAAGAAGTGCAGAGTTTTAATGCAAGGTGACATACATTTCCCAGTGCTCAATCTTCTGAACCTAGATAGAAAAATAAATTAGGTACTGATCTCTTGAGAATATATATGCTGGGTCAGGGCAAAGAATATTAGCATGCTAATGGTTTCTTTGATGCCAAGGGGTCACTTTGACAAACAACGTATACAGCAGGAAAAATGTTGACTACAGTCAACAGAGATTGTAAACTATATTTACTGTGTTCAGAGCCCTTTTGGATCTGGGGCTTTGCTGGGTAGGGGAAAGAAGGGGAGTGAATCTTTTAACTCTGGAGAGTACAAATGAAATAAAATTCAGGCAGCAGTGTGTTCTGTGGGAAAGCAGTGTGCTAGATTTTAGCAGACTGATCAGTATTTGCTAAGAAGTAGGAAATGCTAGGATTTTGTAACTTTGGGTCTCTTACTCCTATTGGTGCAAACCCAAACAGAGCTAAATAACTTCTTTAAAAACCCATGGTAATGATAGTGTTTGGCACTACCCTGGATATCCGACACAATTTAACTGTTTTCATCCTCCTTCATCTTTTTAGTCTTTGTTTTTAATGAGGTTTATATTTATCCAGACTTCTGAACTAATTCACAAGGACAAAGAAAAGTCCAAGAAGCCACTGTAAGGGGATGAGGTGTGTTACAACATTAGACAAACCTCATGAGAAACTTGTGAATTGATACCAATACCATGTGTCTTATCTTGTATTTCTCATGTACTTCTTCACACACATTGACATCATCAGGGCAAATCTCTGTGAAATCAATCAAGTTAAATCTTTGGAGAGTCAGAGTTTTAAACTGTAAGCATCTTTGGTTGTATTCCAAAGAATGCTTGACGTAAAATACACTTGCTGTCTTGTATGGCTGCTGCCTGGCTAGTAAAGCCACACTTCAGCCTAGCAACTAAAGCCATCTTGGTCTTCCTTGCTGTCCTGTTGCCACTGCCTACTTTCTGAATCTCCATTAGGGTGTTGAACTGTCTTGTTTTGGGTGCCAGTGGTTTTCACACAAAACAAAACTGCAGGCTCCTACAAAACCATTTTGAGAGATGGACGGGTAGTATGCCTTAAGATCAGTATCTTAGCAGGTGGCTGGCAAAGGATTCCTTCGGCACTCAGTAAGGCAACATAGTTCTGGGATGCAACACACAAGTGCTGTTTTCATGGAAGTAGCATCCTAGTGTCAGCAAAAAATGTTGGGGGTTTGTGCACCAGTGGAAGCAAAATAAGATGATTTAGGTTATTCTTTACCTTTTAGTTGCAACTGATGTAGCTTTGTTCACGTGGAAGTTCTTGGTGGCGATTTGAGTGGGGGTTTTAGCCAGAATAGGAGGAATTCTGTGTTATATTACAATCAGCATTTAATTGTAAAGACTTTTCATCAATATAAGCGCACATTTAATAAAATAATTATTTTTATTAAGCTGTCTTTTTATAATTGCATTGTGGGAGCTAAGAAGTGTTAGCTCATGCTTTAAAAATTGGTAAGAACCTGTATTTTCCAAATAAAATTAATAAAATAGCTTTACAACTCCCGTAGTTTTAAATAAATACTTCAGAAGTTACCATGGAAAACAAAGCAATTCTGTACTTTTGTTTATATGAAATGGGGGAAAAAAAAAAAAAAAAGAAAAAAAGAAGCTGTGGAGCTACAAGTTTCTGGGCATTTTAAGCTTCTATATGAGTACTATTGCAGTAAAATGCAGTTTAATTTTATTTTTCCCTGTGTGAAATAGGAAATGTATAACTGAAAGTGAAGTAGGAGGGAGACATGCCAATTACTTTGTATTCATAAGTGTCAATGCATCTTACCCATGGTTTTTGTGTAAGTTGACTTTGTTTTCTTTCAGTAGCTCTACGGGAAATTATTTCATTAGGAAGTCTTCCTTGATGCTAGTTTATTTCCATTGAAATGCTATTGTTTGCCAAAGTAGCCTAGCACTAGATCTAAGTAGTTGTGAAGGAAGCATACACTTGATGATTAAGTTCTGAAATTAAATTAGCCTGATTTTTATGTGCCTGTTGCACATAGGCAATAGAATTATAGATTGCATATACTGAATTGGTTTGAAACACCTTTGAAATACTAAGATCGGTGTTTTTTTCCTTCAGGTTTAAAACATGCAATTTTTGATGAATGAATGGTATTTTGTAAATTAAATGACTGATTTTCAGGACTTCTATTGAGTTGTTCAAAATCAGATTGACACACTATATTCTCTTACCACACTTCCTAAAAGATATTGAGTGGATACATATTTATGTTGTATTGACAATATTTTAGAAAAAGATAAATAAGAAAAAGCTGGAACTCTCGAGTCATTCTCGTATCATGTACTCCTGATACACAGGTATATGTGAATGTGCATTGTTAATTATCAAAAATAGCTTTAGTGTTTACTTTGTCCCTCCTGTGTGACAGTTGCTCCTCGGCTTCCTGGATGTTTGGATTTGAAAAATAAAGAACATTTGCAGTTGATGCATTCTGCTTTTTCTTTCATTGTACATCTGACTGCCACTAGATGGTGATAGACGGGTGTACAATGTGGACAGCTGCACACCAATGAAGGTTGGCGTTCATTTTCATGTGACCCTCGGTAACCGACTGGCAAGTCAATAGTTGCTAAAACTCTGTAATTTTGGTTCTGCCTTGTGAGCGAGAGCATTGTGTGGAGCTTTTCATAGCAAAGAAAGATACTGCCTGGCATCCGACACCCCTCTCCTTATAGCAGCAGGCCTCCTGTGCTGACCTTGCAGTGGACTTTCAGAAGAGAGCAGCTCTCATAAAAGGAGTTGTGCATGAGGACTGTTGCTGCACTCCAGGTTTTTGGAGTCTCTTTCCAGCACCTTGGCCTACGTAATCAAGGATATAAAGGTCATGCTTGAAAATAGGGAGGAAGTGTTTTCCTTTGGAAAAATTATCTTCTGTGAAAGAAACAAAGAACTCTTGTATTTCTAGGTCAAGAGGCTGACTGTGTATGTTGCTGAGCAGTCAGGAGAGGATCATTTAGTCCTAAGGTGCTTTTCTTTCAAGCCAATAAAGAATTCTTGCCTTTGATTGTAACATAACATAAAATTGCTTCCATTTTGGTTACCCTCCTGCTCTGAAACCACCACCGCCAACTGTCACATGAACAAAGCTACATCAAATGCAGTTGCTTCAATAATTTGAAGCTGGTCCTTAGCCTTGAAAGTTTCTGTCTGTGCACCTAGGCAATAGTAATGTGTACCATTGGAAAACCAGATCTCTGATATGTCCTGTATACAGTAAATGTTAAACTAAACATCTGCTGCATGGCAGCAGATTACTTTCTTAACGCACCCCACATTTTTAAAGATTGTCTAAGTTTCATGTTAAGAAGAATCTTTCATTTTTAGTTGCATGTTTCATTCACCTTGTCTAAGCATCTTACAATTATTTCTAAGGTATCCAAATTAACTTTTTCCTGCTAGTTGTTGTCAGTCAGTTATGAGCAAATCTGATTTTAGTAGAAATTCGTAGTCATCGCCCTTCATCTCTCTATGCTCAGAGTTTTCAATATAGTATCTAATGAACTAGAAGTTAGATCTCTGTTTTATAGAAGTTTTAAAGAGATCAAGCTTAATACAAAACTTGAACTAAACATTTAATTCCACTGGGAATAATTTTGAATAAGGAAAAAGTTGTAATTCATTTTGTAGGTGTCTTTCAGTTTGAAGAAGCAAGGTTAATTTCAAATAACGGTCAATGTTTCACTTGTAGATAAACAAAGAGACATTATTTTGGAGTTTTTTCATCACTACCTCAATACAGATGCAATTGGATTTCTTTCCCTCTGTTTAATATCAGTTTTGTTATCCTTTTTTAGAATCACCAGATACTGATATTGCCATGGAGGTAGCTACATCAGAACAGCATGTTTCTGAGGCAATATATGATTGTGTTATTTGTGGACAAAGTGGTCCTTCTACTGAAGACAGACCTACAGGGCTAGTTGTACTATTACAAGCATCCTCAGGTAGGATTGTGTGACTTGTGGACAAGCCATGTTTCTGCAGCTTTTAGTATGTATGCATAAATATTGTTGTGTCTCATGGAGCCTGGAAAGACAGAGTCTTCTCTTTTTTTGTGAATGATCCTCTGAGGCACATGTGTAGGTCTAAGGGCACTGAGAAAGTTTTTAAATGTTTGGAAAAAGAGCAAATAGTTTCATTCCCTCCTTGTTCCTGTTAGCTTTTGCAAACCCAGCAGTACATAGTAAACCTGCAGGAAAATAGGTATTGAAAGAAAAAGGAAATAAAATAGCCATCTCTGTATCTACATGTATGTATGTGTGTATGTACTTTTATGTAGAAGTGCAAAAGCAGAACTTTCAGTATTTCATAGAATCATAGAATGGTTTGGTTTGGAAGGGACCTTAAAGATCATTTAGTTCCAACCCCCCTGCCATGAGCAGGGACATCTTCCACCAGACCAGGTTGCTCAGAGCTCCATCCAACCTGGCCTTGAGCACTTCCAGGGAGGGGGCATCCACAGCTTCTCTGGGCAACCTGTGCCAGTGTTTCACCACCCTCATGGTGAAGAATTTCTTCCTAATATCTAATCTAAATTTGCCCTATTTCTTTAATAATTTTTTACTGTTTAACATCAACAAAGTGCATTGTAGTTATAAACCAGAATTTCCTGATTGTTTTCGTAATTATTTAGCATGTTATCCATTGCATTCTTTATTGCTGCTTTTTTCATACAGTGTTGGGACAATGCCGCAATAGCACTGAGCCAAAGAAACTACCAGCTACTGAAGAGGAGCAAATATATCCTTGGGATACCTGTGCAGCACTGCATGATGTGAGGCTTACAACTTTACAGCGATACTTTAAAGATGTAAGTAGTTCATATGAACAATACTACTGCTTACGAAAAAATCTGTAAAAAGGTAAATGAAATTACAACTCGGAGTCCTCCTAGTTGCATTTCTACATTTAGTGAACACTTTGTCATGTTGCAGTATTTAGGAATTGTTTACATTTGATAGGGTCTTCATTTTTAAATAGTCTGGCTTTCCCCTAGTTGTGTTTTTGGCATAGGCATGTAGTATATCTACAGGCTATGCAGTCATTGAATATCCATGCAGATGTTCTCTAGAAGAAGATATTTCACAATACAGTGTGACCACACAATTGAGATGTGGTTTTGCTATCTTAGGTATTACTTTCAAAACACCAGTTTTCTTGCAGTCATTCAGAGAACCAGATGTAGGAATTACTGTTAATCAGTAAAACTATTTTTGGCAGCACAAAGTAAGTGGAAAGAGTTGATTTAACCTGTAACAGTTTTCTGAGCCACTACAGAGAAGGGAAGGATGAGTGGATGGGAAGGAGGGACCAGCAGAAGACTTCACCCTCTTGCTGAATCTTCAACTCTGTACAACATTACTGAAGTTCAATTTTACATTAATTGATATGTTACTGTCTGTTTTGCAGTTCTGTTAGCTGTTCCAAGCAGAGTTTTGCATTGCTTCACAAAGCCATATTACAGCTTTTCATATTTAATTTTGAGACCCAGTTCTTGTTGCTTAACAGGACTTGCTTAGTTGTAGAGCTTTGTGGAAGTGCTGCCAGTGACTTTCCTTGCTAGTGTATAAAACAGCCATGTAAGATAATATTTAACTGTTCTGAGAAATCATTCGGGGGGAGAAGAGTATGTAACCTATGACTCTAAATTAGCTCCTGTAGACTAGTCGCAGGTAACATACCAGCTCTTAGGTAGATATTACTAAATAATCAGCCTTTAGAAGGTTAAATATTGGCTTTAAAGAGGAAGAACTTGTGGCAATTTTTACACTGACACGATCGCTAGCTTTCTCGTAATCTGCCATCCACAGATAATTGAAATTTGCCAATTGCAACCAATCTTGCTTCTGTAGATTAGTTTAGAGTAAATTTCATAATTGTTTTGGTATAGTTTAAAAAATTGGGCAATGTTTTCAGAAAAGCATCTTCTCCTGAGGCAAACATTATACATTTCCTTGCTAGAAAGTAAAACTTTTAAAGATGTAAGGAGGAAATTATTTCTGAACAAAAGATGTTTTCAGAAAGAATCTGTGGACAAGCTTTTCCTCTTTTGACATTGATGATGTTTGTTTCAAATCGTTTATGAACGTTTTTTTCCTGCTGAAATGATTAAGAACATTGAAGCAATACTGTAGCTTTATTTTTACATGTTTACATACTACAAAAGGAAGGAGTTCCAAGCAAAATGTTACTCAAAAACTTGGTCTCACTGAAGTGAGTATTCCCCTTTCTGTGCAGTAATGCTACCAACAGATGAGTCTAAAATGCACTGTAATGCAATGCGCAAATGCATCCTGCTTTCAAAAATTCCAGCCCTGATTCAAACATTAGTTGAATTGGCGATTTTTGCTTTCAAGTTTCCAGGTCACTGCTGCGCTAAAAATGTCTCAGTGTGAAAGAACTAATCCTTAAATTTATTTTGGCATAAAAATGGAAACATCTGTCGGTGTCTTGAGTGTCTTGTTCAGCTAAGCTAAGCAGTAAGAAGTCCTTTTGTTTATCAGCTGTGTCCTTCTCAGTAAGCTTCCTTCCTCTAACAACAGATTTCAGGAGGCAAGAGAATAATTTCACTTAGATGTGAAAATTTGAAGTTATGAAACATGACCTAGCTTATTCTGCTAGAAGAAAAAAATATTCAAAAGCTGCGTGCTGTACACAGATTGGGCAAAACAGGTTGATTCTTTCCATAGAGATTCCTTTTGCGCTTTTTTAGCTGGAATTTGATGCTTGCTGTCAGTCAGGGAGTAGAGTTCTTGCCCATTAAAGGAGAAATCGCGGAAAGTGATTGATATGGAGAGGTAGGAAGAAGGATTAGGAGCTAAAACTTCATGTACTGGGTTGATAGGACTGTTTTCCAATCACCTAGTACTCTGTAACCAATGGCTTATTATAGGGGTGCTCCATCCTGAACCTCTGGTTTGCTTTGGAGTCTTCTTTATTTCTGAACTCAAGAGTGATAGGGTAAAGCCTTTCTGCAAAGACTTTGGGATTGTGTTTTATCTTTTGCAAATGCTACTAAGTAGCCTCCTTAAATACATGGAGTAAATAATGCTTTTCCTGAATGAAACATTTGTCCTGGGGGTCTTACCCAGTTATGTCACTGTGCCTTACTAACAATTCTGTCTACTAAATCATGCAGGAACTAGCAAGAGAAAAATAGTTTTTCTTGTTCTGTGGCCTGAGAGGGTCAAAGCACATTATGAATGTCAGGTTGAGGCAAGGTAAATAAGAGCATGTCTTGTGGCTGGAGTTTGTAATTTTGTTTTGCTTTCCTGCTCATATGCAGGAAAAAAATGAGATGCTAGGAGCTCCTTAGAAAATGCAACTATTGTTGGTTATTCATAGTACCCTAGTTTTGCATCATATGTTAAAACAATTACTAAAAATTGTTCTCCAATTCTAGTAGCTGTAACTCTTTTTCTATTCTTTAAATGTATAACCAGAATGTACATTTCAGTCTGTATATAAAGTGATTTTTTTGAGAAATGGAGATTTAATAATTAGAATGACTATAGCTAGGTATTCTGCAAGAGAATTTTCTAGAATTCCTTATAAGTTTGCCAGTGGTGACTTTTTTCAGTTCATTCTTTTCTGAGAACTGCCAGTGAGGTAACTTTATTTTTGACATGTGGGCTATAAGTGCAGCCTTTGAATGAGGCCAATGTTTTCAAAAGAATCCTAGTATAAAACTCAATTCACAAAAAACATTTTTCCCTTTATGATGTGTTGTATACAATATTACAGAATCACAGAATGGTAGGGGTTGGAAGGGGCCTCTGTGGGTCATCTAGTTCAACAACTCATTAAAAACCCTAAGTGTTTACTCTGAATTTTAGTACCAGATTGGTGTTTAATTGTATAACTGTGATCTTGTTATTTTGGTTACCTACAAACCTGAATGAAATGTATTGGAGCAGTACATTGCCATTGGACATGGGATAACTTGTACTGTTAGAACAGATGGTAGAGTTAGAGCCATCCTCATGCTGTAATATGAGAAGTTCTTTAAATAAGTCATTATCTTAAGTGACAAGAACTGCAGAAGTTTAACTTAAGTGTTTGGCTCTTTTTTTGGAAAGAATAGCATAATGGCAGCGATGTAAACTAGCATAAGTCAGTACTTTGTAAAATAAAGTTTTTCTTTATTTCCATAGCATATGGCTTTTAATTAGATAGCATGCAAGTAAAAATCTGTGTATTTTTTTAAATCTTAAAACAAGTAGTGGTAAATACCTTTATAACTATACATATTGTTGATCTTTTCTGTTACTGTTTTTGCTTTGTTTTAGAGTTCCTGCCTGCAAGCAGTGTCAATAGGCTGGGAAGGAGGTGTTTATGTACAAACTTGTGGTCATACTTTACACATAGATTGTCACAAATCTTACATGGAATCTTTACGAGTAAGTAAAACTAAAGGCCATGTTTTTTATTTGGATCTGAACCATTCTTAGTGAAATCAATTGGATTTAAGCTGTTCAATTCAGAGAAAGAAAGATTGGGTTTACATGAATGGACAAGATGTTTTTATTACATTTCAAGAACTGTGGATACCAAATCTCTTTATTACATCTTGACATTTTTTAGCGCAAGTACTTTGTTTTCAGTTATTCTGATATATCAGAAAAAATACTTGACTAAATTAACCATGTGGTTTAAAAAATTAAATCACTGGGTTTTGGTGTTTTTTTTGTGGTCTGTATATTCAGGTAAAGCATTTCTTACACTTTTTGTTTCTGTTTCATGGATTCCTATTTTGATGTTTAACAAGTGTTAGAAATTAATGAGAAACTGAAGAAAAAATGAGAGGGGAATTTTACAAATATAAACTTGTGCTTTTGGATAAATCTTAATATGAAAATTCAGTTACAAAATGTTAGATTTTTATCTCTATGTATGGTATACATTATGTATATACCTGCAGTTTAGAGAAATGAGTTCAAATAGTTTAACTCTTGAGGATTTTGCTTTTTTTTTTCCTTGGCAAATACTGTTGGGAAATTAATTCTATATGTGGTTTTAAAATACAGTTTGTTAGTCAAGCCTCAGAAATTGTTGGCTAGAAAAGGCATCCTTTTATTTTCACATGGTCTCAGTAAACAGGATAGTGCTAATCACTGATGTTGCTGGCCTTCCTCAGCCCCCTCAACCTCTTGCAGCCCAATTGCAGATGATCTGAATGGCACCGCAGAGTGTTATCACAAGCTCAGCAGTGGTAGAAGTCATCAGGTTTTAAATAGTCATTTCTTTCTGTATTTAGTGTAATAAAATAAAGACTAAATGATGACTTCTTGTTGTATATGAAACGGCTTTTTTATTCAAGATTACTTTATGTGGTATTTCTTTAGTTTCATTTTTTCCTAGGTTTTGTTGATTTGTTTCCATTTTGAGAAAAACTATGGGCGCTGCTTTGTGTTTTTAGAATCAGCATTGGTCATACTGTGAAATTTACCTCTAGAGAAATTAGAAGGTGTGTCACCTTTATGGGATCCCATGATGAATTTTTCCTTTCTATGACTCTAAAGACACTTTCAGGGCTAATTGTGTCATCAAGATTAATTAAGTAAAATCTGGGCTTTTGTAGTAGAATCCAATTTTACAGAACTTTGCAAAAGTAATCTTTTGCATCATATAGTCACTAAAGTCACTTTTCTGGTGGATTCTCACTTAAACTTGAAATAAACTGTTAATTCCATCTCATTGTATTCTTGAAGATTTCTGGATTATTTAAGTGAACTTTTGATCCTGGTATGTATTACTACTACCTAGATGAATGCATAATAATTTTTACTATAAATAGCATTCTTAGTACTGAAATAATTTATAGAGACTTGTGTTCATGTGGATAAAACATTTATTTTTATGTAATACATTCAGAGATCAGCATCCAGAAAGGTATGTAAAAGTAGGCTCACCAGAATGCCTCAGCATTCTGGGCTGATTGTTTGAGGTTTAAATTACAGTCACTATTAACTTAGCAGTTCTCTTCTCCCAGCAGTGGGAAACCATTGAGGCAATTCATGAAGCTGAAGCAAGGTTGCTTGCCATTAACAAGAGTACTCAGGAGATGTCCCCACTTCCCAGACACATAATTCTGTGTCCATTTTTTGATCTTTCACGATAAAGAAGACATAATAAGGGTTTTTGTCATGCTGGCTTCCAGTGGCTGCTTGATTAGGTTTTTCAGCCTGTACTACCACTGAGAAATATCTTCAAATGCTTCTCATGACTGAAAATGAAATTGCATTTTGATAAATTAAAAGATGTTATCAAGGGGGTCTCAAGCTTTATTGGGAATTTCTAGAAAGAGACAACACATGTGAAATGTTCAAAATACCCATTCAAGTATTTCTAGTTTATTATGCGGATATTGTTGACAACGAAGAGTACTTAGAAATTAGGAAAATTAGTTGAGTTGGAGGATTTTAAGATAGTTTCTAGTAGTTAAGACTTTTTTCACTAAAATGAGGACTAAAAAACCTAAAATTATTATCTTTTGCAAATTTCAGCTCCATTTTCTGTATTTTCTTTTAGAATGACCAAGTCCTCCAGGGTTTTTCAGTGGACAAAGGCGAATTTACCTGTCCCCTCTGTAGGCAGTTTGCTAACAGTGTTCTTCCTTGTTATCCTGGAAACAACGTGGAAAGAAGCCTTTGGCAAAGTCATAGTAACAAGTGTATGCAAGATCTTGTACAGGAGGTGGAAGATCTTCAAGAACAGCTGGGAACTTTCCCAGTAAGCATCAGTGTAAGGCAGAAAGATCCTTGTTAATTTGCCTCTACCTTTCAGTTTTTACATTATGTTGCAGACATATGTTAGAAACTCAGCAACCTGGGAAACTTCATTTTCTTCTGATATGGAAGATAGCATACTATTTTTTTTCATATCAAGAAATCTAAAATATTTACAACATTTATTGCATTACCTACTAAAAATAAACAATTAAAAAGCTATGACAAAATGTAGTAACATTTTTTATGGAGTACATTTTCACTTCTCTCCATAGTAATTTACAGAGAATTTAGTCATGTAATGTTAAATTCATTTATCATTTCTTTACAATCTAAAGACACCAATATCCTTGTAACTGGAAGCTATTTAAAGATTGTCTATTAAGAACATGTTAAGGTATGGATTATTTGTTTTACAGAAAGAGCATTTTGCATATGCTCATGTATTACAAAGCTTCATGAAGTCTTTCTGAATGGTAGAATTAGTTCTGTTAAATTTTGCTAGCATTCCAGTCTTGGTGGAGATGCTTTGTGTTATTTTCATGTACTTGTGCACTGCAAATATACTTTAAAATAATACAAGCAGTGAAATTCTTCACCTTAGGAGATGGACAAAACAGTGATGTTTTCATATTCAGAACAAATCAGAATAACTTCAGAATATTATAACACTTCTGTGAGACAGAATATTGGCTTTTAATGCATATTTTTCATAACCTGCAAATGTGTTTTTATAAATACGCAAGTGCTATGCTTTGTGATCAGCTATTCCATTTCTTCACGTAAAATTAACTAATCTTCTTTTGTGTCTTTCTTCATAGTCTGAAACCAATCTCAGTAAAGAAATGGAATCTGTAATGAAAGATATAAAAAGTACCACACAGAAGAAGTATACAGATTATAGTAAGAGTCCTGGATCACCTGACAATGATTTTCTGTTTATGTATTCAGTAGCCAGGTGGGTATGTTTTTTCTTTTTATATATTTCTTCTTCTGTGTTTCTCACTAATGTTATTACTCACCAGATTGCGGTGTTCTTTAAAAAAAAAAAATAAAAAAAAAAATCTCTCCTGTCTTGGTTTCGGCTGCCGCTGGCAACAAAAGTGCCACCCGGCCGCCCCTCCCCCTGCCGGCGTGCGGAGGAGAATGAAAAGAAAGAGGCAGAAACTGGTGGGTCGGGATAAGGGCAGTTTAACAGAACAGCAAACAGAGGGAAACAGGAACAACAACAACGGTA
>Ga0065711_1047709_pt1 | contig 12180 bp, 8 predicted proteins | sample Hoacrofraction12_FD_59098 | JGI IMG/M metagenome (GOLD analysis project Ga0065711, IMG submission 59098) | Hoatzin crop microbial communities from Cojedes, Venezuela - Epithelial fraction 12 v2 (version 2) | ecosystem: Host-associated > Birds > Digestive system > Esophagus > Crop | place... | reverse complement strand
TATGGGGCCAAACTCTTTTCAGTGGTGCCCAGCGACAGGACAAGGGGCAACGGGCACAAACTGAAGCAGAGGAAGTTCCAGCTGAACATGAGGAAGAATTTCTTCCCTCTGAGGGTGACGGAGCACTGGAACAGGTTGCCCAGGGAGGTTGCGGAGTCTCCTTCTCTGGAGATATTCAAGACCCACCTAGACAAGGTCCTGTGCAGCCTGCTCTAGGTGACCCTGCTTCTGTGGGTCATCTAGTCCAACCCCCCTGCCAAGGTCCCTTCCAATCCCTAACATTCTGTGATTCTCTGAGTGGAGTTCCCAAGTTATGAAAAGACATGTTGCTAGTTTCTAACATAAGTGCCACTTGCCACCGCATCCCAGCAGAGTCTGATAAACAACAACACGGAAAAACAACTCGATTATCTCCGTCTTCTACAGAGCAACTCTCTGCCTGAAAAGTTTTTTCGAATTAATTTCACTGTTAAAGTGCTTCAAAGCTATGCACTCCCGTGACAAAAAGTAACCGGTGATGCTTTGTGTAAAACACAAGGGTGGATAATACACAGTACCATACTTCAAACACACCAAGACTAAATTACTAGCAAAAATGACAGAGATTAACAGCAATTAGAAAAAAAATACCCCACACAACAAGCTTTATCTACTATTTGCCATGGTATTTCACACATCTGATCTTTTCCAAGTTCCGTCATGCTAACCTGGCCTTATTTGAGCACAGCGGTGACAACAGGTAGTCTTCTGTCATGCCTACATACAGAACTGAAAAAGGAGAACTGCCACCAACGTTAAAGAACAAGTTCTTACCCCACTATACAGTCTATGATCCAAAGGACAGCAGCAAGGTCAAGGTAATGCAGAGACACATGCTTGCAAGATGATTCCCTGCTTGCGGGAGCCCTAGTCACAGGGCAGGGAAGCATTACCCTAAATGGCCTCTGGGCAGAAGGAGAAAGTGGTTCCTGTCCCAAACCACTTCCACAGGAGTAGCATCTGCCAAAACGTAGCACCTGTGTTTAGATTAGGTCACTTTAATAAGGTTGAACAAAAATACCAAGGTAAACTGACTTTCTTAGACTTTCCCTACTTCTGAAGGAAAGTGGTTAATGTTACAGCTTGTTTCACCTTGTTCAACTCAGCAACCAATTTTAAGAGTATACCGCTTTTATACAGCACCTAATGCCTCATGGGCACATCCTAGTGGGAAGAACAATGAGTTGCTATTATAGCAATGGCCCTCGGATCAGGCTACTGGACAAGGAGAGTCTTCTGACTGACTTAATTGGAATAGGCTGCAGGAAGAGACTCCGCACAGCATGAATGCTTGACCATATCCAGTAGCTTGAACTGGCTTTAGCCACAGATGCAGCCAAGTGCTCGTTCAGCTAACTTTACTAGGGAATGGTGGTTGGTTGTTATCACAGCAGAGACTGAGTGAAAAACCTGCTGTCAGAACCCTAACAAGATACTTGAGGCTTTTGCACATTATCAGGATGTGCTTTAGTTTATGCCCACCTTCTACCTTACATCTGGAGGATCCCCAAAAGCATCTGCTACTTGGCCAAAGCAAGCCATTTGCAACATCACCATGGACTTGTACCATCATCTTGTGGTATTTTAGACTTTTGGAATGAGCAAAACAGGTAAAGTTGTCAAAAAAATAACTACACCACCATGTGAAAGACTCAAGAAAAGGAACAGCTATCACTTATTTCTGTGTTATGCACTTTGTGGCATACAGATCTAAAACCCGGTTTCCATCAGCCTTTGGGGTACAGAACTGAACTATCTAATTGTGCTTTCTCTTCAGACACACAGACTGTGAAGCAAAACAACAGAGATCCAAAGTTCAGTGTTATTTTTCAAGGTGTAACCCACATACTTGCCAGGTGGAATCAAACGATCATGAATCTCATAGGACTTGGGTGATTTTTTTCTTGAAGGCATGACTCACAGGTTAGTTACTCTAGGGAGTCATGTTCCGGACAGATCATCACTTCTTGCTACTGCAGACAGCCTCACTGTATGACAACTTTTATAAAATAAAGAAGTGCCAAACTTTAAAAGATTTTTTTTCTTCCCTCTCTGCAAAAGCTTTTCTGGTGGTTTAAAATTTATTCATATCCAATTCATATCTAAAGTACATGTATTTGTCCATCCTTTTTAATCCTAATCAATCTCCCTTGTCTTGCTCCATTCTTGTCAGTGTGCTCGCAGACAGCAGTCTCCCCTCACTAGAGCAATGCACTTGCAGCTACCACCAAAGAAAAGACCTGGGCACTTCACAGCAAGGAGCTGTGTGCTTTTCAACAAAGGGCATGAGCAGAAGCAGCTATCACCAGCCTTCTTGTGACACTTTAAGCTTGGGGACCCACCAAGCAGTCCTAATGCAGCTGCTTTACCTAGTGCTTTTGACCCAAGGAAGATGGTGCGGAAGGTTCCTCTTGCAGCCAGACGCCAAGCTTTGGAAACCACCCTCCCTCTCTACACTGAGGAAAACCCAAAATTTTATGATCTAGATACATAAGGTCTGGTATTCTGGGACTCCACTCCCACATGAGGCACTCAGTGCAAACAATGCATGCAAGCTTTGAATAAAACGAAGAAAAGTTTCTTTGAGCCATGGCTTAGTACTTTGCTTCTGCAAACAGTTCTCTGCCACAAGTTGAAAACTGGAAACAAAGCCAGGTGACCTCCCACCCCACTGAATACACTCAGAAGCTTCCAAGTACATAACTCAAATTCCTTCTTTGTTTTCTACCATCCACCAGAACGGATGAGTTGGGAACTGTTGGGCAGTTATTAATAATTAGCTGCAGCGGAGATGGGGGAATGTAACCTTTTTTGTTATGCTCCACTAGATTTTGGTCTTTCCTCAAACACGGGTCAATGAATTATTTAAAAATCAGAATTGAAATCCCTTTAACACACTACTATCAGGGCATCGATTCATCTACACATCTATTTGTCTGTTTATAAAGGGATACACAGCAGATGTGAAAGAATGAACCTCTGTTTGACAAACAGGTCTCCGTTCGCCATTCCCTCAAGCTTTCAGCCATTTTAATGGCATATGCTTCACAATGAAATTCAGCCTTGAAGATGTTAGTTATTATTGGTCTTTCATTGCCCTTCAGGTATTCTACAGTGAACTCTGATGAAATCTGTCATATGTTTTATTACAGACTGCAAAACCTAGCACGAATAGGGTTGGTTTGGGGGATTTATTTTTTTAAAGCGCTCTCTGGGTACGTACCTGGTTGACACATCTTCGAATTCACTTTGCTCTTCCACCTACACAACTTTATCTTAGCCACTTTAATTTGCTCAAACTGATACAGCCAGAGATTGTGCTTATCACCACAAGTCTCCAAAGGCTCCCTGGCAAATCAGTTTTTACCATGCAGCTTTTCCCTGTGATAGGAGACATTACAGACTTCACATCTGGGTCCAACATCTACTGCTGCTGGTCTAAGCAGAAACACAAGCAAGTACTACTTCTGGCTGGCTGTCTCTGCTCCGTGCCTTGAAGCCTTTCTTCATTTACTCCCAACAAGCGCTCTGGCCAGTATAAATCTACCAATCTGTAAAACACTTCAGCACCTCTTTCAGCAACCACTTTGGGGATATTACTATCATATTTTCCTTCTCCTCCCACACCATTTACTGCTTCTTTGTGCTTTATTCAGATTTTCTGCTGTTGCTTTTTCAGGGGGTCCTGTTTAGTTTGGCTCACTTCCCTTCTTTCACCCCACATCCACATAGCCATTGCTTATCTGTACTAAGATCTGCACATCTGAAAACTTTTTACTGTAACTATCACTCCTACAATACTGGCTTAAAAAAGAAGTATGACAGCAGCCATTTCTGCTTGGTAGCATTTGAAATCTACTCTTCATCTCAGCATTAAATTGCCACCCTAAGAAAACACCTATTAGGCTTTTGCTGTTGGTTTCCCTAGTACCCTTCAGGATTTCAATTTTAATTAAATTTTTATCTTCAACATTTTTCACTTGCTGCAACCGCTGTCTACAAAAGGATTAACAAGCGTGCCAAGCGTCTTGGAGAGATGGTCTAAATTTCTGGAAGTGGCCAGTCTGGTCCCTGCTTCTCTGTGTGGGGAAAGTTGCTTTCTGGGAACTTTTGTTTGCAAAAAGCATTCCTGTTATCTGTGGTTGAGACCCGTTATACCGCCTGCCACCTTCCACACCTCACTCTGAGGGCCATGGCGGCGCTTCAGCACCTCACTCCAGTTACCCATAACTAAACAGGCCAGGTTTGGGAATAACAACGGTCTGTACAAAGTCGTACTGATCTGGTCGTCTGCCCTAGAACATAACTATATTTGAACTGTAGCTCAGCACCATAAGCTCTTCATTTCTGCTTGGTTTTTTTTTTGTGGAAAGCATAAAGGTACTCCCTCTGTATGATAACCACCTCATTTCTCCAAATATATAATATGAAATAGATTTTTTTATATGCATTTATATTGCTTTATCAGGTCCTAACCATCAACATTTAACTTCTCCAAGAATTACACTTTTTTTTTCTTGTTTAAATGACCTGCACAACTTTCTAATGCAGTTACATCTTACTGCTCTAAAATCCAACTTTCTACGCTTTCCCTTCAGCGAGAATTTTCTAGGATCCTGGTATCCATCTGGAATCACCAGTTCTGCTAAGACAGTCAGACACTTTGGCCCTTTGTCTGGAAGAAGGGTGATGCTTGTTCCTGAGCAAGAAAGGCGATACCACACCTGCCACAACGTGCCCATGGACAACAACATATTAAACCTAAGGCTCAAAACACAGCCACAATTCTTGAAGCAAAAAGCTTTACACAAAGGGTCTGCCTTCAAAATTCTCTTCTCCCACTCACCATCCCTACTTCCATCCATAACACTCTTAGAAATCTGTAAAGGAAAAAATATTTGGGGAAAACTGAAGCTCCTTGTTTCAGTACCACGTTGCTCCTGCAGCGAGGAGGAAAGGACAAAATGTGCCAACACCAGTGAATTTCGGGATTTTCCAACATGCAGTCCTTGAAGTTTTCCAGTAAGCATGCAGCCCCTTAAGAAGTTTCAATTTGGTCTAACAGCACATACAGACTTGCTTACGTTAAATTGCTTTTTGGGCTCTTTCGATGTTGCCTAGAGCCCCAGGGAAACTACAAATGCAATGCTGGAAGCCACTCTGCATGAACAGCTATTACCAGACACTGCTGTAGATCCCCCAGGGCATTGATACATTCATCAACTGAACTCCAATAATGCCAAATTACATCAAAACCAGAAATCACACAATAGAAGCTTAAGGGATAAAAAGGATGACTTTCAACTGGTCGCTGTGATCACATTCCCAGGTGGACGGGTGGGGAAAGAACAGCAGAGGAAATTCCTAAATACAACAGGAACAACACGAATCAAGCTTCCAGCTCATTACTTTAGTACTAACCTATATTCAAATAACCTCCTAAACATCACTGTAAGCACTAGACGCAGCAGGAAAAACACGGCATGTTGAAACAACATGTTTACAAAGGGAATACTCTTACTTGCCAACCAATACTTCATACTCATTGTCACAAGTTAGCATTAATGCTCTGCATCCCCTCAGCCAACATAAAGCACATGCTGAATCTATTTTAGTGTTGTTCACTTATATTAGATACACAAGTTGCGTGCACAATTCACCAGTAAAGGTAACATGGGTTACATTCTGGTTCTTCATCTCAACATCATTCAGTTTACGATATTTTACGTCAACTTTGGAGAGGTTTCAGGTTTCCTACTAACAAAATAAACCAAAAATACATCACGGCACCGCACATCAGTGCAAAATATACCAATACAGGCCAATGTTTCCAGCATGAGGCCCTCGCCCAGTAATCCTGGGAGTAATTCAGCAGTTTAAACTGCTAAATTTACAGCCTCCTGGGCCTACCATCACAGTGTCCTTGCGGTCCGGACACCAAAACAAACGCTCCTCTAACAATTCAAACCCAATCTCTTTCCCATCTGCAAAAAAACATGCAAGGAGGCATCTTGCACTGGTTGGCTTACAGAGGAGTCCTTGAATTCAAGTTTGCGTGCTTTCTCCAGACACTGGGTTTGAATCAGGTCCCACTTTGCTCGCAGGCTTTCCACTGCATGGAGACCCTAATACAACAACAGCTATACCCAGCAGCACAACTTATAAGCAGCAAAGGATACAGATAAGGGGGTGGGTCGAGAAGGTCTCAGCATGGACCGGGATGACTCCGTGGGTGATCTTTAAGATTCATGCAGCTCATGAGTAAACAGGGGCGCCTTCGGAGCAGGGCTGACTGTCACCACAGAACAGTGGATTTTGTATTAAGTAAATAATACATACAACTACCATTTGGTTAGAGGTCTAGGAACTCATTAGCATTTTGTAAATATTTTACTTATGAAATTCTCTGATTTCTCAGAGGATGGGCCACATTCCAATCTCAACATCTCAATCGTGGAGTCTGAGAAGTGTAATCAAGCCAGGCTAATGACAGTAAACAGGAAAGTGAAAGGCAGAGCTCAGAACTGAGCTGCCAAGCACTTTGAACTTTCCCATGGAGAACTGACAATTTCAGATGCTGTAGGTCAGCCAGCTAATAATGATCCTATAAAGCCATGCTATAAAAAAGATTGTTGTAGTTCAGTGGCAAAGCCATGAGAAAAGTTGCTTTTGATTTGTTCTTAAATAAAGGTTTATCAGAAATCCCCCCAAAAAAAGCTTCTAAGTTTTTTCCTCTCTCATTTTGGTGAATTTTTCTAACACAAATTAGATATGAAAGCAAGAAAGTATTAAACTGTTCATCGAAGACAGCGATTAAAGGTGCTGGAGTGAAATGGTGTAACCAGTGTAACCTGGTGTAACCAGGTTATTAAGCCATGTTAGCTGACCCTCTTGGCCAAGTAGGACAGCTTTGTAAGATGAAGAGGACGCCAGACCTGAGCAACCCCACTGCTCAGTGCCATGGGCTCCCTTCTGAAAAATGGGGAGTCACAAATTTAATTCCTCTACCTCACTGGGAGCCACCTAAGAAACACTAATTCCTTCATCTCGAATGGGTAAAACCAGGCAAGACTCTCAGTTTCAACTTCCTTAAGCAAGCAAATTAGCATGTGGGTTGTCAGAAAGCACGGAGCCTGCAAACCCAACCTGGTGAGCTGGGAGAAAGATGTTTCCAAAACCTGCTCTATGTAAATTGTTCAGATATTTTTACGTATTCAGATAAAACTACTAACAGAGTTTGGAAATACTTTACAGGGACCCCAAAGCTGCCTTTGACAGTGCAACTTTTCACTCTTTGAAGTTTTACCCACACCTACTCCTGCGATAAAACCACTGGTGGGTGGCTGAGCAACAGCTGACTCCTATGTAAAGCAAGGCCAGAGAGAGTGAAGGGAATACAAATAAGGGTTCAGGGAACAGGACAAAGAACAGAAAAGCAACACATGCTTTGGAAACAATCTAGTTTGTGGCAGAAGATAGGGAAAAGGAAAGATTCAGGAAGGGACAGATCACTAAGAAATGAAAACTTGAATAAAGACAGAAAAAGGTCGATTAAAATAATTTTTAATGGAAGCTCTCTTAACACTGATTAAGTAAAACAAAACACTAAAGGTAAAGGCAAAGGATTTGAGTCACTGTGGAGTCACGCCTGACCAAAAATGTTTAATTAAGACTCTAGGGCTAGTTCAAAGCCACCAGAGACAGTTTTAAATAAAACCCTCTAAGATTTCCTAGAACCACCAAAAATGATATGTTGTTAGGGGCACATCGGAGGTGCAGAGAGCTTGGGATAAAAAAATTCAATAAAAGAAAACCCTTCTCATTTCATATGTATCCACATAACAAAGCATTCCCTGGAAGCCTCTGCTTGACAGCAGAACCTAAAGCAGCTCTGACCAACACAGATCCTCTTGGCTTTCAGCGCTCTCTGTGCCCGAGGGAGACATAAAGGTGACCTAGAACCAGCACATTTCAGCACCAAGTCCACATCCAAAGCTTCTGTCCTTCATAAAAAATAGAAAATCTTGGATTTATGCAATTACATCATCTCACCCTCACCGAGAGAGCTTGCAAAGCACAGGAGCGGTGATAAAATTTGGATTGCTAATGAAGAAAAGGCGCTTTCCGAGCTCTTTGGATCCTGCCAAAAATGACACATCCGTTATTGCCAAATGTTTAATTCTTTGCAATTTCTAAACAGACGTGCCTCTTCACTGTACCGATGTTTAACTGGCTCTGTTACAGTCCACTCAAGACTGAATTACTGGAAAGGGAAAATAGAAAGAAGTGACTTCTTAAAAGCAAACGGGAAATCTGCTGCTTGTTGAAACTCATCAGCTGTGATGGAGTCGGGTCAGGGCCACACCGACAGCTCACCAAAAGGTCCACCCGGTTGCGACCATGCACGGTGCCGGCGGCTCCAACCTCACCGCCTGCCCAGCAGCTCACCACACCACACCGACCTCCTGGCCCAAGGCACCGAACTCATGAACTGCTACTTGGGAGGGACACACGTATGCACACACAGCTCCCCCACCCCCCAAAAAAAACAGTTCTCCGATGAACTGTCCCATCAAACTGGCAAGTGCCAGAGCCAGCAGAGCAGTGGAGTGCGAGCACACAGGGCCAGGGCAAAGCCAACTGTACACAGCTGACACGCAGTGGACGATACACAGATGACTAACGTAAGAAACACAGAAAGAGGTCAGGCAAATGAACAGACTCCCTCTTCGCATGCACATTTAACTGTTCTGCCCTCATTTCTTTCTGAAGCATCTCCCTACGCCCTCAGCTTGTGACCTCCTGATGGTCCTGTTCCGCCCATCCTCACCTCCCGGCTGGCATGTTGCACGCCCGCACTGCAGTACCTGCAGTACGTCACACAGGTGAGGAAAGGCAAGACGATGCTGATACATGATGACAGAATGACAGAAGAGTCCAATCTCTTTCAGCTCTGCCAAGCACTGGGTTTGAAAGCTGTGCCCGTAAGGATGGTTCAGAGGTGTAACTTAGTTACAGCCATGTCTGTAAGCATGTTTCCTTGCATTGGCTTTTCCTCGTTGCATTAGCCATAAGCCCATTAGCTCTCTGCATTGATGCAGTAGCAGCTAAAAGTGACTATATCCTACCAAAGATGCCATCCTCTCGAGGCTAACAAATCCTGCCCAGCCTCCCTCCCTGAGAAAAGGCAGCACGTCCTTACCCACAAATGCTACAAACTTCAAACACAGGCAAAGCTGTCGCCTTCAAACATTCATCTTTTAAACTGCATAGCAATGTTTCTCTTTTGCCAGAGCTCTCTGTGCCACTTGCACTTTTTTATTCTTACTGAGGTCTCTTCTTATAATGCTTACAAGTACACAAACAGCTTCACCTTCATCTTCAATGAGTCTAAGCCTCAAAGACTGGAGATTTTCAGTACAATGGTACATTTTGCACTTGAAGATACAGTATGCAACAAAACCCCACTTTAAAACAAGACCCTTCAGTCTGACCCTCAAGCTTGAAATGAAATGTTTAGGCTTTGATCCTCAATCCCAACTCGCAAGTCAGCTTTGGAATTGGATTTAAAACCATCAAGGACCAATCTCTGAATCAATTTCAAACATGACCCAAATTGTCAATCTTGCATTAAGATCTGCTCTGCAGAGATTAACACTGTATAAATTGACAGAAATTTAAGTTCTTTCCTGAGATCTAACTTTTTACAGCCAGATCACTTGACAAACTTCCCACTTCAACTCCAGTTAAGGTTTGGCTTCACTAGAACTCCAAGCTCCAGACTACACTCTTTGACGCCATAAAATCTGTCTCTTTCACACTAACATAAAGCAGGAGAATTTTTGTGGTATATGAAGCTAAAACAAGAAGCATTTGTTTTTCACGTCATTGATGTATCTGTTTTCTCTTCTTGCCTCCTTTCAAGACAAGAAAACTGGCAACCCGGGTAGTGCGCAGCTTACTTCTAGCATTGTAATAGTCACTGGCAAAGCCAAGCAGCATGACCGCCTGTGCTACTGCTGTTCCACAGAAATGCTGTAAAGACCAAAATCAAAATGTTAAACAAATCTCACTTTTCAGTTAGTCTTTCTAGAAAACTCTTAAGAAACTCTCTTCTGGCTTCCAAGTCTTTCTGACCAACCTGTCTTCAGATACAAATCTGACTTTTATTTAACATTATTGTTCACCTGGGACAGTTTGCTGAGCTGGTCAGTTGTACCACTACAAACCCATGCACCATCACAGCCCAGAAAGGGAGGAAACGCTTTTTGCGGGTGTAGAGCCGGTTCCAGTGCTCATCCAACCGCAGCTGAAAATTCACAGTGGAACACAAGTAATTACTTACATTTCCCAGTCCTGTGCACAGGTGGAAGTGTCTTCCTTAAGATATTGTCCCTGAATAATGTATTTTAGCAAAAATAAAAAGGAAAAGCAGTCAAGCACAAGACTGAAATTACAGCCAAGAATAACTGGTGGTAAAACACAAACACTAACAATATTAATCAATAACACATCATAAAAATGCGATCTTTAGCAGTAGAAAGTGGTATACTAAATTGCTCGTAAGACAAGGTTAATAAATTCTTGTCACAATGGAACTGAGTGACACATAATTGAGAATTAGGGAGCTTGTCCTTACAACTAGAGATAAACTGCTCTCACTTGTACCTGTTACCTTCCAATTTAATTTGAATTATTTGTTAGCACCAATAATCCAATCCTAAGGTGGTGACTGGCAGAATGAAATGCACCTGATTGACAGGCAACACCGCAAAAGAATATTCATTTGCAAATTAACTAGGATACGTGGCAAAAGGATAAAAATGTAAATTAGTAATTATAATTTTACTTCTCCATTTATTATTTTAATGCAGACCATGGAATCTATTGCTAGTTAGGTTGACACTTCCTGGCTGAACCCACCAACATTTCTTCTGTGCACCGCCTTGGAATCACAGTCCCCTCCCTCCAGATGAGCCTTGTGCACAGCCAACAGTAAGGAAGTCCCAGTGACCAGCAGGTCCCTTTGTCCATACTTGCAAAAACGCTTCTCTTGTCTTAACGTCAAGCTGCAGGCAATGGATCAGCACACTTCCTACGTGCATCCACAGGTTCAAATGGTGTTCTTTATTTAATGAAAGCATTTAATAATATTAAGTTCAGTAATCTCTTTTTAATTACCCTGAAGTTCTGACTCAAAAAAACTACCTGGTGACGCATTTCTGCTCAGTATTAATGCCCACTAATTTGAAAATCCAACATTTTTAAAGCATGATCTAGAAATCCAATTAGGCATGTGCTTTGATCAGGTTTTGCCTGCTTCACCACCAGTTCCAGCTCCGCAGGTGTACCAAGCTTAACCATGTAGAATGGCCCAGCATGGAGCAGCACGCTGGTGTAGTTTGCACATCGGCACCACCAGAGCCAGTAAACCAAAGAGGGCAGCACATTCACGGCAGAAGAGGAGGAAGCAACAAAAAGCCGTGACCTTCAATGTACATGCCTGTCATGAGCTAACGCTGCCAGGTACTGCACAGTCAGAAAGTCAGTCCTGTCCCTCTACAGACATCTCCCAGGCTATCTGTGTCCGTTTAGCAGAAAGTAACTAGTTTTCCTCTGAATAAATAATTACAAAGAACCAGATTCCCCTTGTAGGGACTCTTCCCCCTTAGCAGAAGTTAAGATAATGTACACGTTCATACCCCACCAACCTTTTATCCTCTTGTTCCCATCTCTTCCCAAACCGTGGGCTTAAATATTGCAACAATGCTGCAAATCCCAGGATTAAACCAGATGTTTTTCTGGTCATCTAAAGGATAACTAAACTTCACCAGGTCTGAAGCAGCTATTCAGTAGGCGTGCGGTGTTCCTGGCTAAAACTGCTACAGGTTTCAGTGTTGTGGCTTAAGATTCCTTTTTCGCCCCCCTCTCCTAAAGCATCTTTGCATTTAACATCCAAAACTGGGAAAGTCTAAAGTTTGCATGCATGGATCATTAACATGATCCAAGCACCCTGTGTTTGGGTTTCTGCATCCATGGCTAAAGTATGACTGGGACGTCTTGTTAAGGACTTTCATCCAGATCAGAGGGTGCAAAGATCAGAGTTCAGATTCAAGTGGACCATAGCAATTAGCTGGCAGG
>Ga0065711_1047708_pt1 | contig 12180 bp, 13 predicted proteins | sample Hoacrofraction12_FD_59098 | JGI IMG/M metagenome (GOLD analysis project Ga0065711, IMG submission 59098) | Hoatzin crop microbial communities from Cojedes, Venezuela - Epithelial fraction 12 v2 (version 2) | ecosystem: Host-associated > Birds > Digestive system > Esophagus > Crop | place... | reverse complement strand
GGCGGGGTGGCCCGGCTGCCCAGAAGGAGGAGGCGGCGGCGGCGCTGGGGCTGCGGGCGGCCGTCTGTGCCCTGGGGGAGCGGCGGCCGCTGGCGCCCCTGGGCAACGCCATGGACCTGAGCTTCGGTACGTGACGGCCCCTTCCCCGGCGACCCCGGGGGCAGCGCTGCCCTGGGCTCCCGGTGGGCTCCGCGGGCCCCGTCCTGCCCGCTCCCTCTGCAGCCCGCGGGGCCCGAGCCCGGGAAGCGCGGAGGTGGGCAGGGCTGTGCCCAGGCAGCGACTCCCGTGGCGCGCTGGAGCAGGGCGGCAGGTCCTGGAGCTGTCTGGGACGTGCACCGGTGTGGCTGGGCTCGGAAAATAACTTTCCAGTTGCTGAAACCGATGTGGTTCCTTTGAGCCTGCCATTGCGATACAGCAGCCTTTCAGCCCAGCTGGGCTATCAACTACCAGAGGCTCTGCACCTCCCTCCCCCGCTCTCTGTAGGCAGTTTTATGTTTTTAACCTTAACTATCGGTACCTCATGTGAGAAACCGGATAGCAGCCAAGAGCAGCCCTTAAAGCCTCACCCTTTGCTACCAGTGTAGTTAGAGGGGGACTTTACTCGGGCAGGTCCTGAGATTGAATAGACTTTTCTCCTGGGTAATAACACCCTGTACTGGTGCAAGTGTTTTGAGCTCTTCCCAGTACGTAAGAAGCGGGAGCTGTCGGATCCATCTTCTCTAACACTTTCATGAACACCTGAGAGCTGATTCCAGCACAGTCCACTGCTGCAGTCCACAAAAAGCTCTGGGACTCCAACCCTGTTTTAAACCACAGTAGCTGAGCTTACAGGATCCACATCCATGTAATAGAGGACACACTCAGCACTACCTAACTGCAAAAGAGTTTTACATCCTTTCATTCCTAGGAAAAAAGAGAAAGCGGAACAGGAAGCTTCCTTACTGCAGTAACAGTTTGGCTTCCCTAGAGCCTCGTCAACTCCCAGCCTAGCTGAATGGCAGTCTGCCCTCTGCCTGCCTGGGAGGCAAGAGACGAGCAGTCCTGGAGAGCCACCACTGGCCTACTACAGCATAGGGTAGTTCCCTGTGCTGCGAGGGAGTGGCCTGGCGGTGCCTGCACTAACATGGCTATTATCTTCTGCTTAGATTCTCCAAGTATTATGGATATTTCAATAACCTCAGAAGCAGAAGAGACAAACCCAAACGTTAATAATGTGCCAGACTATATCAGCGATATCCATACGTACCTTAGGGAAATGGAGGTGAGCTGCTGTCTCTTTTCTTCTTTGCGTACAGCTTATGGGGGAGTAATGGGGGGCTTAGAAATGCGTCTACGCATTAGTTACTACTACAGTGACTAAAGTAAAGCTTGCTAGAAATAGAGAAATAAGATGCTGTGTCCACTGCTGTGAAAACAAGACCGGTTTCTTGTGATAAAGTTGACTGTGCCATGCACTGAACACAAACTGGAAAGTAAGGTTACGGAAATACAGCTTGCTGATCCCAGACTTACCATGGTTTACTTCTGATCTGTTTAAGCTGTGGTAAATGGAGCTTGAACAGTTGCTTCCCTACTGGCGCTTAGTCCAAACTCAATCTTCTCTGTCGTCTAAACTTAACAGGTGAAATGCAAGCCTAAAATGGGTTACATGAAGAAGCAACCTGATATCACAAACAACATGCGGGCTATTCTTGTGGACTGGCTGGTGGAAGTTGGAGAAGAATACAAATTACAGAATGAAACCCTGCACTTAGCTGTGAATTACATTGATAGGTTTCTTTCTTCAATGTCTGTTTTGAGAGGAAAACTTCAGCTTGTGGGCACTGCAGCTATGCTGCTCGCATCGTAAGTGAAATTGCTTAATTTAAAATTCCACCTGCTGGTCTGATACAGATGGAAATCTTGTGGCTATCGCATTTCTGTTGCCTATAGCCCGAGTGACTCGGGAGGGCTTCACACTGGGAGAAAACTCGGGAGTTATCCACCTAAAAGCTTGGCAGTTTTGTATGACGTTCTGCAAGCAAGGTTCTAGGCTGTCTTTGTAGATTGCTTTAATCATAGGTTGGAAAAGACCTCTAAGAGCATCAAGTCCAACCGTCAATCCATCACCACCATGCCTGCTAAACCATGTCCAGAAGTGCCACATCTACACGTTTTTTGAACACCTCCAGGGATGGGGAGTCAACCACCTCCCTGGGCAGCCTGTTCCAATGCCTGACCACTCTCTCAGTAAAGAAATTTTTCCGAATATCTAATCTAAATCTCCCCTGATGCAACTTGAGGCCATTGCCTCTTGCCCTATCGCTAGTTACCTGGGAGAAGAGACCAACACCCACCTCGGTACAGCCTCCTTTCAGGTAGTTGTAGAGAGCAATAAGGTCCCCCCTCAGCCTCCTCTTCACCACACTAAACAGCCCCAGCTCCCTCAGCCTCTCCTCATAAGACTTGTTCTCTAGACCCCTCACCAGCCTCATTGCCCTTCTCTGGACACGGTCCAGTACCTCAATGTCCTTCTTGTAGTGAGGGGCCCAAAACTGAACACAGTACTCCAGGTGTGGCCTCACACCAGTGCCAAGTACAGGGGCACGATCACCTCCCTGCTCCTGCTGGCCACTGTTCCTGACACAAGCTAATGTGAAGATTCGTTATTTCTAGCTGCAGCAGCAGAAGGCTTCTAAACAGTATTTGAGGGAATATGCACAAGGCATGGGAAAAGAAAGTTTTGCTTGCACCAATTATTAGTTTAGTGGGTTATTCTGGCATTTCAGTAACTCCGAGTCCCAAATTGCTTAGTGTTAAAACATCAGGCTATTGTAGCTCTGTAATTTCAAATTCTGCTGATTTAAGAACTAATGAACCTAGTGCAACAAACTCATTTGGTGTAACAGTGCCTAGCTACTTCACAAATCAGAATTTAAATTACCATGCTGGCTTTCATTAAATGTTGCTGGTTATCTGGTTTTCTAGTACTCAATTGTTTGCTCGTAACTGTTTCTCCTGGCAGAAAGTTTGAAGAAATCTACCCTCCTGAAGTAGCAGAGTTTGTCTACATCACAGATGATACCTATACCAAGAAGCAGGTTCTAAGGATGGAGCACTTAATTTTGAAGGTTTTGTCGTTTGACTTGGCAGCTCCAACAATCAACCAGTTCCTCACTCAGTATTTCCTACATCAGCAGACAAACGCTAAAGTGGAGAGCCTGTCAATGGTAAGTAAGAATTACTAGCTTGGCCCTTGTAACCAGAGAATTCCGTTACTATTAATGCACTTTACAGGCTCTGTTTCCTAGTCCCAGTGGAAAAGAAATGCTAAAGGATTCTTCAGTCCAGGCGTCCCTGCCACCTGCTATTTTTAAACTTGTAGACTCTCTGGGAGAGCTCTGGAGAGGCTGGCACTTGGCCTGGCTCAGGCACGCTTACTCAGAGCAGGCAGAGATTGATGTGGGGTCTGTTTCACTGCTAGATGTTTCCCTCTTTCTTATCTAAAACCACCACACCTACCCACCCGCTTTGGCTGAAAAGGACTTTTGTTTTGGTTTTCCCCTCAACAAGCACGGAGCTCTCAATCCAGAGGCTAATTTCTAAAGCAGAGCACAGATAATGTTTCAGCTGAAATTGTATTAAATCCTAACTGTATGGCAGGTACCTTTGTCTCATTGTGCAGAGGTCAGGTCCGACTACACTCTTCCCTCTAGATATTATAAATCCTCAAAATATGAAACGTGTTGAAAACCCATGCGCTGGGAACACTGTTTCACGGTAGCTAACAGTAGATGCTAAAAGAAAGGTAAGTGGAAACTAGTAAAAGCTGTTCCTCCAACTGACGGCAGGATTGGAAGCTTAAATTAGGGTTCCAGTGCAACTGTCACCTGCTCTTCTACTTCCTTTTGGAAGCAGATCTTCCCTTTCTCTCGTTTCCCTTGCAGTACCTTGGGGAGCTAAGTCTAATTGATGCGGATCCTTACCTGAAATACTTGCCATCAGTTATTGCTGCCGCAGCATTTCATCTAGCAGGCTATACGGTCACGGGACACACTTGGGTACGTAGCACTAAAACTTGAGCCTTCACGCACCTTTATGCATGTTTAGCGCATTCGTACGCGGTTCTGAACGCTGAGGCCTGGGCTGCAGCAATCGCAGCCCCTCTGCACCCCTAGGTTGTTAATCAGGGATTGCTCCCTCTGGTATTTGGAAAATGGCGAGGGAGGACACGACACCTTTCTTGGAAGGAGGAGGCATCGACTGATGCGCTCTGTTCTGGTGATCCACCTCAAAGCTGTAAGCAGCTTCCTTGTGGTGAGCATGTGGGCAGTAAGGAAGGCTAAGCACCAGAGGAAAGGAATACTTGTTTAGAGTATGACAGTTTTCAGGATTACTGTAAATCTACATGAACTGCTAAAATCCGAGCAGTGAGTATTAAGCTACTTACTTTGTGCTTGGGAAAAGGAGACTGCCAACCCATTAGAACAACAGTTTCACGAGGAAGCTAAAAAATCCATCAGCATGAGCGAACAGCAACGTTCGAATGTCACTCTGCCTTTCCTTTTTCCCTCAGCCCGAATCCCTCTGCAAAGTGACAGGCTACACCCTCGAAGACATCAAGCCTTGCCTCATGGACCTACACAACACCTACCTCAAAGCAGCACAGCACACGCAACAGTCCATACGGGAAAAGTACAAGAGTACAAAGTGAGTATCTATCCGTGGAGGCGTACGATCAGCTCGTGTGTTCCACCTGAGTTGTCCTAGCATGTAACTGCTTAATGGGGTGGGGAGGTGGGCTGTGTCTTGGGTCTTCAGTCGGACTCGGCTAACCACATCTACCATGGAAGGGAAATGGTGACCAGGCCCCGCAGGCTTTTGCACAACGTTTTGTTGAGCAATACCTGGCGCTCACCACCAGGCCTGCTGTCACCACCTGAACTGTCAGGTAGAAACGGGAGGGATTTTCTTGATGTTCCTACAGTTGGTAGACAGGAGGTGGTACCTAATGCTCCTAAAAACCCGTGTCGGCATGGCAGCTGACAAGCCCCAAAACGTTTCTGGCCTTGTGAGAAACGTGCCTCACTGCAGTGTCTGTGCTCTTTATGGCAGAGGGCACTTGAGCAAGATGACATCCTGCGTCTTTTTTTCCCCTCTGTAGGTACCATGGAGTATCGCTTATTGACCCACCAGAGACACTAAACTTATTGTAATAATCAAGAGACTGATCTTTTAAAAAGATGTATATTACAAGAAAATTATGTACAGTTTTAAACGTGGTTCAAAATTCTGGATGTGATCACTCAGATTATTAATACAGGTTTTGATTAGCTTAATTATGAGGTTAGTTTTACATGGTTTTAATGTAAATCTTTTGTACATGCAATCTTGTTAAAATATTTAGCTGGGTTTTTATAAAAAAAGTTCTCTTCAAGCACAGAATTAACCATGCAGACCAAGTGAAGTCTGAGACTGCTTATCCAATTGTAGACTAAACGTAAATGTTAGCAGTGCATTATTATAGTAGGGCCTTTTCTCCTTCCAAGAATGACTTGGACTCCACAGCAGTTATTTGTAGCATTTTTATACTGTCTAGTTTAAACAGAGACTTAGTATAGATCCAAAATGTGGCTTAATAGCTACGATACTGGAAGAAACTATATAGCTATGAGGAGAACACCTTGCTGGAATCGACTCTTGTGAGGCTTTTTTGGCTGTGCCAGTTACTGGAAGCCGTGATTGCTATGTAATGAGTTGCCAGATCTCCATCAGGTTAAAGGCTGAGTGCTCTGCTGCAGGGACCACGCAGCTAAAACCTAGCGTACCAGTTTGTTCATCTCTTCCACTAGTTTGTTCTTCTCTCCCAGTATGTAGAAAATGGTCATGCTTTAGGGTATTTTCTAGACAAAGTGTATAACTAATTTGAACCCATGGAGTTCCCACTGACGTGTCAGCTGTCCCGAAAGCTCATCAGTATCTACCAAAAAAAATGACAGCCATCAGTCTGCTTACCCAGCGCCTCTTTAGGGGGGGCAGAGGGGCTGGCTGCAGGAGGGTGAACTACTGCTCTGTGCCCTCAGGAGGAGGGACCGTCCTCCGGCGCGGGTGGGCTGTGTGCAGAGCGGTACGAATTCTGTTCACCCTTCTTGCTTGGAAAGGGTTCCTCTGCAGCACACAGCAAAAACGCAGACCAACTGGTCTTACTTTTCTGTTGTTCTAGAACTGTTACACAAGCAAACTAGCACATAACCAGCATTAGATCAAGCGGATGTTTACCTTCAACCTGTGTAAATGGAGCGGTGCTGCCCTGTACTTGCTGTTCTTTGCATGTAAAGCAGTGAGTGCGTGGAGGTGGGTTTAATTAAGCCCTTTCCAAGCTGCCGAATAAACAGTTTTTACATCTGATGTTAGTGGTCCTGCCAGTACCTTGAAGCCACTGAGGGGTAGTACTGCCATCTGAAAGTGGCATTCATTTCTAACGCTGTTTGGCAAGGGCTGCCCTGTGAAGCCTGTGCCACTTCAGCCTGAAGCTGATTCAGTACTCTCTGGCTGGTTATCTGGACACCCCGCAGGTAGCAGTATGAATTCTTCACAGATGTTGAGCAGCTGTCATGGTGTGGGGCATTTAAAATAGAAAAACTCATCAGCCCTCTGTCAAGCTGACAAGCACACGTTATAGCGCGACAACGCGCATGTCTCGACTTGGTCACTGAAAACTTGCTGTTCAGCCCCCAGCCCTGCTCTGCAGTTGGAGCCCTCCATCAACCCACCCGCTCACAAAACTGATCAAGACAAAAGTGTGCAGCAGAGGCTGCCTTTTTTGGCCAATCTGAGCTTTTTAGGATGCGCTTTCACTTTTATACATGTTATAATGTGTAATGAAGAACTGTATCTCCTTGGCCTACCATGTTCTCCAACAGCATTTATTTAGCTTATTTTCAGTAGGTTGCCACTGAAAAGCTGAAACAAGTTGGGGAAAAAAACTGTGCCGTGTATCATGTCTGGTATGGGAAATGCTCTGACCCCGCAGGAGTGGGGGTTTGTATGTACAGGACCACGTTTGCCACAGTTGCGACATCAGTTTGTGACCTTGGATGGGCAACGCAAAACGCTGACTGGCGACTGCGAGGACACCAGAGCACAGCGCTCTTCCTGAGAAACTGGGTGCTGCCTTCCCCTTCTTTTTTGTGGCGTATGCTGCAAGCTCTCCAAGACCACTGAGAAATACGAACAGTGGAGGAGTAATTTAAAGGAAACTTATGAATTATATTCCCCAGAAAAGAGCAAGTAGGAGTACCGGAGTGAAAGGAGTTCAGTGGTCTGTGGTATTAGTTTACTGCTTCATGAAATGTCTCCTTGCTCTATTCACAACGGAAGTTGTTCTGTCACTGCTCTCATAGCACAGAGGAAAATTCGCCCTTGCTCCCTGAGCTTTACTTTCAGCATGGCCACTACAACTTCCTCCACAGCCTAAAAAAAAATGCTTCAGTCATGGACTGGCATGTCAGCCCAGCAGGACTATGTGCCTCCTTCCTCGCTGACAGCTCTTGCTGCTGCGATAAGTGCCATCTTTTTCCATCTTCTTGCTTTCCCAAGTTAATATAGGGAACTTCCAGCTCTTGCTATTAAGCGTTGAGCAAAATATCCCAGGTTGTACTGTACTACCGTTTTGCCTGTCCCGTTAAACTTCCCCTAGTCCTTTCAAAATAAAGCCTCTATGGAATGTAGGGTATGAGATGTTACACATGAAGAAGAGAGAAACAGCAGCGCAAAGAATACCGTTCTTTTTCCTGAGGAAGTTTAAGGTCTTGTGGTACTGCAGAAGTAACGAGAAACTTCACTCTTCACTCATTGTTGTACCTACAGACAGCCACTGTGGGTTGCAAGAACTGACACTAAGAAAACGCCCTAGTTTAGCTCCTGGAGGAACGGGGCTTGCTGTGTTGCTCCCTTTCTGAAACTGCATGGCTTGATTAAAGCTTTGCTTGGCTGGGAGCAATTTTATAAATTCCAAACCTTATTTGGGGAATGTAATATCTGCAACAGTAACTTCTCTCGTGTTCGTATTTCATGAAATACTAAGGTCATATGTAAAATAGTCCTGCTTTGCTTTTGTAAATATGTGCATGTTTCCAAAGTGACTTGGTGTTTGAACAAAGCGGCTAGATCAGAGATTCTGGAAACCTCGCCTCTTTGTTTTTACCCGATTCCAAACTGAGACCACAGTTCTTTGAATCTAGTTCAAGAAGCATTCCTGTCTGTTGCATGTAATATTTAATTAAACTTTTTAAGAAACTCCACTGCTGAAGTACGAGTTGCTTCTCTGTGACAGCTTTGCAGAAGTTCTACGCTATTTTATTAAGTACGTGCATTTCTCTTGATTTTTATACAAAGCAGTTTCAGTGAAAGGTGAGAGGAGAGCAACATGGGCAAGAACGTCTTAGTCACAGCACACCCTTTCCCTCTGTGAACACTTCCAAGGCGTGGTAATCGCTACCTTAATTCAAAGAAGCTTTTCCTGATATTAGACCTGAGCCACGGTTCCTTTTGCTGCCTGAGCTCTGACTGCACACAGCTCACTTCAGTAACAGCAGGGAAACCTGCGCACTGTGCCGCTGCAATTCATGCTGTACAACTTGTGAGGTTTCTGCTGCAGCTGGATGCTAACCATGGAAATTTCACTTACATGCGAATTTTTTTTATTTAAAGCTGTGTACAATAGTTTTATAAAATATACATAAAAGCAGGACCTGAGGGGGGGGAATAACATCTACAAAAATAAGTTTAGTAATGATAGACCAAATTATGTATCATACAGCATTTCTGAAGGAGATGATGGCTTTAATGAGCAGCTCTCTTCTTTTTTCTCCTTTTGTTAAATGCTCTCTTACTTGGATTTTCTTGTTTCAAGTTGGTCTGTGTTCTGTGAGCAAACAACACTTGTATCAAAGAAACATACCGAATGGTTTTATTTCAAAAGAACACAGGCTGACCATCCATAACACGGCACCATCCACCACACTCAGGGTGAAGTCCAAACTTAGTTTCTAGAAAGTGTATGACACACAGCCACGAGGGTTTCCATGGCTACTGCAGCAATACAGCAATAAATCTCACTTCTTGGAGATAACACTTAAGATTAGCATCTAGAATAGCCTGTAAAAGCTCCACAGCATCTCTAAGGAGCAGTGGATTCAAACCCACTTTGATGCTCTCACTGCCTTTGGAATGATTAATATATAATATCCATGTATATATATCCATACATATATATAATATCAAATATCCGTAATCATTTCAGAGAGCTGCAGGTCAGCCAGGATGACTGACCTCCTAGGACAGGGCAAACTGGCCTAGATTTAAGCTTCCTCATTCTCGGCTATCTGTGTAGTCCCCTTGATCAGCTGAGACCTTTTCTGGCCTTGCCAAAATCCGGTGCTTCCCCTCCTAATATCATGTGATAGTTACCTTGTTTTCTTTGGTAGCTCCTCTGGTTCCAGAATGACAACTTCTTCCTCTTCACTGTTGGAGAGTACAATAGGTTCATCTAAACAAACCAACCACAAACTGGTGATCAGTTTTGTACAAACAACTTCTGTAACTAATAACCACAGCATTTTTAAAGAAACAGAGTGGCTAGTGCTTAATTTGGAGCCCTCCACGTACTACAGAAATCAAGTCTTCTTCTGAAGAAAACAGAAGTGACCAGGTGAAGTGAAAGTAGCGAGTGGGTGTAACTCAAGTGGAAAGCGGCTATGATGGCTCCCCTTTCTTGCCAAGGAGCTCTTTCACATTTTAATTCTAGACTATTATTAAAGTCATATAACAAGCATATCTGATATCACAATAAATAAATACTTACCCTTCTTAGTTTCCCTCATCGTACCGGTATCCTCAGTTTCCATTTTCTGACATTCAAAAGCAGCAGCCTCACTTTCGCCTTCCTCTTCGGCGGCTTCTTCCACCTCAGATTCTTCGAGGTCTCCCCAGGAGTTCTCTATTCCTTCCCCAATTTGGGCTGTCCCCGGAGTGTGCAATATTGGTTTGGCAAAACTGGAGTAGTTAAGAAAAATCTTGGTGTTTGCTGGCAAACTCTTTGTATTCTGAGAGCAAACCAGTTGTTTTTTAAGCTCTATCTTTTCTCCCCAGGGGAGAACATCCTTACCAGAGAGCTGAGAGAGAGTAGCTCTCTAGTTACTGTAACCACCGGTCACTTCACACCTCAGTTTTGCACTTTGTGCTAGGAATAAAGTTACCTAAAAGCAGTTACAACCAAAACCAATATGATGATGGTGTTTCCTCTGAAGACTGTAAGGCTACCTAAGCTGTGAGGAATCTCAGATGGCTGTCTAGCTTCTCGTAGTGCTCTGCAGGGGATGGGAAGCCTGGCTCTCCCCTGAATAATACAAGAGAAAAGATACACTTCTGAAGGAGGGTCAGCGTTAGCGATGATTTCTTCTGCTTGTTCTTCCACACTGTTAGTATCAACAGCAGCGCTGTCCATTTTGAAGGCAGTGATCTTTTGATTCGGTATAGATTCTGCAAAGCCGAACTTCCCACCTTCTTTCCTACTCATTCAGCAACAGATGTTATTTCAGGATCTTTCACACTTAAAAATGCTTTCTGTTTTCAAGTTCACTTATACTAATACTTGCTATTTAAAACCAATACAAGCAAAACCAATCTGGTGTTCAAGCTACAGGCTGACATTACTTTTTAGTATGTTTCTTCAAAATATCCATTTCCCTTCCTTCCCAAAACACTCACCTAGCTTTCTGGTCGTTCTCCAAGGCTTTCTGAATTAGTTCTGTTATTTCTGCAACCTTAACAGCTGTTATTTTACTGCATCTCAGAACCTGTTTGTTATACATACAGCAACAGTTTACGATCATGAAAGCAGGATGTTTTTCACTAAAACCACAGAACATCACAGGAGTCACAAACATTTAAAATACGGCATCTCAGTATGAGGGACTGGATACACTACAAGTTGATGCAAAAGGTTAATACAACAGCCTCTAGCTACTCGCGAGAGTGCAGTCTGAATTAATTTACAGACTCCCTCATCCAAATCACTTGGGGGGGTAGGGGATGCGTATCTGACCAAACAATACGCCTTTTCTACGTCTGCTCTTCAGGATGATACACAGTATTATGCTCTCCTGCTAGGACTAAAAATACATAATATTTTCCAATTATATCAGACAAGTAATTGATTTCTTAGCTTCCAAATGTCAAGGATATTTCAATATCAACATTACAGTGCAGGAACTACTTTATATACAAGAGAAAGACCAGTCAAGGCAAAGACTTACCTGATCCTTTACCAGCATAATCCCCCCACTGGACTGGATGGTACAAATTTCACGGTGTTTATTCATGGCGATTACAAGGAGGCCATCCATTACGCGTTCCTCACGCTCACTTGGATCCACCAATAAATAAGTCCTAGAATCAAGTTTTTAAATATAAGGCAACAGTAAAAGTTTGGGGTGAGTTACTACCCTTAAAACAATTAGACAAAGGAATTGGTTTACGCATTAGCAATTACGGGCATACCTCGCCCCCCCAAATTTTTCTACGTTATCTGTGGAAAGCTGCTGGTTAGTTACACTATGCAGAACACCTAAGTATCTCCCCACGGCATCTCATTTCAGATAAAATGTTTTAGGAAATCAGCTTGCAAGTGTAAGTATTTTTAGGACTCTTCTATGTTTAAAATCAGTTCTGCAGCTGTTTCTCTCAAAAGACTTAAAAATCTTACCCTTGCTGGAAGAAGGCAAAACTGACACAAATAGGCATGTGGTGGATACTCAAGGGGACAGGATCACGTTCCTCAGGAGTGTACTTTGAAAAGAATTGACCCAGAAACAGTTATTTTTAAAATTACGTACTGTATAAAGATATATTAAGAAAATTCGTTTTACTCTTCTCGTGCAATTCTTACTGCTTACTACCTACATAGGTAAATACAGCACATTCATCGACCTTATGGTCGATTTGGTCAAAATACCGTAAATCACAGAATGGCAGGGGTTGGAAGGGACCTCTGTGGGTCATCTAGTCCAACCCCCCCTGCCAAAGCAGGGTCACCTACAGCAGGCTGCACAGGGCCTTGTCCAGGCGGGTCTTGAATATCTCCAGAGAAGGAGACTCCACAACCTCCCTGGGCAGCCTGTTCCAGTGCTCCATCACCCT
>Ga0065711_1047645_pt1 | contig 12180 bp, 8 predicted proteins | sample Hoacrofraction12_FD_59098 | JGI IMG/M metagenome (GOLD analysis project Ga0065711, IMG submission 59098) | Hoatzin crop microbial communities from Cojedes, Venezuela - Epithelial fraction 12 v2 (version 2) | ecosystem: Host-associated > Birds > Digestive system > Esophagus > Crop | place... | reverse complement strand
TCCCTCTGAGGGTGACGGAGCACTGGAACAGGCTGCCCAGGGAGGTTGTGGAGTCTCCTTCTCTGGAGATATTCAAGACCTGCCCGGACGAGGTTCTGTGCAGCCTGCTGTAGGTGACCCTGCTTCAGCAGGGGGGTTGGACTAGATGACCCACAGAGGTCCCTTACAACCCCTACCATTCTGTGAAACTACAGGCTGTAACTATATGTGTAAGAGTTAAGCAAACCACAACACAACAGAATAAATGAAATATATATGATCGCTCGTTAATTAAGTTGTGACAGTTTTTCGTACATTTTTACAGACATGATGTGGCTAACCTGCAAAAATGTAGCAAAGTCTGAAAACTTACCAAAAAATATGTAGAGCAGCCTCACGCAGTCCCGCATTCTGAGAGCTGACAGAGTCAAATAAGAATTTCAGAACTTCTGGCCACTGGTTGTTGCCATCTTCATCTAGATTAAACACAACAAAGTTTTAGTATAAGCAAACATAAGAGTGGTTAAATCTCAACTGTGCAGGGCAACCAGTCATCACTACTAAATTAAATCCAAAAAGACTGATCTGAAGGTGTCTCCAAGTCACAACGTAAAATATGGCCGAAATGTTAAATCTAAAGGCACTCAGGAACAGAAGACGATCTATATTTACTGTTATATAACAGCACTCAAAAAAAGAAACTGATGCTGATGTTCAGGATAACATTCTTGAGAACTTAAACAAAATTTTATTTCTAAACCTTAATACAATCTCACCTAAACTCAAGCAATTTAAAAAGCAAGAGTTAAGGAATCTTATTTTTATTTGCTCAAGGATAAGGTAAACGAATATTAGGTTTCATTTTAACATCCACACAACTAGAGAACAAGAGATAAAAATACAACTACTATCAATACATAAATATTTTACCATAGTATCAGCTTATATAAAGTACCTATTAAGTTTCTGGCTAATTCAGCAACGATGTCACAGATTTTTTTCCTCATACTGGACTGCGTTTCCAACTGAATAATCAACAGCAATCCACTTTTGATGGAGGTTTGATCATCAGGTGAAAGAGCTGGATATACTTCTTCAAAAGCAGAAGACAAAAGACGTCGCAGCAGGACAGCCGCCATTTGTCTAGCCTATTGAATAAGAAAGTATGTATGTTAAAGTATTTTGATATGATAATCATGCTCTTAAGAGGAAAGACACTGTCATCATGCTTCCAGATGATCAGTTTTCACTGTGTAGACCCTTTTGGTAAATGGAACACCTCTCAAGAAACAGACGACAATTCTGATAGTAAGTAAAAACACAGTAAAGACACATCAGCTCACAACCACGTTTCTGAGGATTACAGCTCTTAAAAAAAAAAAATCATGAAATCCACTGAGGTATTCAATTTTTTTCTAGAGCTGAACCTTGGACATATTTTGTGGCAAGTTAAGGACTTAGCATTACTGAAATGTGTTTAAAGCATGTCTTCTTTCTATTTTAAATGGTCTGCTGAGATAATTATAATCCAGAAAGGGTTCTTTGGATTAACAAGTGACTTAATGGGACAACTTTGTCAGACAATTAACCTGTAAACAGTCCTTCACTTTCACAAACAACGTAACTTCATGCTAAAGATTCAAGACCCTAGAGTTAGATTTTGGCAAATGAAACTCGCTTGCAGCCTTTTGCAGACCTACGATGAAACATTTTTCTTTACACTTGAATTTGAGCATAGGAACCCCAATACAACGTATCAGAGTCTTCTATGCTTGCATACAACAATTCCACAACAGTATCATTTACATATCTGTATTTATTTACAATTATACAAGAACTAGAAGCAAAAAACATGGCTGAGTAATTAAAAATGAACACAGCAGCACATGCAGTAAAGGCAAAAAGACACATGAAGCACTCTGAATAATTTAACAGGATGTTCACAAAGTAGTGTTTCTAGAAGGACAAACAGTAATTAAAAACCACCCCCCAAACTTCTAAAGTTTAACACATGTAACAAAACCTTATACATGTTAAAACCTCACAAAAAAATAATCCAGTACAACATGCACTCAATTTTTTTTCCTAAGATATTCCTATTTAATGTGTACTTGAATGAAAACCAGTGGCATATATAACAGACTTTGGAATTCAAAAGTGATGAATGAGCAGCAGAACTAACAAAATCCCATTTTCAAAAGATCTCTCAACTATATTGCTACAGCATAACCTACAGATGAAAAACACAAACTGCTACAATGTCTCAACACACCCTGTAAAAATCAGGTATTGCTAGAATACCACCCAGATACTATTCTGGATACATTCTGCAGTGTCCAAACTCACTGTGCCTTTCTCCAATCTACCCAACTCTCTTCTATACAGTTAAAGAGCAGTGCACAGAAAGTGTCTCTATACTAGCAGTAAGGAAGGACTAGAATGGACCTTACTCTACATCATTCCTTATCTCTTCCTCCTCCACAGGTCCAGTGCTGACCAAAGCCACCACGTATGTAGGATTAGTAGATCTTCTCTAGTAGATCTGAGGGCAACAGCAGGTGAAGGAAGAGGGTGAACAGTGCCCACCTGTGCTGTAGCATCCGTCATAAGTCAAGGTTCTCAAGGAACAGGTCATCATATGAGGAACATCAGTTAGTGTACTGGGTTTGCGTAGCAAGGTTTTGGTAGCGAAGGGGCTACAGGGGTGGCTTCTCTGAGAAGCTGCTAGAAGCTAACTGTGCCTGACAGAGCCAATGCCAGCCGGCTCCAAGACGGACCCACCACTGGCCAAGGCCAAGCCCATCAGCAACAGTGGTAGCACCTCTATGATAATGTATTTAAGAAGATGGGGAAAAAAGATTGCAGAAGGAAAGAGGAGTGAGAATATGTGAGACAAACAACCCTGCAGACACCAAGGTCAGTGAAGAAGAAGGGGGAGGAGGTGCTCCAGGCACCGGAGCAGAGATTCCCCTGCAGCAGACCATGATGAGGCAGGCTGTGCCCCTGCAGCCCATGGAGGCCCATGGTGGAGCAGATACCCACCTGCAGCCCATGGAGGACCCCACACCAAAGCAGGTAGATGCACCTGAAGGAGGCTGTGACCCTGTGGGAAGCCCATGCTGGAACAGGCTCCTGGCAGGACCTGCAGACCTGTGAACGAAGCCCAAGCCAGAGCAAGTTTGTTGGCGGGGCTTGTGACCCCATGGAGGACCCACACTGGAGCAGCCTGTTCCTGATGGACAGCACCCTGTGGAAGGGACGCATGCTGGGGCAGTTTGTGAAGGGTTACAGCCCATGGGAAGGAACCACACTGGAGCAGTTCATGGAGAACTGTTTCCCATGGGAGGGACCCCACACTGGAGCAGGGGCAGAGAGTGAGGAGCCCTCCCCCTGAGGGACAAGGAGCAGCAGAGACAACATGAGACGAACTGACTGCAGCCCCCATTCCCTGTCCCCCTGCGCCGCCTGAGGGGAGGATGCAAGGCAATTCTGAAGTGAAGTTGAGCCCAGGAAGTAGGAAGGGGTGGGGGAAGGGGTTTTAAGATTTAGTTTTTATTTCTCATTACCCTACTCTGATTTGATTGGCAATAAATGAAACTAGTTTCCCCAAGTCAAGTCTATTTCACCCATGACGGTAATTGCAGAGTGATCTCCCTGTCCTTATCTCAACCCACCAGCCTTTTGTTATATCTTCTCCGCCATGTCCAGCTGAGGAGGGGAGTGACAAGAGTGGCTTTGGTGGGCACCTAGCATCCAGTCAGGGTCAACCCACCACATTTAGGAAGAAGAAAGATTCTTTCCCCACTGGCTCTGTGAATCCCACTAACAATGCGTCCAAAAACTTTAACGGTACCACAAAACAATGGTATCTTTCCTTCCCCCTTCCCTAGAAGCACCAAGATTATGAAAGACTAAATTTCTCCTCATTAGTATGGTTTACTTACATAGGAGAAGCCTTGACTGGGGAGCAAGTTTGATGGGACTAAACAAGGCACAAACTCTAATGCAGTATCTTCCCTTACTCAGGGCATCGTGTTCTGGCGCATATTCTCTGACATCTGATAACAACTGAACTCACGTTATATTTATTCCTTTCCTGAAGTAGTAATAGGTGGCCAGGTAGGGAACAGGGCTTGTCTCCATACAGCCTGTCGTCTCAAAGATAAGAATTTCCACCTCTGAAGAACTTAAGTTAAACTATTAGAAGACTAACACACACAGACTGAGTAAAAAAAAAAGTAACAAGGCACACGGAAAGACACAGTATCAGCACTACATGAATTAGCTCCTGGTTACTGTTACTAGCTTAGAAAAAAATTCCCAAATTCCCTAAAGCAAATTCAAATATTTGAAGAAGTGACAAAGAAGCATTTGACTTCTAATAATAAATGGCATATTGTCCTCAGCAGATACCCAGCTATATATGAAAATTACCTTTGTCAATCTAATTATGATGAACATGGCTGGATTAACGGCAGCTCTGGGGCTGTTTCTTCTGCTTTAAGGAAGAAACTACATATTTTTCACACACTCCAAAGGCTCTTTTACGTTTAAGTATTACAAGATATGTACTCAAACAAGCATTTTAAAACCTGCAACTTAACAGCTATAGCTTTTAATGAGAACAGGAACAATTTAAAGTGCATATTCCCAAAGAACTTCCATCTACTAATGAAGTACAAAAAAACCCAGAATTCTCTCCTAACATTGGATTCTTCTGCACGTCAAAACTACTGAGGTCCTCACATACAATTGGAATGTCAAAGGTATTAATATAAAAAGTAGTCAGAATACTCACATTTCAACATACTGCTTCTTACTAATAGAATTTACAGTACTTTAAAAATGTTCTAGGATTTTATGGATGATGGAACCAAGGCACAGAAGAAAACCAACCTGCCGAGCATGGCAGCAGAAGACTTATGAACAGAAAGCTGGGACACCACGTTCTCCACAGGCATTCAAAGCGTCCAGGTAATCCTATGCATTTTGTAAGAAAATGACTGACCATGTTGTGTAGCACAGTCACAGTGATTTTTACTTTTGTTTTACTGTTCCTCTTAAGTCCTCATGGAGGAAAACATGCATGGATGGAAGCAATCAATACCTAGGACATGGTTCAAAGATGCACTTGCACAACCTCATTTGGGGATCCAGCCCCACGTGGAACTCAAAGCACGCAGTGCCTAAGGTCCACACGCAACTCAAAGGCAGAGCTGTGGTGGATCAGTAGTCCATGGGCTGCCTTCCTTCCCCTCCAAATGCTGAACAGGAAGCTGCCCACAGCAGTTTTCAGACTAAGAAATGCAACTCCTTCATGTGATAATATGGAGAGGGGGAAGGAAAAGGTCAGAGCCCTCTAACAGGGCTGTGAGCATAGGAGAAACAGTTTTATATACATTTGTTACTGTATGTCACAGGTCTCAAAATTAGTCAACTGTAAATTACGACACAATTGAAAATTTCCAATTTAGAGTTAGCCAGGAAGAAGACAAATGCAGGAGAAAATGCAGAATTTACGTTCTTCTCAATGATTTAGGTGGTAAATCAAAACTGCAATGGAACAGCCTCTAACACCCGAGACATATCCCAAGAACAAAAATCATCAAATAAACTGTGAATATATGCCACCTTTCTGTTCAACCCTTTAAAAAGTTGGAGAGGGACTTTTTACAAGGGCTTGTCGTGATAGCACAACCGGTAATGGCTTTAAACTGAAAGAGGGTAGATTTAGATCAGATACGAGAAAAAAAAAACAAAACCCTTTGCTATGAGGGTGTTGAGGCACTGGAACAGGCTGCCCAGAGAAGCTGTGGATGCCCCCTCCCTGGAAGTGTTCAAGGCCAGGTTGGATGGAGTTCTGAGCAACCTGGTCTAGTGGAAGGTGTCCCTGCCATTGGCAGAGTGTTGGAACTAGGTGATCTTTAAGGTCCCTTCCAACCCAAACCATCCGTGATTCTAAACACAGTTGCACAGAAAGAAGTAGAGTCCTAACTTCATAACAATGAGACTACACGTTCAGGAAGTTGGAGACCTGGGTTCAAGTCCCTTCTTAGCCTGAGGTGTACAAACTCACATATCATCTGGCACAGAAGTGTTCTAACTGCCAAGTCAGACACTTCCCTACGCTTCTGCAAAGTGTTACTCTGCCATCAAAGTATGAAACAAGAACAGAGGAAAAAGGTGATTATTTCCACAAGTTTAAGCATTTGGTTAGGAGAAAGCCTGTTATACAGTCAGTTTTTAAGAGTTATTTCTGATCTTATCTTAATGTTCTTTTTCCACGTCAAATGCAAGGGGGTCCTGGGAGCAGGATCTAAATCCCTGTTTCTCCATTTAAATGCCAAAATTACTGGGTTGCAGAGTCAGGATTCCCCCAGCTGCTGTCCAAATAGTCCTACGAATCTTATATTCTCTACAACACAGCTCCTGCAAACACGACAGAGTGTTTTCTTCAGCCTAGTTTTCCTCGCAGGGGGTAAAGCAATACAGAGGCTTTGGGATGAAGAGGGACCCACTGGTGGAGTTAAAGGTCAAGTTATTCCACAAATGTTAAACCTCTGACGTCTCTGGTAAGAGTAACTTCTATGGGCAAAAAGTACTTGAGTAAATTGGAAGCCAAGTCGTTGGCAAGATTATGAAGAAGTTTTAGGCTGTGCTGTTTCTTTAGCCGATATAAAGGGAATAAAATCAGTAAATATATGGAGCAAGTATTTATTTACACAAGCACGACTTCGTAGTTGTCAACTCAGGCTTATCAAATGTATTCAAAACAGGAGGTGGTCCAATGCAGCTACGACTTCTAGGGCACAGTATTATCTGATTATTATATATGACATTATTCTGATGAAGAAGGGGCAGCGGTAGATCTTGTTTTTCATGGCAAATGTAAATACAGGAGAGATTGCTCTACAGCTTTCTATCTCAGGGGACAGGGGGGAAAACTACACAGCTCTTATGCAACCTATAATATTGAAGGATTCTGTGAGAACACCACTGCTTTGTAGGTAGATAAGCACCAGTATTAGTAAGCTGATACTTACTGAGCATTAAAAAGCACAAATAGCTTCTACCTCTACACTGAATACAATCTAACAGAAGAGATTATTATCCAGAGAGAAACAGCAGACTTCTACTCTCCTTACAATATTGTTCAGAAATTTCTACATGCTACGTCCTTCCATTGTTCAGTAAAACTCCAGATTTGAAAAAAAAACAAACGTTTTTACTTTTCAGTGACTCTGAAGTCTGCAATATCTTGAAAGCTTTGCAGTTCTTCACTCTGTGTATTGATAAAACTGTTATTCACTTGGATAAGTACCATACCCAACTGCTGAAGCGTGTGAGCATTTACAAAATTAAGGAATAAAAGGCACGCTTACTGTATGCCCAAAGAAAAACTTTATGTAGTGCTTAGACTGCTCTCCATTCATTCTGTAACACTGCTAGATGACTTCATGAGCATATCCTCCCCCATACAAGACAAAACACAAAAGCCATCTGAATAAAACATGTAAGAGAACTGCTGCCTTATCTCCCCTCAATTCTGATTTGAGAAGCACATGCCATTTCAGATGATACGTAAGTTTAACATGTTTAGGCACAGGAACCCCAAAATGGAAAGCATTTCTCAGCTGTAACTTGAAGAAACTTCACAGTAACAGTCATATATTAGTTACACATTTTAAGGAAAGAACCCATTCATTAAGCAAAACACACAACCAGAAAACAATGGAGATCTAAGCAGTCACTTATGAAAGACTACTTTTGAAACTGACTATCCTACATGAAAAAGTCTCAGCTAGTGAACTTGACATGCAACAAACTAGACGAGTGGTCCCTCTACAAATGTCTAGTAAATTAAGATGATTTAGTTAATGCCCGACTTATTAATTTATCCCAAAATGACCTGTACTGAGTCCCCTCCTTCTCCAAGTTCCCTGGAAAATCTGCAGAATACAAGGATTACCGAGACATACCTCTTCAGCAGCAGCAGTATTCCTGATTGCTTGTAGGAGGAACGTGATCTTAGATTGACCTGGAATATTCTCATATGTCTCCTGCATGAAAAAGGACACAGTTTATTGTAAACAATTACTAGAAATCATGTGTTAAGCATTAATATGAATCGACTTTCCTTTTAACACAACTTCAGTATCCATCCAGTTAACAGAAAACAACACAGCAAAAAAATTAAACCTATCAAATAAAAAATTTCTAACCTGTTTTTAAATCATGAGTAAAGTCTTAACTACTTATTAAGACCTGCCATATTTGAATTATCTACATAGGCATTATTGGCCACTTACGAGGCAAATTAAGAAATACAATACAAACAGAACACATATCCTCAGAATCACAGAATGGTAGGGGTTGGAAGGGACCTCTGTAGGTCATCTAGTCCAACCCTCCTGCCGAAGCAGGAATATTCCTCCTGGGAATACAACACATACGGAACACGTATCCTCCTGGGAATCCATCATAGCTTCTACCACATCAAAGGATTAAGAACACTGGAAGCTTGAGACTTAACTGTGACCAACAAGCCATTAACTACTGAAAAATGTATAGCCCAAATATTTGTTCAGTTCTTTTTTTGAATCTTTATACGGCGTTTACAATGCTGTGTGGCAGTCACATATCTCAACTACATATTTTGAATAAGAACTTTTAATTTTTAAACTCCATCCTGAATTTGAAAAATAGACACTATTTAGCCTCCCCCCTCAGGCAAACCCTCTTAATAAAATGGAAAGTGTAAAGGGAAGTTCAGCTGTATTGTCTTACACACTTCCGGCATGCAGTTCATTCACTATGCCTTTTTAAATTAGATTGTTACTTAGAAGCTAGAGTGAGCACATAGCTTTTTGCTATCCAAAACATCGTATAAGTGAGCATTTTAAAACTTTAAATGCTTGTTTCTAATATACTAAACCTATGTAGGCAAGAGCAAAGGAATTACAAGCTGAAGAGCAACCACTTAAAACATTCAAAAATAGTTCGATACTTACTAACTTTGTTTTTGTGGACACAGTCTTGAAGATAAATTACTCCACCCTTTCCAAATACTCACTATCCCATCCTGAATTCAAGGAACAAGCCTACTACACAAAGTCCAGGTTCATTTCAACCAGTTCCCTTCCTGCCTATTTCCCATTCTTACCATTGCCACAGCTCTTTCTAATACTTCAGCAAATGTACACAACTTGACAGTATACCTGTTATTTTAAATAAAGTAGTTTCCCCATCACACATGTAATATTAGACACCATCTTCCTCCACTTTCTGTACCTATTTGCTAGTAGGCCTCATTCACGTAGTCAATTTGTACTTCCTATTCTCTCTAGTTGCTAATATACGCTCACAGTCAATGAGACCGAATCCCCAATGAATCCATTTAATCTAATCATTTCATGAAGACTGCAGAATTAAATGAGGTTTAGGGTCAGAATAGAAAGTCTTCTCACATTAACCATTTCCATGAATGCATATATTTATATTGCACTACTATCTACAAATATAAAGACAAACACAGAAACAAGGAGGTTCCCTAAACACAGGCCCAGCATGGACCTGAAGCTATGCTTTCATGGACAGCTGAAGCACTGTAAGTTAGCTTCCCTCATACCAATTCTGATAATAATTAAATTCTTTTTCAAGTTGTTTAAGCTCACTGGAAACGGCAGCAACCTATCCAGTTATTCACTGGCATAATTCTGTCAGTTCAGTAAATGGGATTCAGAGGATGCTAAAGAGCACCAGGGCAAGCGGAACACGTGGCCAAAGCCAGAACCTTCCCCCTGTGCTGGTGGAAGACCACTTTGTTGGCTCCACCCATCTTACTACCGGCCTTGGCTATGCCCTGACTATGTACCTGGATCCTGCCACATCTTCACTGTATTCTTTTAGTTCACGATTAGTTCCTCAGCTACCTCATACAGAGGTACAAATTTCTCACGCAGCATGACTAAGTTTCAGGATACATGCAAGCAAGTATCTGTTATCTATACTTGGTACTCATGTTCTTCCAAACCTGAGAAATATATTTTTAAAAAGAGAAAAAAATCACCAAGACAAAGTAAATAAAAGTTTCTCTATCAGAAGATAGACACACAAATAAGAGAAATACAGGCTTTTTACAGCCAACAGACAACAGTCCAGTAACTCTTAATGGGAGGTAAAATGAATGAACCAGGTTTCAGCAAACTGGTCAGAATAAGTTAGGAGTGTGCTAGCACATGCATAGATCCATATACATAAATACTTATACAGAAACATGTTTCAGGAGATCAGACTTTCCTCCCCTCCTTCTGTTTTTTACAGCTTTCACTACACCCCCACCCAAACAGGGTATGACTCTACATCTCCATCAAGCCTAGCCTTCAACGTAACACCCCTCACCCTAATTCCAGCGACCAGACCGGTTGGAAATAACCCATGTCTGTCTCCTTCAGTTCCCTGTCTATCCATTTCTCCTTCTCCCTGGTTTTCATTGGACACAAACGAAAACCTGCTATTCAATCTACCTGCAGTTATTTAAATCCCTGTAGTATTCCATATTGCCTTCCAACAGTAAGTACACTTTAAAAAACCACCTGGACTATGCAAGTGTTTAAGATCAAATGGGAGTCCTGTATGATTTTAGTAAGCAGATATTCTAAAGGCTATGTAATATTTTCATCCAAAGAAATCTTACTTCAAGAAACAGACAACTTAAAAAAGAAAAGTCAATCTAGCTACACTGCAGATGGACAGATTTGTGTTTCTAGGGACAAGCTCATTAACCCACCATGAAGAAGACTGAGCTGGGTTCTTTGCAGCCATGCATGGTGGAAGAATGAGACACAACAGGCATAAATACAAAAAAGGAGGTTCACACTGGAGAGAGGTTCAGACCTTTTTGCTCCAATGAGGACAGTCAAGCAGGAGCGGGTTGCTCAGAGGGCTTGTGCACTCTCTATTCTTGGAGGCCTTCAAGACTCAACAGGACAAAGCTCCAAGTGACCTGGCCTGACCTGACAGCTGACACTGCTTTGAGCAGGAGACAGACCTCCTGAGGACCCTTCCACTCTGAAGGATCCTAAACCATGAAAATATTTGCAATACACCTTGGAAATAGGCAGAAATAAATGCCAGATTCAGTGCAGTTAAATAAGTAAAAATTATACTATTCGCTTGTATTTGTATGCGAAATTAACAGACTTTGAAAAGCTTGGCAACCTATCACAACAATAATGGTTTCTTACTCTGGTTGTCCATAGTGCATATGCATCTACAAAGATTTAAAAAAACCTCCAACTCAGTTCCCAGTAGGTTTCTGACAGAATATGCCAGTCATAAGAATCTAAGTTTTAGACTTCTTTTTCCAGCATATTTTATTTCATAGGCATTATGACACAGCTGTCCGATAAGTTTACTTTGTTATGATTTGGTTAAAGTTCAGAAAGTTGTGAGAAATGTTCTTATGTTACATACAGACAGCTGAGAAAAGAAAGAAATTCAGCTCCTAGGGCATGGCCTCCATCCCTGTGTTCAGGAATGTGGGAATAATTCTTGCTCCTTCTCTAGAAAGTGCGTGTGGTCATCAATACTGAGCTTTGCTGGGTTCCTAAAAATGTATGTCTCCCCTCCTCCTCCTCACCGCCAAACTTCATTTTAGGAATTCTCACTGCAGCATCAGGAACAATAATACTTTTTATTCTCCACCAAACAATGCGCCGAACTCTGCTGACCGCTGAAGTGATGGGAGCGATAACAGGCCCGACGCAGCCGTGCAGTTGGAACTCGCGCTAAACCTGGACGCTAGTATTTAATTCAGTGGGAGAGCTTCCCCACTAGGCTCCACAATGGAGCCTTCAGCATGACAGGGAGAAAGAATTAACGCGGCTTAGCCACCACAAAGAATTCCAGCTTGAAACAACGCATCCGAAAAGTTTTCGCTGATAAGAGGGAAGCTTGGCGCATTGAAACCGCTTCTTCTCGTGAAATAACTCCTCGCTGACGACACGCCTGAACGCACGGCCCAGCCCGGAGTTACAAACCCAACTGCCGCCGGGACGGGGACGGGGTCCTCGGCGGCCCCGCTCCCGCCCCAGCCCCAAGCGCAGGCGGCGGGCCCGGGGGCACGGACCCTCTGCGAGGGCCGCTCCGCTCCAAGCGCGGCCGCCCGGCCGGGGCGCTTCCGACCGCCTTTGGGGACAA
>Ga0065711_1047706_pt1 | contig 12181 bp, 5 predicted proteins | sample Hoacrofraction12_FD_59098 | JGI IMG/M metagenome (GOLD analysis project Ga0065711, IMG submission 59098) | Hoatzin crop microbial communities from Cojedes, Venezuela - Epithelial fraction 12 v2 (version 2) | ecosystem: Host-associated > Birds > Digestive system > Esophagus > Crop | place... | reverse complement strand
CCCCCCCCCCGCCCCGTCAAAATAACAAGGCCCTGATCTTCTGTGCTTTGAAGCCCATCTGTTGTTACCATCATTAGGCATAAGCTCAAACCAAGCTCATGAGGAGCTGCTGCTTCTTGTTGCCTCTTAGGACTGTGTTATAAATGAGCAAAGCAGGTCCACTGCCTGAGAGGGCTGTGATTCAATCTTGGATAAATCTGGAGTAACTGGTGGAATCGGTAGAGATACATTGATGCGAGAAAAAAAAAAACACAGAAAAAATAAAAGAAAAAGCCCACATAAGTGAGAACAGAAGCAGACCTGATATGTTTGCAGCCAACATGATCATATATTGGCTATATATTGAGCTGCGTGCATGCAGTCTTACTAATGAAAAACACTGAATAGTGACACTATGTAACGAGGAAACCCAGTTGCAAACCCAGAATACCCAGCAAAGCAGTCCAGTAACTTCTACAGCCACTCCTGTTACGCAGGAAGACGTGTTCAGTCTTGGTCTCTGCAACAAAACAGGTCTTGAAGTCAACCGTGGTGCAAGAGAGCTCCAGAACTGGAACAGTGAGGTAGGCAGTCACTGGGACCAGCTGCAAAACAGAGGAAAGGGAAAGGAGTGGGAAAAAACCCATCTTGTTTTTGTAGGGCTTTAATAATACCTGCTACAGCTGGATCATTCTTACCTCGAGCACTGAATGAAGAGTAGTTGTTCTGTGCTCTTTCGTAATAGAGTCAATTCCCTATTCTACAGCCTTGAGTGAATTGAGCTGTTGCTTGTTTTACTGTTTTGGGATATGTTCTCAAACCAGACACTGTGGTCTTAATGAAGTAGCACAGAGTGAACATTCTGATTTGTTATTGGGGTTTTCTGTGGAGATGCAGACATTACAGCATCTCGTCGTCCCTTAGGACTGTATATGGCCCACTGTGAGTCATTCAGTTGGTGCAGATTGCCCAAGATTATTAATAAAGTGACTGATATGGTGCTCGGATCTTACACGGATCGGTCCTCAGAAAGACCTGGTATAAAAAAAAAAAAGAATGCCTGCAGTGTACTGGAACTGCTGAAGACTTGGGGCGGGGGGTTACAGCTTTCCATCTGGAAGAGATCGGTCTCTAAATGCATGTGGGCTGTGATCACACCACATGAGCGAGAGGCTCAGGAGACGTTCAAGCAGCGCTCGGGTGCCGCGGGAGGCAAGGCGTGGTGACTCAGCCGCTGGCATGTTCGCCGAGACAGGCCTGGCCCCGCGCCTCAGAAGGACGTCGAGAGTCAGCCCGTGACTGAGCGTGCTGCCCTGTGACGGAGCCGTATCATCGGGGCTGTCACGCCGCGCAAAGAGCTGGGGCACGAGCGCCGGGGTGCTGACCCCAAACGGGGAGTCACCTGCAGGCTCAGCAGAGAGCGATCGCCTTTTGCAAATCCGTGGCCATTCGCCTTAACTGGATGACAGAGTTTACTCTACAGGTGACTATTTCAAAGCCAAGTAAATCCTAAGGCACGTTCATTCCAAGTCAGAGGTGCTGATTAAATAAATACAGCCATTTCTCAGTGCCTGGAGATCGCATTCTGACCTTACCTGGGTAGTGCGGTTACTGTGCTCAATGACCAGGTTTTGATAAAACTTCAGCTTTCTCTCTCCGTTCTCAAACTGGAGCACTTGGAATCCAGGAAGCAGCTGGGTATCTGGCACATGTTGATACGTAAGTGACTCCAGGGTTGTGTGGAATGACACTTTCACCTGCGGGAAGAGGAATTCAGATGACTGTCACATCAGAAGACACTGCCTGCAGGAAATCCAAAGTAAACACTGCTCAAAGGCCCCGGCGCACATTTTCCCACTGGAACCCAAAGGTGTCGTGCCAGCAACCAAATTCCCACTGGAACAAAGCATTGTAATTAAAGAAAAAACACAGCTATTTCCTATGAATCCAGTACACAGAGAGGGAGTGAGAAGTGAACAGCTGATCTCTGAACCACAGGGGAGAAACAGTCTCTAGCGAGACAAAGGTTCTGAATTCCTGAGTTTACAAATACCATACTCCCAAAGCTGTCTTAAAAATCTGTCTTCCTTCTTCCCACACACGCAGAACTAAAACGTGTGTGTCTTCATGTCAAAATGAACACTGGAAAATGAGAAGCACGCTTCAAAAATGCAACTATTATTCATTATTTGCACCCTAGCTAATTCTTGACTCCAGGACTTTGTTTCCTTTAATGTCATTGTGTATGCTCAAGACAAACTGGTTTCTTCTCTCTTTGCACTGCCTGCATCTAATTTAAGGAAGCGAGGGACTGCAGTCTTTGGGAATCTTTTAATTTGTGCAGTATATATATGGCTATTGGTTTATGTGAGCTCCAAAAACCACAGGGTTTTCTGCAGGAGTTTGCAACAGGTCAGAACTTATGAGAAAAGCACATGAGGGCCACTGGAGAAAAATAGTTTGTACCCACAATGCAGCAGGCAAGATTGCAGTAATTACCATTTGCTAATACACTACTAATTCCCCTGGAGTTGGGAGATTTCTATACTGCCGTGTTTTTCTTGTGGTTCACCTGGACCACGCTAACACACCAATTACTAAACTATTCTGGCACAGGATTATTATTTTTGAGCTTACCAGCGTGGTTTGCTGTGGATAAAGTACAAGTCGCGGTTGCTGTTCTTTTTCCTTCTCCTTGCTGTGGGATGTTTTGGTGCTCTTTTTGGGATCTGTGCTGGACAAGCTGAAGGGCGTAGACAGAAGGAGCCTGAAGTACAGAGGAGCCTTAGTGCAATTGATGAGTTTCAGACTCTGAGTCATTACCGAATCTGTCAAAACCTGGTGAAGAAATGATTCCGAACTGGTTAGATTTAACTCCCTTGAGAGGTTTGCGCTAGTCTGTCCTAGTCATTCAGCACCACTGGGGATCTGAAGGACTTTACCCCAAAGCAACCCAGTATTTTCTACTTGTGTTTTTCAAAATTTCTTGAGTAAAAAACCAAAACACAAATAATGTCATAAAGTTAAAAAATCTTTGAATGTCAAGGGTCACAGAAACCGACCACACCACTCTGACTCATTCTGCTATCAGACCTTTATGTCCTGAAAATAAGTACTTATTTTTCTACTCACAAACTCTACAAACAAAGAGAAAGATGTATGAAATAGACATTGTCTGAGTTCAGCTTTGCGTATTCCTGGCTCATAAGTCCTTGTAGTCCTTTTGTTTTACCTATCTTGTTATGTGCAATATAGAAAATCGCAACATGAGGCTACTGGGGATGAAGAGGCATTTTAAAAACCATGCACATAGAGCTCCGAATTCTTACAGCAGCACAGCAGTACAAACCAGCTGAATACATCGGTGCGTGAAATACTTACTCCTGACAGAGGCTGATCTGGTACGAGATCACTTGCCAGTGAATAAAACACCAGTCCTCTGTCATGCTCCATGTCTACTTTTAACCTGCGCGTAAAGAACGAGAGGTGGTCAGAGCCCTGCCCTCCAGGCTGACTCACTCCGCGAGCGGACCAGCGCTCGGCGTGCCGGTACTCACAGAGCATGCCTTACAACAGCTTGCAAGTCTATCCGTAACGGTGGGGCTTCGTAGCCATGTCCGCGACGCACTTTGTTAGGCACCATCTGTGCAAGCTGATGACAAAATGAAAACAGAAAACATGTATAAAACGATAGTGCCAACACCCGAAACCCTACTTTTAGCCCGAGAGGCTGTTAGCCGAAGTAGGCTTCTGCTTGACCAGGTATTGCCTGTGTGCAAGGCGTGATGACAACACGCAAGGAACGGCAAAGGCTGAGCGGCAGTTGAACTCCTAATGGCTGTGGTTGGTACAGATGGAGCTGTTTCGTCCTCCAGGAGCCAGGAACAGTACGGCTGTTTTTATTAAATATTCTATGATCATTCATTCATTACACCTTGCACCTTTGCAAGGATTCAGAGAATTGAAGAGTGATTTATAAAACACTATTCAAGCCTCACACGAGCCTGTGAGCTGGACTTGCAGTTGCTGAAGAGGAAGTTTCCCGGAGGAGAGAGAGATGCTGTCCAAATTCTCACAGGAAGGTAGATGCAGAGCCAGGAACAGAACTCAGCAGTCCTGAGTCTCCGTCCCATTGTTAACTCCTGCTATCAATAAACCCTGATGTTGTGATAGCATTTCAAATCCTGGGCTTTTGTCTGGGGTCTGCTCCACCAGACAATGTAAGAAGACTGACATTCCCACCCCAGAAAGTTCCAAGCTAAAAGGCAAATGCAACAAATGAATAACCCTAGCTAAGGAAGGATGTACAGGGCTGTTTATACAGACTGGCCAGGTACACAGCCGCCTGTACATAAATTACAGGAAGGGAAACGATTATTTTGTAGTCACCTTTAGCCTTGCTGCGATAGCTTACCTTGTCGTCTAGGCTCATGAAACCCAGCACAAAGCCTTCACACTTCTCTTCAGGTCCGGCCTCTGGCAGGACGCGTGGGGTGAAGCAGAGGCAAACGGAGACGCTGCCACCTCCTGGAAGCACCTGCAGCCGAGAGACAACTGCTGAGCAGCGCAGGGAGCTGCCTGGGATTGCACAAGCAGCCTCAGCGCTCAGCTGCTAACACGGAGCTGCACAAGCAGCATGAAATCTCCTGGGGATGGGCTATGCTCAGGCTTGCACTGAAATGACAACATGCGACAGCAAAACTGACTTATTTCAGCTGCAAATGTCAGTGTAGCCGCTCTTTAGCATCAACAGAGTCTAAGCACAGTCACAGACCAACTCCCTAAGTACACATACATACATATGTGCCTGCTAGTTTGTTTTTAAAATACCCAGTTCTGCCCACTCTTACTCCATGGCTAACTCAGACGATTCTCCCACAGCTGACAGCACTCACAAGAAGGATTTTTTGAAGAGTTACAAGTATGAATTCAGAGTGTTTTACAGTTCAGTTGACTTTTGGCTATTTTTTATTTTACTTGACAGCAGGGAATGTAATCAAATGCACTAGCCAGCTACAGTGGATTTTCTGGGATTTACAGGTTGAATAAATTCTGCTTTCTTTAGGTGCATTGTGCATGTTATGCTTAAATCCTGCAATTGCTGCAGAAACATATGCAGTTATGATTAAATCTTGCTATTGCTGCAGAGAAACCTTTTCCATCTCCCTACAGAGCCAATTCACATCTAGCTGAGTTTGTCAGCTCAGGGGCCATGTGGCATGTACTGCTTCCAGGCTAGCGCCGTGCAGAGACAAACACTCCAACTTAGAATCACAGAATGCTTTGGGTTGGAAGAGACTTTCAGAGGCCATCTAGCCCAATGCCCCTGAAGTGAGCAGGGACATCTTCAACTGGACCAGGTCGCTCAGAGTCCCATCCAACCCGGCCTTGAATGTTTCCAGGGATGGGGCATCTGCCACCTCCGAGGGCAACCCGTTCCAGGGTTTCACTACCCTCACTGTAAAAAATTTCTTCCTTATATCCAGTCTAAATCTACCCTCCCTAAGTTTAAAGCCATCGCTCCTTGTCCTACCGCTACAAGCCCTGCTGAAAAGATTTTCCCCATCGTTCCTACAGCCCCCTTCAGGTACTGGAAGGCTGCTCTAAGGTCTCCCTGGAGCCTTCTCTTCTCCAGGCTGAACAGCCCCAGCTCTCTCAGCCTTTCCTCACAGCAGAGGGCTTCCAGCCCTTGGATCATTTCTGTGGCCTCCTCTGGCCCCGCTCCAACAGCTCCAGGTCTGTCCTGTGCTGAGGGCTCCAGAGCTGGATGCAGGACTCCCGGGGGGGTCTCACCAGAGCAGAGCAGAAGGAATCCCCTCCCTCACCCTGCTGCCCACACTGTTGGGGATGCAGCCCAGGGCACAGTTGGCCTTCTGGGCTGCCAGCACACATTGGTGGCTCACGTCCAGCTTGACTTCTCACAGGGTGAGATGTTTGGTCTTGCTGGACCTACACATCCTACAACACTGCAGGCTCTGTGCGTTGTGGTCAGAGAGAGCTTAGTTGCTCTGACATGGACTTAAGCTGGGTCTGGCCAGCTGTGCTGCACAACACCTGAGCTAACAGACCTTCCTGGAGCGGCAGTAAGAAACACAGAGAACATTTCTGCAGAGGAATACCTGAATGGCTCCATAGGCATCAATTCCATTCCACATGGCCAGAGCTCGCTGCTGGCTATGCCTGACAGAGGCTGAGGCTGTCTCTGCAATAAGGCCCTTGTTTATCTGAGCTATCTCAGCCTCAGTCACCCCAGAGCTGAATGTAGGCTTCATTGCTTTGAGATGCTATTTCTGTAATTATTTCTTTTACGTAATCTTTAGCTCATTCTAGCTTGTAACTGAAACTGTTTGGCAAAAAAACTTGCTAATATTTAAGAATCAAAATCTGACACACTGATGTTTTGGGCAACCTTGTCATTCATAGTTAGATCTTTCCAGGTCTTTGCTTTATCTTATTGCTAAGGAATTGTGACACTGCGGCTCCTATTTGCACCAGTTATTTTTGAAGTACTGTGGGTTACAACAGTTTATCCAAAAGAGTGGTCTACAGAGCACCCCTCTCCCAGCAGCCTGCTTTCCAGCCCTGCCACACCTACTTAGGAAACCTACCCTGATTAAATAACACGCTTCCAAAGCTTCAGGCTGGATGCCTCCCACCTAGTGCCACACATTTCACCAAGGCAACCCAAGTGAGAAGACCAAAGATGCCACTCTAGAGAGCCCAGTATAAGTGAACACTTAATTCCAGTCATCAGTTAACTGCTCAAATGTAGGCAGGGCACTCTTTTTTCTGTTGACTTTGCAAACTCTTCTCATGGTCATCTTCAAGATCCCAAAGCCTCCCAGCCTGCTGTTTCACTGTTTAGCAGTCTCTACCCCAAACCAAAGCTTCCACCTCCTCCTTCTCTGTCTCCTTTGTTCTGCAGAAAATGCGCTAAATCTGAGCAGAAAGAAAATGTAAAATCTTACTATCTGTCTTGGAGTAATGGAGTAGGGGTTGTCTGCAAGAACCCCTTCGTGAGGTCGCATAAGTACAGAGACAATTTTCTGTATTGTAGGTTCTTGAGCGATGATTTCCTTCTCTTTGCTGTCAGAGTCTGAAGACTGCAGGGACACAAAGGTGGGGAATGGTTAAAACTGCTACGCTGCAAAGGAGGAATGTGAGTGTGCAGGGAACTGCTGCACTAGGCAGTCAGTATGGCCAGCTCCAGCTTCTCTCTTTCTAGCACAAAAGCTGGACACGTGGATGTGTCCTGTACATTAATTTTTTCATGCATAGGTTTGCTGTCCTGAAACTGCTCCTGAACTCCTTGGAAAATGTGCATACTTGGGTCCCCTTCTACCAAGGGAAGCACTCAACCACAACATCTCTGGCCCATTGTACAAACCAGCACCCTAGGGCAAGAATGTTCCTTTGTTGCACAAGAAAGGTTAGAAGTGTGTTCAGAACAACTACGCCTTCTGAGCTGAAGCAGAGAAAATGTGAAATTTTTTCTGTAAAGCTTTTGCCATAGAAATATACATATCCTGCATTGTACCTTCTCCCTGTCGCTCCCAGCCCTTCAAGACAGCAAATTGCCACCTTATAATCAAACTTCACGTGTAATAAATGTTACCATATTCTAAGAGAGTAACAGAACCAACCTAACTATAGCACTGGGATAAACACCTTCATATCATTAGCTGCAATTTGAACTTTGCAGGTTAGATTCTGCTCTGACTACAGCGCACATTGACACCCTAAAGCACCCGTAAGAAAAGTAGACCCAAATTAAGGATTTTTAGTTATCGTAACACTTTCATGTAAAAATAGCATTAGTTTTTCAATTACAGTATTTTAAAAAGTATCTCATGACATTCTTTCTTTAACAATTTTAAGAAAGGGAGAAGCTGCACAGCTATTTGCTTATAGCTCATTCTGGAAACTGCTTGCTGATACCAATAACCACCTACTCATGTATTGCTTTTTGGACTGTGAGAGGAGCTGACATTTCCCCTTACAATCCAGCTCTTAGTTACAAGTTATATCGGGTGTTATTGTTTTCAACCTTTCACACCAAGAAACCCATCATGCATCTCAGCAGCACTATAAAAACCAGACTAACAGCTGACCTCATCTGTGGTTTGCGAAACTGGATAAATGCTTCCGCAGCGAATGGCAGTTTGATCTAACTTGAACATGAGCTCTGACTCTGAGGTGCCACCAACTGATGCTGTCTCATTTTCATCTGTGTCCTTAGGAGGAAAAGGGTCTCCAAAGAACACCAACAAGTCCACCAGCTTTTTATCATCTTGCTCTTGGTTGTAAATTTCCCAGTCCAGGCGGATGTCTGAATTGAAAAGAAGAAAGGACAATTACTTCTAGTCAATGAGAAGATTCATTGCTTAGTTGGTACTGGAGAGACAGAATGTCAAGTAATGAATTTCTATCTAGCAGCTGGATTTGTATTAGAGAACATCTTAAACTTTCCATGTTTGCTGTAAATTAAACAGCAAAGAGAGAAGCTGTGGCTGCCCCCTACCTGGCAGTGTTCAAGGCCAGGTTGGATGGGGCTTTGAGCAACCTGGTCTGGTTGAAGGTGTCCCTGCCCATGGCAGGGGGGTTGGAACAAGATGATCTATAAGGCCCCTTCCAACCCAAACCATTCTATTATTCTATGATAAAAAGACCAAACGCAGAAGAGCCAGATCATGTCACTAAGAAGCAGGTAGCACATCTGATTGACCAGGGTTAGTGCTGTGAGAGATTTACAAAAAACAGGATGGAAATTCCTGAAATCCCATCACTTCAATGAGCGAAACCCCAGACACATCAGCATAGGATATGCAGTTTCATAGTAACAACACATGGAGTCAATTACATACCTTCTACTACACTCTGGCTGGAGCTTACCTGCTTTACTGTTACAGAAAGCAAGCCAATATTCATAGCAGTAATGACATAATGATTATTACTACTATACATGTAAAGACCTGACAACATCTATTATTGTTCTGTACTAGCTAAGTCAGAAAACACCTTAGACACTGTCTTCTATACTGTCACCATTTTTACAAAAACTATCTCGACTGGGAAACAAGTAGGCCTGTTAATCAATATGTTAATAGGCTCTTCTATTTTTATTATCACACGAGTGCTGTGCAAGCGTTGATGTTTGCTGTACAAAAGTCATTCTTACCAAAGGGAGTGGGGTTGTTGAGCCGGACTCTCCGAAAGACAGGAGACCCTCCAGAGACATGAGTTCCAAACCTGAGGGGTGGGGAACCTTGCTGTCAGTACATGCAGGAAATAAAAGTGAAAGTCTGAAATCGTTAAAGATTTGTTTAAAAGCAGAATCATATCTGGCTGCACTGGCAGCCTGTTAAGAGTGGCTATCAGGTAAAGCATGGCCTATAGTGTGAAGTACAATATTGCTTTATTTAATCAGTCTCTTCTTAGTTGTCTCAGATGTTTCAGGATAAATGTGTGAAGTCAGCTTTTGTGAAACACTCTGGCAGCAGCAGCAAATGGCTACACAGCAGTGGAGTGACCTCTGTCAGACACAGATTTCCAGGTGCATAAGGGTTTCTTTTATGGTGGGTAGCTAAATCCATTTTCTATGCCCCAGTACAGAGCTGACATTGCAAATGCTGTTGGCTGCAGAATGATGCACAATGCTAACTCCTCTGAAGGCAGAAAGCAGCAGTCATGCTGCATGGCAGCTGGCCAAGTGTGTAGTGCCATGGTCCCCATAAACCAGCCCTTACCCCTCACCCAGATGCGCCTATGCAACTTGCTGTATGAGAGGGCTTAAGTCTTCCCCTGCCCCTGTTTACCTTGGGGCTGCATTTCTCCTGGCCCAGGTAAAGGGACAGGGAGAAATGAACTGTGGATGATGATGAGAACTGCCACCGTGTACCAGTTTCCATCTCCACAGAATCAGATGAGAGTGGACTGGGTGAACTTCTATGACTGTAAGCCCAGAACAGTGATTGCTGGTAAACCTGAGAAGGGTTGTATGCAGATTCTTTTCTAATTATGCTGGCAGAGACAAATGTATTGGTGTTACAGAAGCAGATACTGTACTTTGACAGTCACTTTGCTGACCTTCTCATTATATCACAAAAAGATGGGAACAGATGTGTATGTTGGCTATAATCCAATGGTATTTAATTCTCTGACTTCTCCCACAGTATTTTGTGCTATACCTGATTATGGGTTGCTCTGTTTGTGGTCCTGTCATCTGTAGGAAGATCGGACAGCCTTTCACAGTCATTTGCATAGGAATTAATTTAGGTTGTAAGTCTCCCACCTATTAAAAATGATTTTTTGCTATTAGAATCATGATAAAACTTTAGTTTTCTGGGTTACAAAATTATGTTTTGAAAACTGATTGAATTTTCAAATACTTTTGACTGGTTTCTTTTGACAGCATCTAACCCATGCTAACGAAAACTCTTCTCAGCAGGAGAATGCAATACCTCAGACATCGATCAGCTTTCCTGTGGCTTTTCCACACAATACAATATATTGTATTGGTAGAGCAGGATAGTGCACTGGCCAGCTACCAAACAGATTTTATAAATCAAAACTGCTCCAGCCCTTTTAAAGGCACACGAAAACCTCCCAAGGGATAAACATGCTACCCAAAACCAAACAGCACTGTAAGAGCAAACAATTGTTCCTTATGTGTCATTAGAGGTAGCGGTATAGCAATATCTACCCTGAATTTTTACACAAGTCCTAACAAAGTGAAAAAACACTTTTGACAGAAAGGAATCTGGGAAATGTAGTTGGTGTAAAAATCTGCCGTATCAATACTTCACTTAAAACTGAAGCCCCACCTACCTTGCAGACAAGATCATCCCGGTACTCTCCCCACATGTTGTTGTAAGCTGTTATTTCTATGATTAGCTGCTGGAAGGCTTTCAGAGTTCCTGTGGAAGGCTGTATATGGAAAGCTACTCCCTTCCCATGAGACAGCACTGCTGCTGCAAACTCTGAAGGAGCACAGCAAAGAAACATTTGATGAATTTTGAGGAAATGGAATAAAGTTAGTCTTTCTAATAATATACAGGACCATATTTTTAGCTGGTGTTAATCAGCCTAACCTCACTGGCTTCAGAAAAAACTGGGATCATTTACACAACCCACATTTGTACCACTTTCCCCAGGTTCCCTTCTGCAGTGGGTCTTAATCTGTTTTTTGAGAGTTAGTTCTTGCAGAGATTATTTCATAGAAGGACTCCCTTCCAACAGCCTGATCCAGGACTCTTTAGGATATGCAAGGCACTAATTGGTTACATGAAAACACACCCTCAATCTGAGATATAGAAGCTGGAATTTGTGCTACCTGGTTATTGTTCTGTTAGCAGCTGCCTGTTTACCTCTGTGTGCTCTTCAACACAAAGAATGAATTGCAAAGAGCAAAGCCTTTCCACGTTCTGAGTCACCTCGCCTTCTAAATCAATAAGCTTGCATGGAATCTGTCAGAACAGCATTCTTCCAATCTAAAGTATTAATTCAACAGCTGAAAAGCTCTGTCTTTGTAACAGATACCAAACATTATGGCAAGGTACCAATATGTCCAAGTTTTATTTTGGATACAGAAGACACATCCACACTTTACAGCATTTCACTCCCCCATCCCTGGGTCTCATGTGGCTCCAGTTATTATTATTTTTCAGTGCAACGCATCAGAAATGATAGATGGGCTGTGCTGTAGCTTTCCACAGTGGGGAGGGTATACAAAAGGGTTTGAGGGAGAAAAGCCTGCTGCAATGGTATTGGAAGACTTTGTAGGAGCGAAATAGACAAATGTTATTCATGTCATCCATACTGTGTTTGGGGAGTGAACCATCACCAGAATCATCCACCTTTGTTTCAGACTATTGTTTTCAAGAAAAAGAAGAGGAAAGAGAGAGAGAAAGAAAGGGAGGAGTTAGACAGAAAGCACGGATTGTGAAGAAGAGAGAAAAAAGAAGCAGAGGGGGAAGAGAGAGAATGACCTAATGCTTATACAATGTGGGCTTTCAAACTCAAGAATGAACAGAGCAGGGGGCTCCATGAGTGCTGGTCGCTCTTTAAACAACACTTCTTCCATGCACAGGAGCAGTGCATCCCCCTGAGAAAGAAATCTAACAAAGGAGGCAGGAGACCTGCATGGTTAAACAAGGAGCTTCTAGCGGAGATCAGGCAGAAGAGAAAGGTCCATGGAATGTGG
>Ga0065711_1047705_pt1 | contig 12182 bp, 12 predicted proteins | sample Hoacrofraction12_FD_59098 | JGI IMG/M metagenome (GOLD analysis project Ga0065711, IMG submission 59098) | Hoatzin crop microbial communities from Cojedes, Venezuela - Epithelial fraction 12 v2 (version 2) | ecosystem: Host-associated > Birds > Digestive system > Esophagus > Crop | place... | reverse complement strand
AAAAAAAAAAAAAAAAATCTCTTTCAAATCAAGCAAGAGTACTCTTGTCCTAACATCCAGGACATGTTTAGCAATCTCTCTCCAGAAGTAATACAGATGTGGGATACTCAAGCCCTGCCTCCCAGCAGCCCAGTGACACACAGGTTTTACTGCAAGCTGGAAATAGCTGAGAACTGTTTGTCCCACAAGAGATGTTTGATCATTGCTGAGTCACTAATTTTTAGGGACTAAGCTGTGCAAAGAAATACTTGTTAGCTCTGTCAGAGCATCTTCAGCTGCATTAACAAACAACACTACATCCACGGGTGGCCAGTGCTAATGAGCACATAAACAAAAAGATGGAAAACTATTTTTAAAAATGAGCGAACTATGCTATCGTAAGCTATATGGCAGAAAAAGCTTCTCCACATCACCGCTCAGCAATGCAAGCTGTGCTGGATCAGATCTGCCATGAGACCCAAGCCCTTCTCAGCCTCCTCTTGCTGTCATTTTGCCGTGAAAACATGGTGGAGGGGATGAAGAACAGAAATGGGGGGGAGGGGGCAAAAAACGCTGACAGCACTTGGTCCCAGCAGCAGGGAGGGCAGCGGAGGACCACAGGGAAGGAGCTCATTTCACGGCATCGTCCCTCCCCGGGAAGCGGCAGGAGGCTTTCTGCCGTGTGGCTCACCCGGCGTCCCCGCATATGTCGGCCCGCCGCGAAGCCAGCTCCTGCTGCCTGCCAGGGCCTCGCAATCTGGCCAGGCACAGATCTCACACCGGAACGGGCGCGCTCTTCGCAGAGCCGCCTGCCGCTAGCGACAGGCTGCAGCGGTTAAGCTGGAGCACCCACGGCCTCAGGAGCCAACCCGGCAAAACGGGGAGGCTCGCGGCTGCGGCTCGCCGATCCTCTGCTCAGTGGACTGTGCTGCCTCTGTGCAGCTCTGAAAAACTCCACGTTTGACAAAAAAACAGGCTAGGCACAAAATGCAAACATGGACTACAACACCAATATGCGCATGCCATCTTAAAACTCGGATGAAAATTTCCCACCAAGACATTTTCTGCATTTTAGACTTCCCCATCTTTCTCCAAAAAAGCTGTCGTCTTCCCTCCAAAAGCACTGACTCTTCTTTACAAGTTCCAGTGCTAAGGGTTTGCAGTATCTACCCTGGGAACACTACTGCTGTGCCTCCAGGGAGTTTGAGCCGGCCTCTTGTGCCGCCCCTGCTTCATGAATCAGGCTCCATGGCTGGACCACACCGCCTGATGCACAGGAGGGTCACGCTTGATGTGATCCATCACCAACCCCTCCGGGAGGAGCGAGCCTGGGGCTGTGCAGAGAAGGAGAATATGACCCCACCACTGTTTCTTTACAGAAATATTTTGAGCTGAAACATCGTAGTTTCTGGCAAAAATATTTCTTCATTCACAATCTCAGATTACCAAATTTACAGTGGAAATTTACATTTAAAATTATTATTCCCCCAAGGAAATGAAATTCCTTTTTCCAAATCAGCTCTACCAATGACCCTTCGATGCAGCAATGACAGCTGCTTCCCTGGCATTTAGGTTCAGCCCAAATTGCAAAGGACAAATCTTCCACACGCTCCTCAGTCACCTGCCCCAGGCTACACAACATGAGGGAGCTCACTCTAATACCTTTCCTTGCCATGAAAATACTGCACACTGCCAGCTCGCCTACCTCCTCCCGTTATCATCACAGCCCCACCACCAACAGCACAGGGGAAATGTGTAACCATATCCTTATTCGAAGACTTTTCCACACATCCAGACATTGGCTGTGGTGGGGCTGCTTGGCTACGCGCCGCTCGGTACCCACATTTTGCACGGCTGTGTAGAAAGCCAGCAGCCTGCCAAACGCTCTCAAACCGGACATTTGGCTGGGACTAATCAATAGATGTGCCCGGTCTAAGCCATACTGCACTGTTTCTGCTCTCTGAGGGATCAAACTTTATTCATTATCCCACTTGAAACTGATCCTGTTTTGCTATAAAAATCTCAGCTCCTGGCCTCAACCCTCTCAATGAGTAATTCCATCAAGGAAACGCTTCTTGCGGCACCATTCACAGAAGGAGATTAAAAATCGGGAGATAATAGGTTCAGAAAGAAGCTCTCCTGAGCCATACTCATGAATAACCTCCCTGTCCACGTGCCTTTGGTCGCCAATTGCAAAAGTCAGTTTGCGATGCACTCGGTACTCGGCAGCGTGTAGCTTCTGCGCTTTTACCCACACTCAAACGCATCCTTGCATCTGCGTGCGAGACTAGAACAAAACGCTGCTACGACGCAACAGCAGACACCGCGTATATCAGCTCGCTGAGATCAAACACACACAGCAGCAAAAATTTAATTAAAATGTTAAAATTAAACAGAAAGGCATCCATTGTTTAATTTTTTGGCATGTTCTTTCAAACCGGGACCTAATTCCACTCCAGCACGCTGACTGCCCTTGGAGATGGCTATCAGGAGAGCTCTGCCGGATTTATCGGCTGCTGGATTTGGCAGTGGGGGAATCCCACGATGGCGTTAGTTTTGCAAGGAGAGGTTTTCAAGCACAGTCTCTACAAAAGCACTTCAACAAACTGCTCAACTCCAAAGGATAATTATTGCAATATCTGTATTCCGCAGCAAGAAGCCAATTTCCAGTATCAAACCCAACCCCACGTGCTGGGCACAATATACACCCATGGGCATCATTCCCCCTGACAGTCCCAACAGGGAGCTGTGACCTTGCCATGTTCAACTGCTCCTAGCCACCACTCTCTCCATATGAAGGTTATTTTAAATGGGGTAAAAACCCGATGCAGCGCAGTGCTATATTGTGTGCGACATCACCTCTGCACGAGGAGTAGCCGGGGGAAGCAACTTTGTGGTTTTAAACTCGCGCACAGATGAGGGGACTGGTCTTGTTTTCCTTCGAATACACCTCCAGCACAAAGCCAGGGAGAAGATTATTCTGAAAAGAGTTCAAGCAAAGCTCAAGTTCACTTGTTAAATAACTGTACGATATTTCCTGGCATCCTGGGGTATTTTGATTTGGATGCTGAAGGCACCCATAGGCCATCACATGGCCGACAGCAGGGAGGCTGAACCAAGAAGCCAGTTGTTTTGGGGAACCTGGCAACTAAGACTTTGCTACTTCTACAGTATTACTTGGGGTGCCACAGAGGCTTTTCACCTAAAGTTAGGAAGATCGACAAATGCAGCGTGAAACATGGGACCCCAATACAAGCACCCAACATGCAAGGGCCAAAGGATTTGAGCTGAGGCTTACCACTTCAAGCCGAAGATACTTTGGATTTGCATCACCTGAGAAGTAACACAGGAGGGCAGAGCGTTAGCATCAGGAAAAGCGAAGACTGAGGACAAACACAATAAACTTCTTTTTAAAATTCAAAAAGCTACTGAAGAGCTGTTACTATAAATTACTTCCTGATGCATCAACGATCTTGCCAATGTTAGGTAGCATTTCTTTCCAAGATCTTCTGGGCAGAATTTCACCTTCAATATTTCAGGTTCTTGAGCACTTCTAGTCAATATTCAGTCAGGCTGCTTGCAGCAGGCTCTGGTATTTCTCATGGAATAAAGATCAAGCTGACAGGTCAGGAGTTTTGCAAGACAGTCAAATCAGATTTAATTCTGACAGTGGGTCTGGGACTGTACACCTCTCACCTGAAAATGTATAACACTATTGAAATCTTCCTGCTCCACAGCTTTTCTCTTGCTTCCTTAACACAGAGAAACAGGATACTACTTTCCACTTCACATCTCAGTGCCTGGGATGCTTGCTGGAGTCTTCTTAGCAAAGAGACATCCCCAACCCCCAACAAAAGCCCCCTGTGTAGGGTGTCATCATCTCTAACCACTCTAGAAACACCCTTGCTAACTTCTGCCTTGCGATGGCACTGCCAGACCGGGCCTGGGACATCTGCACCAGCACTCATCTGGGAGCAGGAGCCCACAGAGCTCCCCCCAACTCTTATCTCAAGCTCCAGACTGCAGCACCTTCTGCTCCCCACAGCGTGAGCTCACCAGCTCCCGCAGGCTCTGCCTCTAACACAGTCTTCTCCCCAGATGCTAAGGAATTCGGGAAGAGGCACAGACAGAACAGCTTGTTCAGAGAAACACATTTTTCCATCCATTAGAACATCACAAAGCAAGGAAAGGCAAAACAATGAAGGGCAATGAGTGCACTCCTTCAGCCTTTCTTGGCCAGTTTTCCTGGATCATGCACATACCCCACTGCTTTAAGTTGGCATAAGGCTCCTGAGACCTTTCTGCTTTCCTCTCCACACTGAGGACCACTACATTGCTTCATGCCACAGACGGCTACTCGTCTGGAAAACCCCCTCTCTTGAGGGGCCACGTCAGTCTAATCCTCTGCTGATCCTTCTCCCCTAGCAGCATTACGGAAATACCCAGCTGTGGCAGTAACCAAGCTGTCTGGTGCAAGGCTCTCGCTCCCTTTCATCACCACCAACCTCTGAGCGCGACTGACAGGAGTCCTCACCTCACCACGCAGTTCAGCTTAGGTTTGAGCAGTTTGCAAATGCGTGCAAATACTACCTGTAAAAATCTTCTGCCCATGGACGCCCACGGATGTGCCTGCACCCATAGGCTGCTAATGAGGCAACACCCAATATTTTTTGTTTATATAAAAGGTTCTTAGAGAATACTTCCTTACTTGACTGAATGTTATTATCAAACCCTTTCAATGCCATAATTTGTATCTACAGTTACAACCATTGAAACCCCCATCATCTTACGCGATTTAAGCATTTCCTCAGGAATGAGGAGAAATATCAGCTTTTCCAACCGAGTGAAGTATTCTGAATGGGAAAACACTGCTGCCAAAGACAAACCTGAGAAGTCTCTACAACAGCCAGAAGATAAAACTGCGCAAATAAAACAAAGCAAAAGCTTACAGTTTGTCTATATTCAATATCCTTTTGCTTTTGCCAAAAAGCAAGCAAGCTGTCACCTTAGCAACTATGTCACACTTTGCAGTACATATGCCACTTTGAACAAACACCTTAAAAGCAACACCTCCACACTGTATGTGCCTTTCCATAATGCTCTTCACAGCACTTTGCAGATCCCCCCTGAGAGTAAAAGCCATTAAGACCCCTTTGGCTAGTTGCCGGGCTGGACAGCCAGCCAGACGGCCAAGTGCTGTTTTCCACACTGCACCCCAGGACCATAACACTACTTAACCGCTTTTATTTGGTGCCCAAGGAGAAAGCCACGCTTGCAGAGGTGCGGCGTGAGCGCTTTGCCTTCCATCACCAGCCCTGCACAGAGCCCAGAGTTACCTGCTTTCTGCCTCTCCCCTTCTCCTGCATCAGGAGGGGTTCCTCTCTCCCAGAGCAGAGCAGAGACTTCAGCCAATGACCAGGTCTCCTGCCCCTTGCAATCATGCATAGTGCCACGAAGCCAGGTTAACTCAGGGACCACAGGGTCCAGATGATGAAAGGGTTTTATCACAAGCGCTTCCAAGCCTGTCCTCCCCTGACTACAACATTTGAATCCGGAGATGTCAATATGCAGGGCTTTTACCCGGGGCTCCAATTATGCAGATGTTGATTTACAGGAGTGATGACAGAAACATCTCCCTCATAAAAATTGGCAAGGAGACTTTAACTGTGTATATCTAACGGCAGAACTCTATCTCCATGCATCTTCTTGCTGCTTTGAAAGTCAGATTATTTTTGTTCTTCCTTCCATAGAAACCTGGTTTGCATATCTAATCAAATTTAGCATTAATGAGTCTCTCTCCTCATCTTCTCTTCCTAATGCTTCGAACAGCCACATTCAGATAACGCCAGCAGATTCTGCCATCAAGAAGGTGGTTTACCACAAGGAGATTTTACCGGTTTCACCCAGGGATTTCCATGGAAGCAGAACATAACTCCAAAAACTCTTGCCTCCTGGAGCACTGCACCTCAACCACATGTGCTAATGCTACATTAACTCATGGATACCAAGTCCCACTCTGGGCTACTTGAGAACCATCAGGATTTAAATGAATTGTTAGGTGACCTTTTAAAATCAACTCTCCCACAATCACAACGTGAACCTAAGTGGAAAATGGCAGGCACTTTTCAGATGAACGATGTCATCTATTTGCAATGTGTTCAGGCCTTGCTGACCTTTTCTCCTTCCCTCCTCACCTGTACCATCAGTTGTACCATTTTAACAGCAACTTTTCAATGAGACAAGACTGGCACAGTTCTCAGTTTCTAACGAGATATGCACACAGATAAACATGCATGTGAACAGCGTGCAGAACAGCCGGCTCTCTGCAGTCTGCATAAAACTATGGAATCATAAGACAGATTTTCTGCTCTTTCACTTGTCTTCTGGGTTTTCAGCCTTTAGGGCTTCCATCCTTGTGCTACCCTGATCTAAAAGCACTCAGTTTATCAAAGCCAAAGGTTTCAGAATCACAAGACTCCCAGAAGCCAAGACTTTAAGACCACAAGGTAAAATACCATGTAAGCACCGTTACTGCTTCTGCTGCCTTTCTCCCAGTCCCACTGGCAGAGTGACATATGGCTTTCACATCTGTCTTCAGCGAGACTACAAACTTTTCAGATCTTTCCTATTGCACACAACAGAGCCTGATGCCTAATGGCAAAATCCACCTTCCAGTTCTTCCTAATAAAAACAACTTGTCCAACAGAATTCCCTGCCTGCAGATTACCGATGCCCAGATATGTGCTCAGAAGTCGTACGTCCGATGACAGGGACCGATAAAGCCTGTTCACAGGGCTCAGGTCTCTTGAATGCTCACATCCCGTCGTTTCACCGTGGCAATTTTTGTCTGTACAGAGCTGCAGTGTATTTTGCATGCATTATGCTAATCTGCCTATTAAAAAAATCATCCAATTAATGACAGCTTACAGAGAAGGGTTAGTTACACGGTAATTACCTTTCTAATATTAAAATACCATAGAAATGGATTTACATTTTTTGATTAAGTGGCACATATTTTATTGACCTGACACTACACATATAAGACCTTTGAGGTACTAACTGGGCCCAGGTTTTCAAGAACAGCTAGGTACCTACATTCCAAGGCAGACATCAAAAAAATTGACAATACATTTTTTACGTGTGTTTGTGTATCTTGCACGTCAGGATGGATGGACCCAGCACTAAATGCAGCATCTGATCCCGGCATTGCATAAGCAACATCAGCAGGCAGTAAGAAATATTGTTTTTATCAAGGCTTTTCTTTCAATTTGAGGGTAAAGAAGATCAAACACTCAATTCTTCCAGCCCTGCACCCACGAGGAGCATTAAGCTTCAGCAAGGTTACCCTACTCCATCACCTGAAGTCTCTGCCCACGCCAGAGTAGACAGCAGCCTTCTGGTTAAGCAAAAAAACAAACAAGCAAACATGATGAAGAGCCTCAAGCCACTACAAAATATCTCAGGCCATAATACACCATACAGAGCAAACTACTAAATCACACATGCCTCACGCAAGCATTACCTTCTTCATTTCTTTTCAGCATCTCAAGATATCTAGGCTTTTCTAGGACACATTTGAAAGCATGCAGCTACTTATGTCCATTCATATGCATGAAAATAAAAGCCAACAAAACTGCTCCATGGCCAGATGAGCAATCAGCATTAGGACAAAAGACAAGACTTGTTACCAGTCTTTCAAGATTCAGATTCCCTTTGCCTTCCAAATACACATTTGCTTGCAAGGCAAGGGGTGCTAACCCTTTCAGAAGCTGTACAGTCAAAGCAAGCTTGACTCTTGCCAGGCTGGCGACAGCCTGACCTTTTTCCTGGCTCCCCAGTCAAGTGATCACATCACGAAGGCAAGGAAGCAAAGCGAGGTTGGCTTGGTCCACATACACGCAGATTTTTGAAACCGTCTTGCAATTCCTCTGTCCAGTTTCCACCAGAGATGAATGAGGATTTGCTGTCCAAGTGCCCTGAACTGCTTTGGAAATCTTTGGCACATCCCATGAAGATGCTCATGATCAGTGATGATCTGCAGTCATGCAAGGCCTGGAATGTATTTTTTCTACACAAAGGCAAGAATTAAAACAACACCTCAGACGCATTTGGGTTCACTGAACATCCTAAAGTCCACTTCCAAGTTGTCCTATCAAGAAAAGGCCCAGTGTCCACAAGATTTGTCCTGCAACATAAATGACTCACATCCACCCTGACACAAGGAACATCGGCTTAGACAGAGCTACGTGTGCACTCTTTGTGCCCAAAATCCCCCGTCTGCTGTGCCCATGCCAGCAGGGCTGCAAGCTGGTGGAGCAGGGAGCTTGTTGCACAGTATTTTAAAACAACCACCTGCAAATAACCAGCAAGGCAACCACAGCACCTCCCAACTTGCAAAACAGAGGAGTTCCTGCATCTCTGCTATTTATCAGGGATTGCGAGGAAAGGCGTTACGGACAGCACTGCAGCTCCCGTGCTTTCACACAGAAACCGGACAAACGTCAGGCTGCTTTGGGTCTGCAGGAGGAAAGTTGCTTGTGGCAAACCACTGCGAGGAAGCAACAGAAGTAGTTAAAAACCTCGGCCTAGCAAAGTTTCCATTTTGACATTTTGCAGGTGACCACCTGATTACACAGGAGGCCGCTGGTGTACACATCCCGGAGCTCTGCTCCTCACCTAATTCGCTTCTGCAGGGCTCCAGAGAGGCAGCGACTGCGAAACAAATACACCACAACTGACAAACTTGCTCGTCCCGCTCACTTCTTGTGGACCCCAACGAAAGCGGTCTAAGCACATCCAGAGTTCCACAGGACTGAAATTAATCCGGGGAGACAAACGAACACATTTCTTTTCTTTCGTCTTTCCTTATTCATTATTGTCAGGTGCAGATATAGGAGAGTCATTTCTGAAGCGAAGTTGTAGCAGTGTTTGTGACATTGCAACCGGTTGTAGTGCCACAGTGGAGCAGCAATGAGCTTCAGGAGGACACCCTCTTCTCATGCAAAGATCTGCAGAGTAACAGCCAAGGGAATGAAGAGGAGCAAGAACAAACACGGCTTTTAAACAGCTTTTCCCTGCCCTCAGCACACGCCACGAAGCAAGAGTTGCCTCAAAGCTGGGAACACCCAGGGCCTATCCTGTATAGCTGCATGCAGTTTCCAAGCCCAGATTTGTGATCCACGTACTTTAAGTACACAATCTACAACCAAGGCAGAGTTCAAAAAACACAACTTTTGTTTAATTCTACAGTCCTTTATTTTTTTTTTCCCCTTTCTCTTAACCTTTCCTGGGCCTGAGCCATTATTGTCTCTTAATGACTTCTAAATGTAATTTCCTGGCTAAAAATAAGATTACAAAGTACATGGGAAATACGAATGAAAACATACTACAGTGCTGTGAATATTCAGAATAATCAGTCGTATCTCAGCATCTTCTCTCTGGGTGTTAGGTGACAGTCAAACTAGAAGATTGAAGCAGGTCTTATAAAGCCCCTGCTCCTCAAGACAGAGGTCCATGTCCGAGCCAGACTACAGGGAAGCTGGAATTTGCACACCTATAGATTAATTCTGCAACAGTTACAGTTTCACACCTGAGAAACCTACAGCCACCTCAGCTGTCTCCAGACTTGCAAATGTTTGCACCCGCTACCACACAAATTCCAGCAGCGTGGTTGTACAAGAGGTTTATTAATAAAGACGTGATGACCCCTAAGCCACCATGGGCCTGCCCGAATTGCCCAAAAGATGAGAGTGCAAATTCAAGGCTGGACTGGCTGGACCAGCTGAGGACAGTTTCGGTCTACACCATCTCCACCCTACCAGCCCCGGTGAGGAACCCCCCATCTCTGCCATCTGGGCTGCAACACCGCAAAGCCTCCCCCCAGGCACGAGAGCCACCCAACGCCCAGAATCGCTGCATCATCAGCTGGGCCATGAACTTTATTCCTTTGCAGATGCAATCTAGGACTCAAGTGGGAGGTGTTAAGAGGTGCCATGAGCAGCATATGGGCTCCAGTACACAAACAACAGGGCAGAAGCACCAGTTTTCCCCTGCTCAGATTGCAGAAAGGGCTTTCCCCACCTTGGTGCCCTACCTGCTCGCTTTTCACACTAGAAATCCAAAACTTGGCTTTCTGGGAAATATGCACTAAAAAAAACCCATAAGTTTTCCCAAAAGCAGAAGTTAACACCTCCATTCTAGATGACAAATAAGCCAAAAGCAGGCAAGATTAAAATTACTTGCACTTGCTTTCCCAAATCCTAAAACTCTGTAAAACTGGGTGTTCTGATTCAGCTGCCGCGTCACGCACACCACACTGGTCACACCCTCTGACAGGTGATTACTGTAAAGCTCAAAAAAACTCATCAGCGTTAACAAGAGCAGGTTTAATAAATTCCACTGTCAGCAGCACTTTTTGCACAAAAACCCTCACTCACACATCATTTAGCACCCAAAATGAAGCAGCTGTAAATCCAGCAATTAGCGGTGTCATTTGACTGTTCTGATCAAGCACACTGAGGGCTGTGAGGCTGTCGGGGAACGTGGAAGCAGACACAGAATCAGCTGGAGCATTTGGTCTTTTATTAAAGTTTTAAATTATAATTAGGCTGATAAAAAGAGTCATGGCAATGGACAGTTGGTTGAGACCAGAGATGGTAGAGAGAGGTGGATAGCAGTTGGCAGGCATGGTGAGAGGAGAAGGAAGGTGGGAGCAACAAGATGAAGTGTACAGAGCTGGAATTTGGGTAGTCCAAAAAGCCTTTCAAGTATATTTAAAAAAAAAAGTCTTCCACAGTCTGACATGTCATGCACTAAAATGTGCTTAATTCTACTTACACATATGTGCCAAAAGGGGAAAAAGTAATTTCTTAGACCATCTTAAATGTTAACAGACTCTGCACCCTTCTCCCACATTCCCTTACTGCCAAGGGCTGACGCACCTCAGCCGTGTCAGCAGAGCTCTGTTTACGTACAGCCGCATGTGCATCTATATTTATAAATACACCCAGGCAACGCGCAGATAGAGCAGCCGGGAGAGCTCTACATGTGGCTTTCAACCATGACAAAGGCAGCTTTTATACTCGGCTGCTGGAAGAAGTTACAGACCTAGCAAACTGCCAAGAGAAGAGAGTTCCCACTCGCTGTCCCGAGGATGCCAACGCGCCGAGGGGAACAGCTTCCTCGCAGGGCACAGCCCACACGCCCCGGCCCAGAGCCGTTCCCAGAGGAGCTCGGTTCCCAACCATCACCAGACACAGCTTCAACAGGCAAACAGTCAAGAGACCACGCTCCCAGCAGCTATCTGCCATAGAAACAGCTTTGCTCCCCATTCTGCTTCGTGGCGAGTGCTGCAGAGTGGTTGAAGCACCCTCAGACTGGTGTCTGGGGCTCAACCCCTGGACTTCACCTCAAGGCAGGAGCAGCAGCTTCGGGTGGGCTTGTGGGAGCTCCGGGTGAGGAACACCAGGGACCTTGTCCATCGTCCCCACGCAGGTCACCCCGCTGCGCGGCCACCTCGCCCCAAGCTCAGGGCACCACCACCACATCCCCATCACTCAGCCCCGCAGGACCTGGTGCTTCGAGGCGCCCAGCGAGGAGGAGGAGCTGCCGACCGCGGGCAGGGAGGGGGTTTGGGGCAAGCATCTGCCCCCAGCACGCCAGAAGAGCCCCTCGCAACCAGCCCGCGGCCCAGCTGCGCGCGGCGGGCGTGAACACGCGGATGAACGCACGCGGACGCGCCCCCCGAAATCCGCAGCTTACATAACTCCCCAGCCAGCCGGCGTTCGGGGAACGTGATTAATCCTCCATGACATGTTCTGAACTTTCCGTTCAGAGAGGCTCTCTCCTCCCGCAGACCCACCGGCGATGAATGTCGCTTGACCCGCAGACTTCGCCGCGGATGAGCGTCAGAGCAGCGCACGGTGACACCGCTCCGCAAACCGCTCATCCGCCGCCTTCCCCGCTCGGCCCAGAGACAAGTTTGCTAAACGCATAATGAGGATTTCTTTTTATTTATTTATTCCCCCTCCCCCTCGATTGAAAAAAAAAATAATAAATTCGTTTGCATCCAGCATAAGGATGGGGGGGGGGAAGGGGGGTACCCACACACGCAGCCCCCCGCTCACATCGCTGCGGGATGGCAGCCCCCAGCCCCTCGCCCGGCTCCCACCTGTCCCGCGGGGCACTTTGGGGGACACCCCCCC
>Ga0065711_1047704_pt1 | contig 12183 bp, 6 predicted proteins | sample Hoacrofraction12_FD_59098 | JGI IMG/M metagenome (GOLD analysis project Ga0065711, IMG submission 59098) | Hoatzin crop microbial communities from Cojedes, Venezuela - Epithelial fraction 12 v2 (version 2) | ecosystem: Host-associated > Birds > Digestive system > Esophagus > Crop | place... | reverse complement strand
CCGGGCTCTGTTTGGCCAGGTGGGGTCAGCCCCCAACCCCCGGCTGTGCCCCTTCCTGGAGTCCGGTGAAAATTAACCCTGTCCTGGCCAAACCCAGGACATAATTCCAGTTGCTGAAGGTCAGAACTCCCATGGTGTCAGAGATGTTGTTCTGGAGAGAGAACAGTTTACAAGCATGCATGTACCCTAATAGAAACATGGTTTTGAGCCACTGGAGACACCATGTGACAATGCCAACTTGCTAGAAAGGTGAGCAACTCCATTGACTTTAGTGGAGCCAGGCAGATTTGTACTGTCTGAGGAGCTGGCATTTAGCATAACCTGTGCTTCTTGCAAGTGCACGTGTCTATGTGATTGGAAGAAAAGAATGTATTTTCAAGGAAGAAAATATAGGTAAGGAGATAATTACCTTCTCTGGTGTTTAACCAGAAGGATATTGAGATCCTGTCCCATTTTCTTCAAAATAAGCCAGACTACTCTTCCAATGGTCTTGCTGAGTTTCCGTGAAGTAGCTAGATGTCCCTCCAAAGCCCTCTGTCTCTTCCTTGGATCTACGATTTGTGCTGCCCTCTCTCTCTGGGGGTGCCTTCTGCACTTCTCCCACTTTCAGGCTGAGCAGAGATCACCCCACAGCAGGCATCAAGCTTGCTGTAGTGAGCCTGACTTCACCTGCTGCTCTGTTTCCTCCAAGGGCAATAATGGTAGTTCTCCTCACAACATTATTTACTTAAAATGAGTGAATTTCAGTGAAAGCGTATCTTAAGAATAATAAAGCGGGCTGTGTGCACGTCTCACTTTCCCCTAAGGATTAACATTCCCTGGATCTAGGAAGACACAGCTTCTTCAGTGTGTTTCCACAGAATTGCTCTTTCCAGGCAAGTTTCTCCAGGCAGAACAACAGATTTTAACCCTTCAGTGGGCTGGTTTAGTTTGATTTTTAATGGGTCTTTTAGTTCCATCACAGAGAAAGGTGGCTTAGCAGCAGGCATTTGTTCCCCTTATTCTAAGGAATGGAGAAAATTTCTTCCCTCGAGGCCATGATTTAACCAGCCGTCTCCCCAACTTTACAGTTTACCCTCATCGTCCCTAGTAGCGGGTGGAGCTGACAGCCCTGTGTTCAGCAGAGTGGCTCTGCCACCAAGAGGTGGCAATGCCAATGCCTGTGATTAACCATGGGGACCTTGCATACCCCTCCCATGGCCCCCAGCAAGGTTCAGGTGCCACCGGAGGCCTGATCTAGTTAGGGTGTAATTGTTTTGCTTTTTGCAGGGATGTATTTACCTTGCGACAATGGACAAATTCTGTATTTTGGCTTATATTTTCCTTCCACAGCAAGGCAATGAACTTAAGTTATTTGGGTAAATGGATTGCAGATAGCCCACACTTACATGGTTTGTGGAACTCATTCATCTTCTCTTACCACCGTTTGGAGCATAGGGTATGGTTTGTCTTTGCTGTCCCTCCTCCCCTGATATTTTAGAAGAGCTCACTCTTATTTGAAAGCTCTCTCATTCACCTTTAAACTAAGTAAATGAGTATTGTAAATAATTCAAGCAAAGGTTGATCCCATGGGATGGCTGCAGCAAATGGCTTAGTGGGCAAATGGCCAAGTCCTTCATCTCTGTGAGTAAACTGCTGGCTTCCCCTTTCCCAGATCACAGCATCTGCGAAGGAGTCTGTGTCCCGTGTAACTGCTCTGCCTAATACATAATCACACAACGGTCATTAGTTCCTACAAGAACAGTGTCTTGTCTCCCTGCTTTGATTTGCCTCTGCACGTCCTGAAGCCTCTGTGGTAGCTAATTGGATCTCAAGCTCTATTGCAGAGCATCCCTAGGTGGTTGGGGGTTTTTTTGCCCGTTTTTTTTTTATCTGTATAGATAGAGATAACAGGTTATTAGCACTTGAAACGCAAATGAAACCCATCTTTCATGTCTCTTGGCAGGCAAAGGCTCAACAGCATGTATCATGTTAATTAGCATCCTTCCCAATTTATTTATCTGAGGTTATGCTGATGGTTGTTGAGGACAAATGAAAGTGGTTATCTTTTTGTTAAAAAAAAAAAAAAGGCAGAGAGGTTGAATACGGATATCCTGGCAATATTCTCACATTCTCAATGTAAGCATAGGTTTTGAAAGAATGGGAATTTCCCTTTTCTTCTGGGCTGAATTCAGTGTACGTGGGATTTCAATACACGAGCGTAGCTCAGAGGCATCTTTACACACTGGCACGGGTGTGGTCCTGTAGCCACTAGAGATCAAAGCAAAATTACCGTTTATTGGGAGATGCAGGAAAGGAATGACTCTTACAGGACCATGTCTGGGGAAAGATGATTCGAGTGAGTAGGAGGGGTGGCACAGGAAGAGGACAAGGGCTTGGAGGATAGGTTGTGAGATCTGTGGGACACAAGGCTGATGTGTGAGGACGGAGGAGCATTGCTGACAGCAGCAGTTGGTGGACTACCTAACTGGAGAAAGGACATAGAAGCTCTTTTGTGTCAGTCATCTTTGGAGCAAGTATGTGGACAAAACCTACTACAAAGGGAGTTTCATTCTGGAAAAGAAATGGCAATGTTAGGTCACAATGGCACCCAACTTTGCTGGTGTCAAGGCTGTTGAGGATGTTAGTGTCATTTTTTCCCAATCAGCTTAATAATCTGAAGAAGAGCTTATTTATATGTAAACAAAATGTTCCTTCTACAGTGTGAATGCTGTGTAAATAATTAGGGATGTCACAAAAAACATGCACTTCAGTTTTCACTCACCTGAAATTCCTCCAACATGCTGGTGAGGCTTTTGTCACTTGAGGTGCGTGATGTCCAAGAAGAATTGACTTCATATTTTGGTAATTAATTTGCAGTGTCAGCCTTTTGTGTATGTAATTGATTTGATTTACCTGCCTACTTTTACCCAGCACTTTCTCCATGTTTGCTGCAGCATTCAAACTCCTTTGAAACAAGAAGCAACAAGCCAAGAATTCATATTTAAAGTTTTTATTCCTAGGTTCACTAAAAAGAAACCTTTTTTTTAAGGAGGCCTAGGACTATCTCATTGGGAAGTGCCCATATACAGGGTGCCATAGAAGACAGAGAGCTGGATGTATGCATCCTCTTAAATACACAGTCAGCTGTGCTGTTGCCTTTGTTCTCTATGCAAGCAAAGAATGTGCATAGCTGCACCTTAACATTTTGAGCCCGTATCTCTGAGCTAGTTATGATGTACTTTATTTAAACAGGCTTGGGGCCTTGGTGCACAAGTCATTCAGCTGTTGCTGTGCATAAGAACGGGTTAGATAGCAGTGACCTCTCTGGCTATAGAAAAGTGTACTTTCCCCTTATACCAGCAATGATAGGAAGCTAAACATTCACTTTATACGGAACAGTGCCTGTGTGTCCCTTAGACTTTGAAGGAATCATCTGGACAAAATCAGGTACAGTTCACTGAAAACATTTGAATTTGCTTTTGCATGAAAAATTTTGAGTTGCAGAGGCTAGTGACTTGTCATACTTGTAATCTCTTGTTTAAAACGAAGTGGCACTAAAGCTGCTGTTGGGATTTGTTGTGATTTTAATAGTATGAATATTACCGGAGTGTTTTGATGGCTTCTTTCTTGCAGCCTCAGCTGTCTGCCATGTCAGGTGCCTTGATGTGTGCATTTGAGCACAAGCAGGTGCTTGTGGGTGGAAGACAGTGACTGAAACTGCAATTAATTGTATGCACAAATCATGGACCCAGGAAAAAATTATTTGAAAAACCCGAGGTCTTTGATTTTCATATTAGCTTTTTGTTATTAAAGCTGTTGCAACTTCTTAGTTCTTGTCAGAGTGCATGGCTGGCAGACTCTTGTAGTTTCACTAGCTGCCTGCTTGAGGCCAATGCAAGACGTATTTGTCCTTCCTTTTGCTTCCTGATGAAGTCAGTTTTACCCTCTCAGTGCCAGGAGGGTTACTGACCCTCCCAGGTTAGCAACTGCATTGCTTGTCTCACATTCTGCTGCAGGGCTTAATGTCCCAAGTTGTGTTTGGTATTCAAATACCTAGTTCAAATTATATTATTAGTTTTATGGTATGAGTGGAGTCAGGTTGTTCCCGTTTTTTACAAATAGAGAACTGAAACACAAGAGAAACAGTGACTTTTCAAGACTAGGTAGGAAGCCTGTGGCACAGCTCAAAGGTCTCACCTCACTTGACCCAAGCCAGCACGTTTCATAAATGTTCATTCTTCTTCCCACTCCCAGACCATTTCCTACTATCTTCTGTTCCTGTACTCTCCACTTTTCCTCTGAAGTTACACAGCCAGTGCCAGTGCATCTCTCTTGGTATCAAACACTGCTAGACCCCATAAGCATTTCAACTAACTTATTGATGTTTGGAAGATTCATAAAATGTTTGACTCCTGACAGAGGCTTTTGCAGTCAAACTCGGAAAAGAGAATTCACTGAGCAAGTGGTTTACTGTGTTTGAGGAAGCAATTACAAAAAAATGTTATGTCCTGGAGTTGTTTCACATTTGGAGAGGAAGTGAGGAAGAGGGAATCCCACAGAGCTGAGCAAAGCGTCTGGAGATACTGTGTAACACTGATGACACTGACAAGAAATTAGTATATTGTCCCTTAACTGCCAAGCATCAGCGAAACTCATGCAATGTCTTACTAAAGTCTTACAAGATTTCTATTCGTAGGCAGATGGTATAAGGAAGATTTCAGTGGTGAGAAGAGCATGTACTGCTCTCAGCTTCTTATAGACAGGCTTGGGGACATCTCATTTAAAATAAGCCTTACCTGTTGGTACAGTCAATCTCATCTCTTCTTAGCAGGCAAGAGGGCTTCCACAAATGACCTTACAGATTAGGCACTTTCTGTTTACATTCAATTTCCCACTTCCTGCTATTCGTAGAGAATAATTATCAAGGCATTAAATTAAAAGTTTTGCCCGGTGGGAAACTGTTGGATATTTTGTCATTTCCTTACAGCCTCTCCTGTTCTGTTGGAGAGGCACAGAGGTTGGGGAAGCAATCACCAGAAAGGTCAGGAATATTTACTTACCTATATTGAAGTGCTGCTGAGAGGCTTTGTCCAGTTTAGGGGGCTTGTTGGGTTGAAATTTTGTTCACGATGTGGTAGGGAAGCACTGAGGCTTGAAATTACAAGTCTCCATTTATCTGCCGGTTAGAAAGCTGGGGATGCTGCTGGCATCCTCTGGCCTTTGCCTAAGGGCAGTGCCGGAATCCAAGTGACATCTCATGCTGTCAGCAAGTTGAAAAGGAGTTAATAAGGATCTCCCCAAGAGCCTTCTTTTGGCCTTTCTTCCAGAGGGATTTACAGCAAAGCCACCTTCCCTCTCAGTGTGCTGGGACAGTGCAAGGACTTTGCATCTTCAGTACTAGTATAGCTTCAGTTTAATCAAAGTCTTCTGTCATATTTGCTGTAAATATTGATAATACCTGTGTTCTGCAGAAATACAACTTTCTTGTTTGCCCAGGAAGTTTTGCTCCAAAGCACTTCTTCCTCCTTATCAGCAGCAAAATTACAGGACTGGGTTTCTCAGGGAGCAGTACTTGTCTTCTGTTTCATGCCTTAACAGTAAGCAGATGAACTCCAAAGCCTTTCATTTAGACAGCGTGAGAGATCTGTCAAACCATCCCCAGGAACTCGTAAGGCTACTGCAACCCCTCATCTGTAATACAGAGGTGGAAATCATTATGAACCTCGCTGGGTTTTTGCAGCACAGAGTGTTTATGTAGTGCTTTCAGCATGTCTGTGTCTGTGCTAAGCAGGGTTTTTGTTGTTGCTGCTGTTACACAGGTTTTATCTCAGCCTCAATTATTCCTAGGTTGTCTTACTCAAGGAGGCAAGGTGGAGTCTGACAGCTCTTGGTCCTCGTGAAGGCTGCTGGCTTCTGCAGCTGGGCTTGTCAGCCAGCCACAATTCTGCTTGAAGGCTCCAGACTTCCAAAGCAATGAGGGGACAAAGCTGACAGTAAAACAAGCCTTACATGTAAATTGCTACAGCTTAAGTAGCTGTCTCGAGGGAATACAAATTAAGAAGGAACCCCTTTTTAATTTGGCCTGAATTTATACACAGGCTTAAGTAAGATTATTTTTGAGGGATATTTTGTCACAGCTGTAGTTTAGATGAGGCTCAGATAGGTCCCTGCCCATTCTCTGTCACTGCATCAGCTGCTTCCAGCCACTTTTCCTGACCTCCGTGGCAGTTTCTGTCCAGTCCTGCTGCATCTTTTGTAGCTTTCTCTTCTCTAGTTCAAATACTGAGTTTCCTTCATTGCTTGAAGCTCTCTGGACATGACTTGTCTACCTTAGTGCAGTATGCATTTTTTAGAAATTCTTTTTAATAGGACAATGAGAGATTTAAGAGCCATATTAGGGCCTAATGGAAATCAGTGAGAAAGTATTTGTGCTCATTGCAGTGGGAACAGGCTCTTGCCTTAGGTAAAGTGCTAGTAATATGCATGCCCCACTCTAAGAAGTGGTTTCCTTGCAGTCGTGGATTGTAGTGGATTACCACACTAAGTAATAGAACACATTTAATTTATGTTAGTAGAAACACCACTGAAATCCGACAGTGCTGATAAGCGTGAACAAGCCTCCAATGTGTCTGAAGCCAGAAGCCATAGGAATTGACACGGATGGGGTGCCAGCTTGAAGCATACACCTCTCATCTGTTGACCAGTGAATCCCAAGGAGGAAACGAATTTTCCTCTGCTTCACTTTCAGATTGATAAAAGGTACTTACTGCCTAACCTTTCAGAAACTTTCTTCTTAAGGAAATCTCTGGTATTCCACATGACTAAAAATAGGTATCTCATTTAGAGTAACAGTTTGCCTGCTGAGAGTTTTGATTATGCTTCATTGTGCTCCTTCACTAGATAGAGTTGTGCTTTGTGACGGGCCTGGCTTGCATATGGAAGAAAGCAGCAGATTCAAATTGCAGAATATTTAATACAGTACTTACAGTCCCTGTTTTGCGATAAACATTTTGCCTAGCTGAGGACTGTAGCACAGAGACAAACAAGAGAAGCTGACAGATTGGTGAATGATGGGTGGGATCATTTGTCAGGAGACGTGATGAATCACTGTGGTGCAGCATTTCATTTTCAGAAAGATCATTTTCTGAAAAAATCAAATTGAAGGCAGAAGAGACAACTGGGGGTGTTTTGTGAGTTTTCATTTAAATCAAATATACAATTAGAATATTCAATATACATATTGAAAAGTTCCTGCTGTTTTAAAAATATTTTCAAGAAAAAACAAAGTTGAGGTTAGCAGGAAACACAGTGACCTGGAGGAGCATTTGCCAGCTATGCTCCACAAATAGGTGTTGAGTTTTACTTACCCCTCTCTGGTCAAAGCTAGTGGGAATCATATGTCTAGAGCTTCAAGCAGTGCTTCAATTAGAGGAATAATATCCATCTTATAACCTTGTACACAGGTTATTCAAGCAGAAGTCAATGTGCTTTTAATGGAACTGCACGTAGACACTGAACTCCTCGCAGCGTGAATGAGAGTAGTGGTCACATTTAATATCATCTGTGCTCTTAGAAGTCCATGGCTACTTCTACATCAAGACTGATTAATTCACGCGAGATAGCACAGTAATAAAAAAGGCTCTATGTAACTGGCTAGAAGCAGGGGAGACACAAACGGTGGGAGGTGCATGCTGGTACCTCAGCTGCAGACTCAAGTAACAGGAGACCAGAGGCCAACACCTGCTTCCCCTTTCTCCTGCTGCCAAAGGGCTGCAGGCTTGGTTGGCTGTACAGGGCTATTTCTAGGTGATGATAAAGACCTTTTTGACCCTAGCATAAACACACAGGAGCATGTGAATGCTTTAAGGAGTAACTCTGTAAAAAAGAAGTTTTAAATCAGTTGCTCTTCAGAGAATAGCATTCCTCGGTGCATTTACAGCACACTTTTGGTTAGAAGATCAGTTAGAAACTTTAGTAAAGGAGAACTATATAAAATCCTACTTTTACAATCACTCCAATAAATACAAAGCTCTGTGTGTGTGCACATGTGAGATTTCCAGATACCTTCCCTAGTCAGTGGACATGAAATAAAAAAGCAAATAAATCTGGCGATACTGTTTCACAGGTTCTCTATGCCTCTTCCAAATTTGCAGCCTGCGTAGAGATGAGAGAGATAAGGAAATGAGACACACACATGGTGTGGGATTATAAAAAGCTTACATGCTCTTCCAAGCAAGATTCAAACAGGCACTTTCTTTTTAAACCAACAAATAATAATGGGTCGTACAGTGTGCATGACTTGATGTTGAGGGACTTGACATTGAGGCATTTTGAAATAGCAGTGAGACAACTGGTCACATAGTGCCTGCTTTCTTGAGTAATGCTTTGTTGTTTACTCAGTTTCTGAAATATGGAAATCTGTTGCCAGTTGTGTTCCCAGTATAAAGATCTTGCACTCTTTGTGCAGGGGAAAGTGGTTAATTTTGCGAGGAAGCGAAGGCTTGCATATTGCTTGCTAGTGCATCTTCTCCAGGTAAAAGGAAGAGCAGGAGTGCTTGGTGAGGCAATCTCTTGAGACCATGTGTACTAACAAAACGTTGTTCCTGATCTTGAAGTACTTTATAATAATTTTGATTGTAAGTTACTAATTTATTAGGTAGTTATTATTATTGATCTCAAACAGGACATGAAGATTGGTTTGCAAAGCAAAATTTGAGTGAGGAAACGCAAACTTTTTTTTTTGCATCTTTTTTATAGCATGGCATTTGCCCTTCAGATAAGCATCGCTCTTTCATTTGACCTTATCTCCCTGGTTCCAGATTACTGGTGATATGAACTGTAGGCTGATTTATAGCTTTCTCTTTTTCCAGGGCAGATTTTCTCAAGGATGAGAAATTAATGTTCCAAATAGACTTTTCTCTTTTGTCTTCAAGGCAACAGATGTACTAGCTAGATATCTGTCTCCACCTGGCCTCGGCTATGCTGTTCCTCTTCACCTCTGTCCCTTTCTGAATAAGAACTAGTTTTTCAACAATTAATTTACCTCACTACCTCTCTAGGATACTAAGTAAATTTCAAAGTCTCTCTCAGACTAGCAACGCAACCGTGCCTTTCCATCCTAATTGATGACTCTGCCTGAGACCACAGCAGGTCCAATTGAGGCACAGGGAGCTGAGGGTTAGTGAAGAGCTGAAACCCAGTTCAATCTAATCCTTAATTGCATGCTGGGAATCCCACACACATGTAAGTTTATCATTTATTGCCTGTAATTTTCTCAACTAATTCTAAATTTAATGATAGCTTTCAGCTTTGGTTTTCTCTTCTAATTAACGTACTAGTGACTATGTATAATCGCTGCGTAAAGTCAAAAGCAGCTTACATGATAATTACAGTGGGAGAACAGCACTTACTGTTCAAGACAGTCATCCACAGGAAAGTGCTTGTGTGACTGTTAAGGTGCTGAGATGAAGTTGCACATCCTTCTTTTACTGTCCCAAGGCTATTTTATTAGTGTCTCAGCTTGATGGTGGTAAACTTTCAGGAAGGAAACAAAAGAATCAGAGAGACCAGGCACAACATACAGCAGAGACTTATTGCACACGATGAACTTTTGAGGTCTTAGTTTTTCGTGGAGTTATAATGTGGAGTAACTTTACATTTACTCCATAATAATTATGATGTAATGTGTTAGAAATTCCTCTTTTACACTGTGGAAGATGCTTTGCATCCACTTTTGTTTCCAGGAGCAAATGAAAACACTTCTGACGGAACAAAGCAGAAGGAAATTCCAAGTGTATGGTAGAAGCAGAATACCTTTGTTCCCTCTGTTAACTCAAAATTAGCATTGGTTACTTCATTTCAGACCCTCCTCAGCTGGAATGACTAGTGTCAGGGGGGCAATCACTAGAGAATACACCGTGTCTGTCTGTTGTCCAGTATGGAAGAGACTGTCCCCATGAAGCAAGCTGTAAATTTAAGTTCGGTTTTCTTTTTGACTGTTGCAGCAGAAGAATCTCAGAGCGGCACTGTATTTTGCAGTCAGATTTATAGCAGATTGGTAGAGAAGAAAATGATGAACACACCACTAACATCGACAAGCGTGCAGGGGAGGGGGGCACATACAAGCATATTTGAGCAGCACTATTCAGTGCTTTTCATTTACAACAGAAAAACAGTGAATATCCCTTTATTATTTACTTCCTTTTTTGTGTTTGCTAGATTCTGTGGAAATGTGTATGTATGGTGAGACTGGGAGAGAGGCACTTGCAGTCATTTTGGGTGCTATCAGGTGGTGACCAGTGGATCCAACAATAGCCTGCTTTACCAGCAGAGACCCTCAACAAGAAAGCAGCATCTTCAATTGCAAAAGCCTCTAAAGCAGAGCTTTGTATTTTCATTAAATCAACAAAAATGCATTTATTTAAGCACAGCTCCATTTCGTAACTAAATTCTTAAATTCTGTCTGTCCTGAATTTTGGATAGCTCATTCTGTGCTGCTTCAATATAACTATGTCCATCCTGCTGTAAGAAGTGGAGTACCCTGGCTGATACAATGAACACAATTCAGAGCATCAGTACAGTGTTAATGCTGCTGTTGATCTCCCAGGAAGCATGTGGAAGATGCTGATGGGTACTTGGTTGCAATTAAAGATATTAAGCTGAAAGGAAATGCTGTGGGTAGATGAATGTTTTCATATATATGCCTCATTTGAAAAATGAGTGATTAAACTGAATCCAGTCTCTCTGTAGAACTTTGGTGGGTAAGTGAGAAGGGATAAGAGAGGTCTGTGATGGAAAATATGAACATTAACTCAGAACAAGAAGTCCTCGTGTTCTTTACAAAATGCAGATACCTGTAATAGATACCAGCTGTACTGGAGAAAGACTTTAGGAAATGTCGGTTAACTTTTTATTCATTTCAGTATAGGACTGTTGCTCAACATCTACCTGTTCCATGCACTTTGATTCTGAAATGTGATACTCGGCAAATTCTGAGTTTTGTATCTTTTGTTGTTGGTTTTAGATTGACAAGTATGCTCAGCGGGATCTGAAGAAAGGGCTTCATTTGTATGGGACAGATGGAAATATTGGCCTAACTAATGCATGGAGCATCATTCAAACAGATGTAAGTCTGAGATTTTTTGTTTGTTTTTTTCTTCCTCCTGGGTTCTGTAACTGCATGTTCTGGGTGTGAACCTAATTAAACCTCCAGATCGTAAGCCAATCTCTTCCTCCCACCCAGTCAGCACATAAGGAACTAAATTCTCTGGGTTTTGTAACAAATGGTAATTTTTATTTATTTCTCCTTCGACCAGGATAGCTTATTCCTTTTAAAAATTTATGTTCTGTTGATGCCTAAATATCATATAGGTCTGTGCTGTGTAGAGTGTGAAGGAGATGGTCAGACAGGAAACAAACAGTACCTTCTCTTTAAAGTCAAAGTGGCAGCTTAGGTTGGAATGAAGAGCAGTAGCGTAAGAACCAAGAACCACTTCAAGAGATTTTCATTTCTGTCCTGTCTCCTTTTGTTGCTATTGTTGGTTTCCACTAGTATAGTCAAAATAGAAACCAGCCATGGTGTGCTTACTAATCGCTCCTGCAGTCAGTACACTTCTCCCAGTAGAATTCAGTCATCCAAACCACTGGAACAGGCTGCCCAGAGAGGTTGTGGAGTCTCCTTCTCTGGAGATACTCAAAACCCACCTGGACCTAGTCCTGTGCAACCTGCTGTAGGTGAACCTTCTTTAGCAGGGGGTTTGGACTAGATGATCTCCAGACGTCCCTTCCAACCCCTACCATTCTGTGATTCTGTGATCCTCCATCGCAGATCGGCTGGGAATGCTTTTTGCTATGTTGCGACCACTGTTGCATCCTTCTGATTCTGCCAGTGTTGGTCTCGTAAGGACTGGTGATCACTGTAGCTGGCTTCCTGCTTTTATCCTCATCTGGCTTGCTGAGGAAACACCATCACTGACAGTTCAGGGTTTTCAGCTCTGTCCTCTTTTCATATTCAGTTCAATCAGTTCTCTTGGGGATGATCTTTTGATACGATTTTCTCTGCTTCTTGAATGAGGAAAAGTGTTCCAACTTCTGCTTTAGGAAGAAGCACTTGTACTGCCTTGGCTTCACTCAAAAAATCTTGTGTAGCTTTCTCAAACTCTCCTCTAGAGGTGCTAGCGTGATACAGACAGGCAGGGCTTG
>Ga0065711_1008778_pt1 | contig 12183 bp, 4 predicted proteins | sample Hoacrofraction12_FD_59098 | JGI IMG/M metagenome (GOLD analysis project Ga0065711, IMG submission 59098) | Hoatzin crop microbial communities from Cojedes, Venezuela - Epithelial fraction 12 v2 (version 2) | ecosystem: Host-associated > Birds > Digestive system > Esophagus > Crop | place... | reverse complement strand
AAAAAAAAAAAAAAAAAAAAAAGACCAAAAAAAACCCACAGGTGAGAGAATAATTCAGTGGGCTAATGGCTTCATTCTGTGGACATCTCTTGTTTCATATACAGTTTTATGGACACACACCCATCATACCCTCATCATTACTTCATTTCCTAGTTTAGCTTTTATGTAAAAAAAGGAAAAGCCAAACAAAGCCCTAAGGATCCTAGTCTGGAAACTAACATACCGATAAATGCTCCCACAACTGTCCTGGGTTCCTTCNTCCCTCTGAAGCAGTTCCAGGGAAACAGAAATTCAGTTGTAATCACTACCACATTTCTGTGTTAAAATGTATAATCACAACTTTGTTATATCCAACTTTAGAGTTCAATCTTGATGCATCCCTGTGAGTCTGCCCTAAATAGACATGACTTAGCTACTAAACTAATGCATGCTTTTGATTCATGATCATAGATTCACAAGATTTTGCTGTCCTTTCCTAAAACTCAATCAAAACTGCAGGTATCTCTAACCAGCCCTACTCTGAAAATCTCACTATAAGAAATATCACTTCTACACAAGTGCTGTAACACTACTTATCTGTAACATAACTACTCCAAACAGCAATTATTGGGAATAATGAGGACAAGATCTATCAGACAGAACTGAAATAAAGAAGTTAGTGAGACAAAGACTAGCAATACCTGTTTGCTATATTAATACTTCTTGAAACAGTATCAGATTCAAAAGTTTACCTACCATTTTCTTCTTTTTGATTCTCACAAAAACAACTCCTAGTTATCTTAGTCCAAAATTTCTGCTTATTTACTGTATCTGATGCATCAGTTACCATGACAGCCTAAAGCAACTGTTCAAAACAATTTCAGCCAGATTTTCAGAGAAGCTTTAGTTTTCCATTATGTTTATTTGCTTGTCAAAAGAACTATATTCACAGAAGAATGGTATTATTTTTGTGAAGTGATACAGGCCCTAGCCTAACACCCATAGAGGCTGCAGATAAAAAAAAAAACAACCAAGATGGGGAAGTACAGATTCATATACAGATAGATCAATATATATTTACAGATGCATATCAGTGGACCAAAGAACTGCATATTCTCCAAGCTAACCAATAAGGAAACTCTTCACAAACTACGACAAAGCAGCCTCCTGCTGCAAGACATCTGAGTACCAATTTTGAGGGGCCAGATATCCCTGCAATACTTTCTTGTGAAGAGTTAAAATGTTCCTTCAGAAGGCAGCTTCAGATAAGACTAAAATTTAATTGCAGCTCAAAAAAATAACTCTAAAAGGAATTGTTTGGAGATGAAACAAAGACAAGAGCTACTAAACAGAAGGGAAGTAAAGAGTTTGTGAGAAAGGAAATGACAGTTAAAGACTAACTTGGTTTCATGAAGCATGGGAAAATACAAAACCAAAATTTACATAGGAGACACTAGCAGAAAGGATGAAAGCCAATTCTGCAGCATCCTCGCCTTCAGAAATCATGACCCTCATACCATCCACCACCTACCTTTAAATTCAACCAACTTGCTCTGGCTCACCAAGTCACTGCACCCTCAACTCTGCTGGGTGGGACAAGGAATCTGCATTTCCCACCGTTGTTTCTTCTGTCCAAAGGAACCTTTCAAAGGAAAATTCACTGGTACTAAGTCTGGACAACGTCTTAAAGGAGATGTTTAAAACAATATGCAAAATATCTTAAGTATGTAAATTAGGTAACTACCTAGTTTGCCTTAAATGCCTTGTCTCAGTGGTGCTACATGAAGCCTGGCAGACTTAGATACACCGATGTTTTAAATAGGTGGTGCAATTTCCCTACCCACTATTTCAGCTGCTGAACTATCTTATACCACTTTTTCTGAACAAGAAAATAGTAGAGAAACTTTTAGAATTGAAAAGGATGCCTGAATCATGACATCATTTGATCTAACTCACTTGCCCAACTTACTCAGAACTAGGCCTAATGTTAAAAATGAGTTGTATATGCCACTGAGCCAGACCATAATTCTGCTCAAGTTGAAACATGAATGACAGAATAGTCTGGCAGCCGATACGATTTTCTCAACTTAGACATAATTTGTGGCAGAATCTCTAACAGACTGTAACTTATAAATGGCAACTGACTTAAACTTCAGAAAGTTTTCATTTAGAAAAACTTCCCAAAAGCCATTAAGAACCCTCATCCCTAACCAGAAGAGGGTTAAACTTAAGGCTAACAATTTCTGCAATGTTCATCAAAAAAGGAAAAGATTATTTTCACCATTTGCCTTATTTTCCCCATGTAGATGTTATACAGTTTCACAATATTAGACAGGATCGGCAGTGGTAAATAAAAAAAACCAACAAACAACAACAAATCAAAACAAAAAACACAGTCACTTAATTTAATCAATACTTACTGGAAAATGCTGGCAATAAAATTCAGCAATGGTTTAATGGTAATTCTTCTGAGCTCGTCCTTTCATCTTTTCAACTGCAAGGTATAAAACTGGTGCTTCAGATGTTTCTGGTCACAATAAAACTTACACAGATTCCTTCCTGCTGTGGAAATACACAAATGGCTAAGCAGCTGGAGATATTAATTAAAACCACAAGCCTCAACACTGCATTACAAAGTTGTGCATGTTACAGCAAAAGAAGGAAAAGTTAAATGGAAAATAGCCTGTAAATAGCAACATGAGACTTTCAATTTTAGCAACTAAATTCCACCTTGTATTGTGAGACTGTACTCTAGGATACTGAATACAGAAGAGTAGGGCAGACAATCCCCCCATGTACTCACTAGGAGGCTAAGAAAAAAATAGCGTTGAAGACCTCCACTACCTGTTAAATTACATCCTTGAGTAATTTACTCTACAATATTCCCCAGCTGCAAAAGAGAAAGGTGGATGCTTTGTTTCACTCAAGGAATAGCTGTGCAACCCATTTCTCCTGTGACATCCAGTCACTGTTTGGAATTAGCTGGCTTGGCTTTGTAAAGCACATTAAGAACAACTGCTGACAATTCTCCTTCGAAGACTGCTCAAGGTACTCTACCTTGTGCAAGCTGTCAGAGAAATTAAGGAACCTCAACCAACCTACTGCAAAGAGGAACAAGAAACGCCAGATACATAAATCCAGGGTCTTGCTCTGCCACACAGACCTTTATCTCTGGCAAGTAACTGATCCACTGTTGCATTTGGTATATTGGAGAGAACTGCTCTTCTTAATCACACAGGAAAGATGGGAGATTCTTAGTTTTTACAGTGATGGAGCCAGAGAAAAACTTATGACAGTTTTATCCCTTTCACTTGGCATGAAGAAAATTGACAAGAATCAAACTTTGTAATGTTTTAATGCTGTCAATAATGCTCTTCAAGCAGCTACCACTCTTTGCAATGGTAATACTTAAATTTATCTTCACTACATTTGAGGCTTTTGTAAAGATTAAGGGCCCCTTCTGGTTGGTAAAGCAGACATGTTAAGATAGCCTGACCAGAAGAGGTAAACCAGAAACAACCAAGAAAGAAAAGAGGAAAGGCTGAGCAACGCACTGGCTGATGTAATGTAAGCAATGTAAGTGTTCTGGCCACAGATCTAAAAGCCTTCTACTTCTATGGAACTTCTATACTTTCACACACAAATATCTGTTTCCTAAAGCAGTGGTCTCTCTCAGTTGACCGTATAACTTGATCACTAAAGCCCTGTCAAAGATGCAATCACATAATCCACCTGCAGTCGACTATTTTAACATGTCTTTTATGGATTAATTTTTAAAAATACACATTTAAGCTTTTTCCAATGTTTAAAAAATTGCTTCTGATATCACACGGTTTCACAACAATTTCATATTTTTTACCATATCATACAGTTTCACTAAACACATGCATTGCAGGCACACATAAATACACGGCGGCATGTGAAGTGGTTTGTATATGCGCATGAGTGTGAGCTTGGGGTTTTAGTAGCTTTTCCATTTGCAGCTATTATTATTCCCTTAAGTCTAACACTAAATAGAAGGAATCAGACAGACAAGGGTTCACCAAATGAAGACCATGATTTGACATTTCTGTAAGTACTTTACTGAGTTTGCCAGCCTTTAGTGGCTTTGTTACAGAATGTGAAGCTATACATGTATTGAGCGAGGATGCTGAAATTCAAACTGCAGTTTATTTCAATCAATACTTCTTTTTTGAAGCCAGGGACTCTCATGTAGCACTCATCTGACAGCCTTTGATGCGAACAGCCTTAATAAATGTTGACATTTGGGTTGATTACTCTCCCTCTACAAGCACGGACTACTCAGACTCTGACTAATCACTTCATTCTTTGTATTTGAGTTTCTGATGTTTCTGTCCCACTTGCTACTGCTCAGTTTTATGTGTAACTTTCAGTGCACCAAAAATATAGGATTAGAAAACCTGACACTAACAAGATGTGTGATGTTATTAAGCACCGCCAGAATCTGTAAAAACTGTTACCAGAACTAATACCAGTGACACACATGTCTTTCTAATGTCTATACAATAATTCTTCAACTAACACTATCCTGCTCTCATTTCAGTGAAGGTAAGCCACACACTTTTGGGCTAGATTGTTGCTTTCTCAAATGGCTTGCACGTGTATTAACAAACAGTGCACCCTCCTGGAAGCAGTATAAGGAAGGAAATGTACACAAAGAACACACTCGTACTGTTTTGAAGGTCCACATACCATTCAAATTGAACCAGATATGCTATCTGGCACGCTGCAAGGTGTCATTACAAGGAAAGCTTATCTCAATCCCTTCCAGTGATTCTCTCCCCACTGATTCACTAGCTTGGTCTTCCTCTTGCAAAGCCAGTGACAGCTTTTCAGGGAAGACTACATAACTTCTTACACAACATGCCTTTTTTTTTTTCTTTACATTATTAAACACATCAAATGCTCTCAAGCTCCAAACGTTTCTAATTCATTTTCTATTATAATTAAAAACTCTCTTCTACTAACCTAATAATGTATAAACAATTTACTCAGAAGAAAGGCTATATAAAAGCCAGCAAGATCTCGGGAATCCTCCTTTCAGAATAGGAACTCAGCAAAAATTCTCCCCATTAAAATCTGTAGACACTATAATCTTCCTCCTGTTGAGTTGAAAGCCTGTCATTCTATTTAGTATCCTAACCCAAACTCAAAATGTGTTGTTATTCCAAAAATGGATCCTGGCACTTATTATTACTGCTTTTACAGCAATTTTTTTTATATGTACAACGCAACAATCGCACTAAAGTCATTCTTGAAAACAACTAATAAAAGATCTCACTGAAATGATACATATCTTCTCCCTCACACCCCAAGTTAAGTCAGAAACATAGATTGCACTGAAACTGGTAATTCTGAAATCACAGGAAAAAATATCCATGTTTTAAATTATAAGCAAATATTGTCAAGTAACACTCACAGCAAGTGCTTGCTACATTGCCATATTGGCACTTCTTAAAGAAAAACTATATGGAATTATCTAGACATTCCAGCTACTGCAGTACATGCAAAATCCCAAAATATGCACTACTGCATATGGGTGGGATAAACCAAAATGGAAACAAAGTGGAGCTAACCCTTTCCCTGACCTGTTCTGGACTGACCATACACTAAATTGCACATAAAGACACCATCAATTAGATGGTATTTCTTCTCTGTTTTTCAGCATTTCCCATGATTTGGGAAAAGAAATTGTACAGAAGAGAGTCAGCCAGAGATTCTGGTCAGTCAGTGTAGCTTAATATCAAAGAACATCCACAGTTGTGTTTACAGTTCTTCTGCCACATCTTAATATATGATGACCCCATGACCTTCCTTCATCCCTTCTGCTCCATGCCATCTGTCTTAGACACTCTCTCGCCATTCTCCAGCAATTCATAGTTCAAAAGCTTCCAGGCTGAGCAAGAAATCATATTTGTGTTTAACTGTCCTTCATGGAGCCATAACATCCCATTGCAGTTAGTTCTAAAACTTTGTTACACACTGTGTGAAGAAGTACTCCTTTTATTCCTTTTGAACACTGTCCTGACAATTTCATTTTGCTGCCACCAGTTGAGACAGGGAACAATCATTCCCTTTCCACCTTCCTTATGTTACTCATTATGTCACTGACCTTTTTCATATCCCTCTCTGCCATTTCTTTTCCAAAATGAACAGTTCTAGCCTACTTAACCCTTTCTCATGTGGAAGCCATTCTATTCCCTTGCATATTCTTGTTGCTTTCCTCTATATGTTGCTAATTCAATTAAATATTTTTCAAATGAGGAACCACACGTGGAATTAAAAAAGAAAGCTCAACATGGATTTTTAACATCACAGAAACACTATCTGTTTTATTCTCTACACCCTTACTAATAGTTGTTAATGTTATGTTTGATTTAAAGCCACTAGTTAGTAGTGACCAGACATAGTGAAAAAAAAAACCCAACTTGTATTATAAGCTCCAAGGTCACTTTTCTGAATGGTAATAGCTTGTCTAAAGCTTGTTATCGAGTTTGTAAATTTAGAATTGTTTCTCCCCATGAATTAATTCACATTGTTCAACTCTGAATTTCACCTATGTCAATTAGAAAGCTGTCAATTTACTTTCACCAGTGGCGTGGATACGTTAGTGGTGGATTAGGGCACTATTTTAGCCAGTAAAGCTCTTAGAGTTGAGCCATTTGAACAGAACATTAATGAAAACCATCACTGAACCATTCCAGCTGTGAGCTATCAAAGTGAAGAATGTGAATGAAACTCACTTCATAGGTTGCATGAATGTTGTTGTGTAAATCCTGTGATACAGCCTTCAGGCCCAAAATCCTGTGATACAGCCTTCGGGCCCAAATAGCCAACTATTTACCTGTTTCTACTGCCCCCATGGAAATTACTCTGGCACAGCTGAAAGGAAATTACAGAGGTACCTGGCATACAAAGCACACTTCTTGGAGTACAATAATCCTTTTCCAGTGCTTACCTGGTCTGTGTGAACAGATTTTTCCTTCTATCCAATCACAGTTTCCCCTGCTGTATCGTGTGTCTGTTGCCTCACATCCTTTCACTGTGCTCCTCTAAGAAGAGTCTGGTTTTATCTTCTAAGATCACTTACCCTTTTTTCCCATTCCCTCGCCCACACTACTTCAAGTAGCTGCTCATTGCAGAATCTCTCTCATTTGACAGGAACATTCTTGTATTCAAGCCAAGACTCAGGTTTAAGGGAGTTAAGGGTCATTGAAGAATAAGTACAGACTCATGCATGGACAGCACTACACCCAAATCTAGCTCACTTGAGAAGACAGTAAGAGTCCATGCTGGCTACATTTTGTGCTGCCACAGCTACACCTTTTAACAGGTCTTAGGCTAGCTGGACGTCTTTGGTGCATCTAAATGAGATGCAGACAAAGTGCATTAGGTCAGGCAACTCCTTTCTACCACCTCCTCCAGTAAGATCATTGTCACTCTGATCTTTTTAGACGGAAACACCTACATGGAAATCTCTATTATCTTGCAAAAATACTGTAATAATTCATAAAAACTGTATTATGATACAACTTTTTCATCAGTATAAGATATTCAATGCCAGAAACAAAGGCATTATTACCACATGAAATCAGTTTACTGGAATAAAGCAGAAACATCACCTTCCTCAGTCACATACTGAGCTGTAAATTAGGGTTGTCATCTGTCTGGAGGTAATCAAGACAGTCCTGACTTGATGAACGTGTACTGACCACAGAAAGGGAAAAAGCAATTGTCCTGACTCTGTACAGAATAAACAAATCTAAATTCTATCAGCAAATGGCCAACAATCTGAATAAAGACAGCAAACAAATGCAGAAATATCTTGCTTCTATTCTGTTGAGTCACTTGCCATGGTAATAAGGCACAGGAGAACATAAGGAGGAGGGGATCTCTTCTACGAAGAAAAACTCCATATCACTACTGAATTCCCCAATGTGAGATGTTAACAGAGGACCTATAGTGACACTGCTTTCTTAAAGACGGTGTAATTTATGTTGCTCTTAGCTCACAAACTGACTTTTCTATTTTTTATTGCAAAACAAAGAACAACAGAGAATCTTTTCCTACAAGCAAATGTCAGAAGGACTGCCATGACATTTGTATTAAGCCATGATTTATTATGGTTATTGCACAGTTGTAACAGAGATGAGTTCTGTTTTACTTTTCTGCTTATCTTTGCTAAGAACTATGGGATATGTGTTTCAGTAGTAACAGCCTTGAAAGAAATGCTTGCAAGAGCAAAATGTGTCAGAAATATGAAATCACCCTTCCATCATGATGTCATAAAGAAAGCTGCAGATGCGTATTCTCTGCCTATTTCCCAAAATCCCACTGGAATTTTATGCAACTTTTTATTTTATTGCTTTGCACAAAAATTCAATTTATACAAACTTCATAGCATTTTCCATGATCATTTACTTCTAATTTAAATTCAGAGCATATTGTTCAAGTGGTTTAAGAATGCTATAAACCCCAACCTCCCTCATTTTTCTGAGAAAATTTAAACAACTACAGCTAGGACCTGGAGTTATCTAAGGCTCTAAAAAGTTGCCTGTGTAGACACTGTCAATTAGAATCAAATAGCATCAGCAAAGAGCACTGATAAGAATACACTTTCCAGCTTCTCAATGAATAATGTATATCCCATTGCTTCTGTGACAGATGTATTCCCAATTAAGTATGCAAAGCTACAAGAACTTGCTTATTAACAAAATCTAGCTCCCACTGGATTAGTCCTGTGCCTACCAACGTGGAAATAACAAGTCAAAGCTCACAGAGTTATACCAGTATTAACCAGCTTTAATGAAATCAAAGAGGTGTCTAATAATTTGTTTTAATAAGTTTATACGTATATTCCTACTACATTATAATGTTACTACACTATTTTTTCTTCCGTGTTCCTCTTTTGGACTCCCTCCATTGTAGTCTCTTCTCTTAAAAAAAAAAAGAAAGAAGAAGAAGAAAAAAATCTGCCTGTTTTGTTTCAAATCATATGTTGTTGGGTTTTGGTTTGGTTTGGGTTTCCTTATGATTGACATTAAGTATATTAAAATTAAAGCATTATTTTATCTACATTCTTTGCTTCTGGTTTTTGGACAAAAGAGTCTTGAAAAGATCTGCAGGTAAAACATGAATTACAGAATCTGGGACATAAAGTCCCCATCCAACATTCGCAAAAGAAACTGATACACAATACATCCGGAGATGATACACTTCAAAACTATTGGAACATGGCAAAACTGTTAGTTTGCACTGAAGTCCTCACAGAGTTACAGTCAATGTAATCAAGCAGAAATAGCTTGTATTGTTGGCTTGTCGATATCAATTTAGACCACCCTCTGGTCCTTCTTTATTTTTTATCATTGATTCTGCATCTTTCCTGTCCATATCATACAGCTAAATTCCTTCTAATATGACATGGCCTTAAGGATTTATAGACATTTCTCAAACTGTAACAAATTGTTATTCTTGTTAGGGTTCCAGATACAATCCTCATTGGAAAAATGTTATGAGAGAGATACTATCAAAGTGATCCCTGGCTACTGATGCAGAAATGAAGAGAAGTCATTTTTAGTTACAGTCAAAAAGGGTAGAAATAGTAGTAGAGTGAGGGAATTTATTAAGTTACAGTCATTTGTCAAAAAGAAAGAAAGAAAATTAATCTAAAAAGCCATAAGAGTATTTAAAAGTTTTGAAGCTCCGTAAATCCTTAGTTTAACACTGCAGCTAAGGATCCCTATTTATTAATAAAAAATCTACATCTGGGATCATCTTGTAGGCAACATTCAGCTTTTATCTCCAGAAATCATGGAATCATAAGATAAACTTTACAAACAAAAATGATTTAGCATCCCAAGCTCACTCTTTTTTTTTCTTTTTTTCTTTTTTTTTCAAGTACCGCAGCCTATACTGTTCTGTTCAATAAAAGCCAGGAGCATCGATGGACCTCCATATTTCAGGAAGATACACGACTAGGACACAGCCATAGTGTCAACATTTAGATGCTCTAAGGAAGGACAACAGACATTTCTGCAGTTAGGAAATGAGTAACTTATCTCTCTCTGTGAAATAGTAAGAAAAAGAGAGGATTGTTTTCCCTTTGTCAATATTTTCTTTTTACGTTTTCACTGAAAAAAAAATCTTTTTTTCAGTCTTACAAATAATATAAAACTGACACCTGGTTTTAAAAATAGGAGCTGCTGTTTGCTAAAATCAAGAGATCAGTAAAGTGTGAAAAGCTTGAAAATCTACTCTAACATGGACACGCTCAGAATTTGCAGATTTTTGGCATCTGATGAATAATTGCTATGAGTAACGTACAGAGGTTTGGGGTTTTTTTCCACTTATGCAAGATACCATTTTCTCAACATGAGAATGAAAAATTTGTTACCCAGAAAAAATGCTTGAAAAAATATTTGTGTCCTCACCATAAGATGCTCATCAGAGACTCTTTTTGTTGCATATTGGCCCCCACACTGGTTTATAGCACAATTTGTTTCCACAGCAAACAGAACCTGTCCTACTACTTACTCTACTGGAGAATCAGTTAGCGAGAGACTCCACTATGGCACTAACTCCAGCACAAGGATTTGTCTGTAGAATTAATCTCTCATTTTTAAATCATCCTCACATTCTAGGATTCTGTGAGGAAAAACAAACTAGAGGGGAAAGAATCATTAGTAAGTGTATTGTTAGAAAAATGTATGTTATTTGCTGCTACATTTCTTAATGTACATACCCAACCAGCAGTTCAGGCCTCCATCACACACATAATAAGACTGACCACTGCCACAGAAGTGTAATATTTCAATATGAGGACAGAACAGGCATATGAATCAAAAGCTCGCCTAGATAATGGGTGGCAGAAATCATATCATAAATAAGTATATTTTTTAGCCCATCAGTAATAAACAGAGCAGTGACTGAGGAAGCTACTATTACAAGCAGTATTTTATAATAAAGTGAAGACAGAAAAAGGACAGGAAAAAATGGTCTGAGGAGATTACTGTTGTTAAGTGTAGTAAAAAAAAGATTATAGACAAGAATCTGGAAAGCTTAAACACTACACGAGGAGCTTGACACAGAAGGCTGAACTGAGATGAAGAAAGGGTGGTTATAGCTACCTCTAAGCTCATGCAGAGGAGAAATGAGGTGAGAAAAGCCTGCAAGAAAAAAGAAAAGTCCAAACAGAAAATAAGAATGAAGAGACTGATAAACCTTGGACAGGTTTTGCTATATAGATCTGGTCCATTACACACACACATCACTTCACCGACTGCCTTTTTATGGTACTTCCTTTACTACAGCTTTCAAAATTTAAAATCTTTATTCAAGATGGCATTTTAGACTGAACACAACACCACACATCTATCTGTATTTTTATCCTTCATTATACCGCACTTGCAAGGCAGAATTCTGGTAAGATATTTATCTCTGTGACCACTGAATATTTATGCTTCTCATCAAAATTTTCTGAACTGCAATCAACAGAACTGTTTGGTGCTATTTGTATATGTAGCACTGCTGTGCCTTGCCTCTCATAGTGATATTTGAGCTTCCCTGCTTGACATTAGTATCACAGTCAAGCTACTGTATCAATTTGCTCAGGAAACTGCAGAATTTATAGTCATTAACAGGGTGTAATGAGTGCTTCAGAGCAGCCTAGTAACAAATTACTTTGAACTCATATAACTTTTAGAAGACTGCAAAAAATTTTCCACAAAAAACTCCACTATGAAACTGGACAAAACCATACAAATTCAGTTTCATTATTCCCACCAGCGTTCAAAGTGAGCCAAGCCTTTTGACGTAGGACAACACAAAATCAAATCTAGCCATTTAACAGAAATTAATGGGATAGGGATAAGACAAGCATGAATGATAACAATTAAGGCTGTATAAAAATGTACAACTAAATTGGGCATGAGGGGTGAATAAGGCCCACTGGAATTCTTTAGACAACTGAAAACAAAACCACTTTAATTATTTCTCCTCTCTCCTGACTTTAAAACAAAGACAAGTGAAAGAGTCAAGATATGATCTCTGACCATATTTATAGAATCATAGAAAGTTTGGGGTCGGAAGGGACCCCTAGAGGTCATCTAGTCTGACCCCCCCGCAGCGAGCAGGGACACCGCTAACTAGATCAGGTTGCTCAGAGCCCTGTCCAACCTGGTCTTG
>Ga0065711_1047703_pt1 | contig 12184 bp, 7 predicted proteins | sample Hoacrofraction12_FD_59098 | JGI IMG/M metagenome (GOLD analysis project Ga0065711, IMG submission 59098) | Hoatzin crop microbial communities from Cojedes, Venezuela - Epithelial fraction 12 v2 (version 2) | ecosystem: Host-associated > Birds > Digestive system > Esophagus > Crop | place... | reverse complement strand
CCGTCCTCCTGACCCCCACCCTGCAGATATTTCGAGGCATTTCTAAGGTCCCCTCTCAGCCTTCTCTTCTCCAGGCTGAACAAGCCCAGCTCCCTCAGCCTCTCCTCATAAAGTTGGTGGGGAGCAGCCGGAACTAAAGACTCTGAATCTTCCAGTGGAACGGGATTTTCTGGGAAATACGCTGGGTCTGAAATGGATGATCAGAAAGACCCGGTGGGTTATGCTGGATGCAAGACAGGGTAGCTTTTGGGTGGGCTACTCCTGGGACAGGTATCTGATGCTTTCAGGCTTGAAGCAGCTGTTGTAGCCTGCCTTGCACGATGGTCCCCAGATGCCCCTGTGAAAAGCGGTCAGTGAGCGATGGCCAGTGTGCCTGGGAAGCGGTGCGGTGGGGGAGGAAGGGACAGGGAGGCTGGTGATGTCCAGCTGGATTTCCTTTTGACATGAAGTTGACCTGAGGGTAGGAGATGCAGCTGGGACCAGGAACTGGGAAGTGCTTTCTTGTCCTGTGGAATAGCCAGAGCCCCAGAGCTTCCAGGAGGACTGCTCTGTGGCTTGGGACCTGGTGCTGCCCCGGTCCCTCGCTGGGGCCGGCTGCATCCCTCCACCATGCTCCTGTTCTGCCCAAGCCTGGAGACTCTGGATGCCCAGCAGGTCGGGCACTCGATGTGGAACCACACCACGGCTGCCCTGGGTGGGCTTTGGGTCTGGGAGCACTGCTTGTGCGAAGCGTGAGACCTTGGGAGTCCAGACCTGCAGCCAGTAAAACGGGTGGGCTCTCCAGTTTCTCGGTGAAAAAATTCTCATTATGATCTTAAAATCCTCCTGTTCGTTGGCCAGCCACTGTCACACTACCCATCAGGACAGAGGACTAATTGTAAACGATCTCGGCAGGTTATGAATGTGGGCAGAAAATAAAATCCTAATTGGCTGCAAAAATACAGTCTGAAGGAGAGTAATCTTAAGCAGACAGTGAACAGATGGGTGGTGAGAAAAACAAGGCCAGAAGTCGTCTCACAAAGGTGAGCATAAAACATGCATTATGTTTCTCAGAAACATGTCTTTTGTTAAAGCATGAAAGTGCCATTTTGGTGCTCCAAATCTTGTCTCTTCATTCAAACAATTAGAAGAACAGAGCAAGTTTCAGTGGCGCTTTTACTAGTGAACTCCTAATGCTATACTAAGGGAATTACTATCTTCAGTAACCTTTGCTCAGGTACTTTAAAAAGACTGAAGGCAACTGTTCCCAAAAACCAGAAGATAAAAGTCTCTGAACTGAGCTCCCTGATGGAAGCTATCAGCTGCATTTTAATGGTGAGGATGATTAACCTCTGGAGCGGGGGGAAGCTGCGGGCTGTCCTGTCCTTGATGCCTTCAGATTGAAACCAAATGCCTTCCTGGGAACTTCTGTTCACCTCGTATAAATGATGTTCCCAACAGAGATTTGTAGGTCTCAGTTAAAGGCTGTGGTTGTAAGTGAAATTCTTTGGTCTGCGACCTACAGGAGATCAAAACTCGACCGCTGTCTGCTCTGGACTTTGGAACGAGTCCTCTCTCGCTTCCTGGGTGAGGTGGCTGGTGGGTAGAGCAGCATACTGCTGTGGCTTGTGATGTGCCCTTCTTTCCATATTCACGCTCCAAATGTGAAGGAGCTGCGTTCATTGATGCAGTTCTAAGGAGAATTTGAATGATGAAATAGTAAAACCGAAATGTGGCTTTCGCTCCCCCCAGAGCTGCTCTGTGTCCACCCAGTCCCACTTCAGTCAAGGCCAACAGAAGTGGCTCCAGAGTATGCTAGTACCAGCTAGGTTTGGGAAGCCATCCTCAACCCACAGGTTTCCAAGGGCCAAATTTCTGACTGCACAAGTCGTGTTGGAGATCACTGAAAGCTCCTCATAGGTACGCCCCATCTGCAGAACTACGCGGTAATCTTATCCTGCTATTTTTATTCTGCTGACCCAAGAGGTGGCAGCAATGTTCACTACTAAGACGTTCGATACGTTTTACTGTAGTATAATGTTTAACAGCAGTAATGAGGGTTCAAGTCATCATTTTCTTTCTAGTCTGAACTGGAATAACACAAATTTTTCATCATTGCACCAATGTGTCTGAAAGTTTGTGGTCTAGACTGAAAGGGTTGGGTTTATCTTTGGCTGCACAGGGGTCGGTGTTGTAGAAAGTAACACCTACCATATTTGAATAGAGTGGATATTTTTGGAGAATAAAATGCAGTGGAAAACAGGTACAGAATAAGCTGTTGACAGTATTGGGTCTCTCCCTAAGCCTTAACTGTCCAAAGCTGCGCTGGGAGAGGTTTCGGCTGGCCGCGGGGAAGCATTTCTGCACTGAGGAGGTGGCCAGACCGTGGCACAGGCTTCCTGGCGAGGTGGCCGATGCCCCAGGCCTGTCCGTGCCCAAGAGGCACCGGGACAGTGCCCTTAACAGGCGTCAACGTTTGGTCAGCCCTGAAGGGGTCAGGCCGTTGGGCGAGATGATCGGTGGAGGTCCCTTCTAACTGAAATAGCCTGTTCTGTTCTGTCCCTGCCAAGGGATCAAGGCTGAAAGCAAGGCTTGGCCATATCCCTTCAGATTTTGCTAAGCAGAACATGTAGAGCTACAGCAGCCGTAGTATTCAAATGCATGTCCAATCCTTTTCTTAAGGATAAGCTTTACAAGTTTTTGGTTCCATCATTCATTTTAATAGAGTCTGGATTTTTTCTACAATTTGGATAAATATATCCTTTCAGAAATTTTTATCACCTTTTAATTCTGTGCTCCCTCGTTTGGATATTGAATTAAATTCTGAGAACATGGGGTTCTGATCTGCTTCTCTATTGCTCATAATGATTATAGGCGGGGATGGCAGAGCTGCCGTTATTTATTATTCTCAACACTTCCAATTATAATATTCTGTTTTCTGCTTGTAACTGTCAAGCTTAGCTGTTGAAGCTGAATTTTTCCGTGCTTGCTCTCAAATGACTTCATATCATGTGAGAACGTTGCTGTTGTAATGGAGACTTTTTTTTGGACCAAAGCAAATATTAGACCCTAGATATTGATCCTCCTCCATTTATTCCTACTTTTTTTGTTTCCTGTCTCATAGGCAGTTTTAGATGTAGGACAGAACTTTCCTCTCAGCAGTCTATTTAGGGTTTGGGTTTTTTTTTAAGTAGTCTCTGTAAGGATGTTGTCAAAGGCTGAAATGAACTAGTCATTCTGTTCTTTTTTTATGCGTGACTGTAGGGCTTGAGGGATTAGGGAAAATACATGTCTAACAACTGCATGACAGAGTCAGAGGAACAAATATTAGCATTTGTGTAAGTGTTCAGAGCATCAGAAATTACGTGATCTGGCGAAGCTTCTGAACTATACCCGAGCTTTCACAGAATTACGTCCCAACATCATGTGCATTCATGCTTCGTTTCAAACTGGGAATTTTAAAGGTTTACCAGTGGATTCAAACATCTTTGCCTAAAAGCTGAGAAACGGATGCTATTCTATCCTATTTTAGTAGCTCCTCATGCGTCGAACCCCTTTTACATGTAGGGCTTTTCATACCTGTAATATGAAGATGGGCTCTGCTGGTGCAAGGATTTCTATAATTATGATTGTTCCCTTTTGTAAGGGAAAAGCAGAAGGTATTTTTAGTCGTTTCTAACTGCCTCAGGTTTGTAAAAGGACTCATACAGTGCTGCTGGCATGTGGAGCATTTTGAGATGCTGAACGAATTAAGTGAGAATTGCAGGTGTTTATCACCCTGAGCGGAGCACAGATGCCTCAATTCATCCCAGATTCCCGTCTGACTTTGCTAGGGGATAGCGGTGCCCGGGGATCCCCGAACTCCTGTCCCGTCCCAGTCACTGCTGTACCTGCGTCTGGTGGCGCAGACCCCACCTGGCATGAGGTCTCCCCGCAGCGAGGACAGGCTGTGGAAGGAAGAGGGGTGACGTGTTGGCTGCTGGGGGTCTGTTTGGAGCCATCCTACCTAGCTTGCCAGCAGCCACTGTGTGCTTGGCTAAGGCTTAGTTCTCCTCCTGGAAATGGCGCCGGTTGTGGCCTTCAAGCAGGAGACTCGCAGTAAGGATTGCCAATGGAAGAGGGTGAACGTCTCAAACAGAGACGCATTAAAAATATGTTTTAGCATAATGATGATAAGCAGTCATCATTTTCAGGATTTCTAACACAGATTTTGTGTTTTGCTTCTGGACGGCGAGACTATCACAAACTCCTTGTTTCATCACGTAGGTAAGAAAAGATCTCCCAGAGACTTTACTGGCAAGAACTCAACTTACTTAAACATGCACAGCCAGGTCCTTGAATCTTTGTTTTTCTCAGCTCAGTTGCCGACTAGCCTGACTAAATATTTAAAGAAATCAGTCTGGATAAGTGGTTCCTCATGCATTGATCTGTTGTTTCTGGATCAGTTTCTCCACTGGGACGGGTGTCATGGTAATCTATTGAAATGAACGGAAGAGTGTCCTATAGAGGTTGGATTATAAGCATAAGAAAATGCAATAAAGTCAACAGGCTGATCAAGCCATGCCTGTAAAGGCCCAAGGAGAAGCGGCAAGCTGTAGATAGGTCTGTGTCACGTTTGCCTAGGTTTATTTGTTTTTCCTTTTACTCTCTTAACAAGAACAATAAAATTCTTCTTAGCGCTAGGACTTCAAAACTCTTTGACTCCTTTTAAAACATGCTTTGTCCTAGCCTAAGTTACTCTAAATACAAAATAGGAATTGTAGTTTTACTAGTTTAGCTAAAGGGGGGAAAAAATCTCCAGTGAGATTATGTTTCTTGTAGAAGGTGGCATTTCTTTTCAGCTAGCAGAGTCGTCTTTGTCCAGCTCCAACTGCTCAGTCAAGGCTTTGTTTTCTCTAAAGAACTATTACTTGATAGTTGTAATTTATCAAAAATATATTTCAAGTAACCTTTTTGTGAATATTTACTGACAAAACTAAGTATATTTGAATGTGTTTGGGAAATTAACACTGACCGGGGCCTTTCTGGGCTGTATGTCTGTGAGGAGATTGAAAAATCTTTCTGCTTATTGCTCTGTAGCCTCTATGACATCCTCCATCTCACAAGCTGGGGATTTTGATGAGCTCACTTAACATAGCACTGTATTACTGCCACCAGCTGATAGACTCCTTTGCTCTAATGGGTATCAAGTGACGCTGAAGATCTGGAGATGATCGATGTTATGCAGAGTGCATGGCATTAAAGAAACAGCAGTGGTTGGGAGTGATGTACCTGGCATCCGTACGCTTGCAGTGCTCCTTCCCCCGTGACAGGCTCCCTGCACCTTTGCTTTTATCGGCCCCGGCTGGGTGGTTGTTGCTCTCGAGTGTGTGTGTCAGCACTGACGAGGCTTTCCAGAATGCAGTGGGGGCTTTCACTACTTGGATGAAATAGCACCAGCTTCCCCTAAACTTTGTAATTGGCTTTTTATTGATAGTTTCCCATCATTTCGTCAGTTGCAGTCCAAAGTGGTGTACAGCAACACTCAGCATCTGCACTTACGGCAGTTAGGGAGATCGATTAACATGAGGAAAGAGGAGCTTAAAATAAGAAATATAACAAATGCTTAATCCTTTGGCCCAGATGGTGTCTGGCATGGAAGATAAACATTTCTATCTTCTCTAAAAACAGAACCCCCTGCCTGCCTTCCAACGAAGAAATATGGCACAGTTCCAGCCATAACACCGCTCTGTCTCTCCGGGTTGGTACCCTCAGCACGAGTCCGTGTTTGGGACCTTCAGGCAGTCGCAGCCTGGTTGTCGCTGAGCGCTGCGGATCGACGGGAGTTTTGCTGGAGGGAGATCTCTGCGTGTTCCGTGTCTGTGGGTATCACCACGACCGCTCAGCTGCCCACGTATCCGTGTAGGTACTTCACTGCAAGTTCCAAGTCTTTAAAAGGGAGGCTCTTGTTAATACAGTGGTATGGCTACGGGCTAGGTCTTGCAACATTTCACAGGTAATTCTGGATTTGCTTCACTCAATACCGTGCACCAGTGGAAGCCACAATTAGAGTTGGCTTGAGTTATTAAACCCTCAGAGCAGATTCATACCTGCCTCAGGAGGTGGAGATAATCTACTCTTCTCTATCAAAAACACTCTGGAAGGCCGTAGCTATGGTTCCAAGTTCCCCACTGCTCTGCTTCTTGCAAATCTCCATGGTGCCTGCAGGAAAAAGAAATTTCACAACTAGTTAAATATAGAGGATACCTACAAATGTAGCCCAGTTACCTCTCTCATTGTAGGTGCTTTAAACCAAGAGAAAGTGACAATGAAGTCTTCACACTTGCTTTAATTATAGCAGCCTTTATATAACAGTGTCAGATAAATGTGTTTTGGAATAGGTGGCACCTCACTACCTCCAGAAGAACTGGCAAAGTAGACCCTACCAGACTAATTTATTACTTGAAATTCAAAGAATTAAAGCATGCCATCCAGTAGTCTCTTTGAATAAAGCCTGTAAACGCACAGAATCCTCTGTGCCACAGCATATCCCAGAGAGCACAAGACTTCTTTCTTTCAAAATATAAATACATACTGATTTATCTGATAGCTTTGAGGACTGCCAAATATCACAAATATCATCCAGTTCTCATTGCTTGTGAGGTGCTGGAAAACAGGGTTAGTGGGGATCTCGGGAGGTTATCTTAGTCATACCTCCCCCCCAAGGCAGAAGCTGTTTTTACTGGACCAGATGCTGATCTAATCTATATTACAAAACAGAGGAGGGGAGAGAGAGAGAGAGAGAGAGAAAGAAATTGCTTTAGAGGAAGAAGGGGTAAGCAATTGGGCTATGCCAAATAACATAGAAGTGAGAAGCTGGACTCCTTCCAGTGGATGGAAGCAAGTTCTGCCTTAGGTGGATTGCTGGAGAATGCTGGCGGTCCTTTTCCTTTATGTTAATGAAATATATACTTGGGCTATTTTGCTGATTTCAACAAGAGCAGCATCATATGGGGGAGAGCAATTTTCTTCCCCAGGTCCCAGAATTCAGGCAGTAGAAGATCAATGCTTATGTTTCATATGAAGTATGCTGATGAAGACTGCAGGTTTTGGAGTCTTCTGTGTGCTTAAAACTGCTAGAAGGAGTGGGTTCACATCCAGACGTGCTATTAATGTAACCGCAAATGCTTTTTGTTAATGTGCCCTTGCCTGCTGTGGGGATATGGTCTCCTTACCCCCAAGTAATACTGTGAGTGCAGGATCATAACCTTACTGTCAGAGCAGGAGGAGGCCATAAAGAACTTCTCACCTTCTTCACTGAGTCGCTGTTTGGCTTTTGTTGCTTCAGGGTTCGTGTTCCTGGCGATCCTTCTCTCCTCCGCAGCCGCAGGAAAAGAGGCATCGGGGCCTGCAGTCCTGCTGCACGGCTCGCAGTGAGCTAGTGGCAGCGAACTCCCAGGTGGAAGTGGAATTTGTTAAATTACGAAGAAGAGAACTTGCTGACTTACATTCTGGCTTTGCGCACTGCAGTGCTGAGGCATTTACTTGACTTGGCAATCTAGTTGCTGCGCATTTATTCAAATAGCACTTTAGTGTGTTTATGCAAATAGTTCATTGCTACGTCTCCTGAAAGAACCGTACAAGTGCTGTCATTTGACTGTGTAATCATTAGATTGGGCTTTAAATAAAATTTCCTATGGTTCTGTACAAAATTGATGCCTTGGGAAAAACAGTGTTCCCACATTTGGATAGCTCAGAAATGACTAAATAATTGACATTCAGGAATATATGGATGCATGTCTCAAAGAGACTTCCTTTGTACTTAAGAAAGGGTTGGTTCTAATAAAAAAAGAGAATATGAATAATCTCTAGTGGGATCAGAGTATTTGGAGGAAGCCAAGTATTGCAGAGGTCTGTGGGATGCTCGAAATATTCTGACTTCCAGTCCCTGCTCTTCTCCCACACCCCCTGAACCTAACAGGGTGCAAGTAGGCATTTATTTGAGGCCAGAAGAAAATGTGTTGGTCTGCGTTACATCCCCAGTGACTTATCGGTTGCTAGAAGTCTGAGAAGACTCTTTCCAAATGCTGATATTATCGCAGGTCGCCATGTGGACACAGCAGCTATGGGTGGTGCTGTCTTAAGGTACACGCTTGCAGGATCATTCTCCAGCCCCCAAGATTAAAAGAAGCACAGAAAACGAGCTTCCTCCCTGTAACAGGTCTGAGTCCAACGGCTTTCCGGGAGTTGTGCTTACGCTACGGTATATATTTGCCTGTGAGGGGATGCTCAGCGCACAGGCGGTCTGAAGCCCTTCGGGTAGGTGCCCAGCGACTCCAGGGTTCCCTGAACAGCCCGGCTTGCGAAGCAAGGGGTGCTGTGAACAGGGAGTGGAGCGACTGCATTTCTCTTCGTGAGGTCGCTTTCGCTGTCACTGCTCCTGAGCGTGGGAAGGGAACAAGACTGACTTGACTTCACCTGCTAGCTGTTGTTTCCCACTCTGCTCCGAGTCCAGCACGCTTTTTTGGCAAGCCTGTCCTGCTAACTTCAGACTTCTTACGAAGCCTGTAAAAAGTCCTGAGAGGAGGAAGCTCCCAATTACCCAGCCATAACAATTCACAGCCATTAAGGTGATTCCAAATGATACCTTCATTGTTAAGCCACATGAACTCATGTTACGTGTCTTCAGCAGTGAGACAGCCTGGTTTTTGACAGATACGTAGGTCCTACAGAAACTGGATTGTTTTGTGGTCTTTGTTTACATCTCCTTCAGAATCTCCTGTGCCCTTGGGAACATCTGGAGTCAGGGGCTGAGACTGAAGGACAACGTATGCTCCCTGCATGCAATATTGCAGTAAATCCATGTGAAAGCTACTTCACAGCGGTCCTGCCGACATCGCCAGAGGATGGCCATCCTCAGTGAGGAAGGAATATCCCGCATGCTGACAGAGATTGCAACGCACCATGATTAAATCCTAGTAGAGACCCGACTGCTTGAAAATGCCTGTTTTAAACGATTAGACCTTAAAAAGACTCGGTTCAGCTCTTTTACCCGTTACGTGTTTCACCAGGTCTCTCTCTCAGCTATGCCTGCACGCACATGCAACCTGATGGGGTTTTGGATGCTGGTTGCTTCAGTGTTAGCCAAGTGCTGACTGCAGCTGAAAGGTACTGGAGTCTTTCTGTGTGGCCTGAGGCACCGGAATTCCCTGCCTAATAATACCAGATCATCTGTATTCTCGTTCGGAAACAGGCCAGGGATGATTTTGATCTCTCAAAACCTACAGTTAATGTGTGACCTTGATCTTTTATTGTAGGGGATTTTTTCTGTTCCTTTGTACCATCCTTGGGAAGCTCACCTAAAAAAGACGAAGCTTTTAACTGTCTCTCCTGTTGTACTTTTTCCATTTTGCCTGTGCTAAGCTATCCTGTGAGTTGAAACCAAAGAGGTTTGACTTTCTGGAAGCTGACGGAGATAACCGCCCATATATCCAGTGTAACATGGTGTCCCTCACCATAAAAACATAACATGCTTTTACTGAATAATGCCCCATACTCTAGCAGTTACGTGCAGAGACACCTGTGTTATGAGTAACAGTGAAACAGTGACGGCTTCTCAACAGAATAAGTTTTGAGCTATTTTCCTTAGCCTGTATGTTGTCCCCTCTGCAAAGCTTCCTTGCTCCCTGTTCCCGACCCCCATCCAGCCTCCTGTTCCTTCAGGATATTCTGAGAGCCGGATTACTTTTCAGACAACTTCCGAAGAGCCGGACATCTTCCTCTCTCGCTTTGGTGTGCCCTTGGTTTGCGTTGTGTGTATTCAAAAGGGTCTTTGATTTAGAGTTTCTCTATATTATAGGTGTTTGCACTTTTGCATTTTAGGCACATGGCTGGGAAAAAAACCTTACACATTCAGGGGTCCCTGTGTTTATTTGGCTTTACTAATGATTTTCTTCAACTCAGACCATGAAAAGGGGCGTTAGATGTGGATGTTTGGGCTGGCTGAGGTTTGTGCTGTCGCAGGGGGGCTGCTCAGGTCCCCCCCACGTCCTGGCCCCTGTGCTGGCCACAGGGCTGCGTACCCGGTGGGCAGGGGCAGGACCCCATGCCGGCGGCCCTGGGGAGCTGTCGGGGCGCAGGGCTGCCAGACCATCGAGCAAACTGGGAAGAAGTAACTTCTGTGGCTCCTCGAGGGCGAGTCAGAGTCCCTACCCTAACTAATGGCCTGAGTGCTGTATTTTAGGCACCTGAGCGAAATGCTTGAAGTAGGTTGTGCGACTGTCCCTTATGTTTAGATCTTTTTCGAGTACAATCCCAATTTAATGAGCTGTGTGTGTTTTTATAGCATCTTTTAGGAGCCTTTCAAGTTGAGTCATTAAATATGTATTTTTTAATAACCACGGTGTCTTAAAAGGACAGTGTGAAATGTAAGTACTGGAAATCAAATAGTGATTCCCCTGACTTCTGAATTAAATTATTTCATTACAAATTTATGTGAAGTTCAGACACTTTTTTTTCTTCTTGTGATTTCATGGCCTTTTTTCTTATTTTGAGCTGACAAACAGGTCTGATGTTGCACGTAGAAATTCCTTCTCATTTTAAATTCTAATCGTCTCCCACCAGCAATGTATTTATTTCTTTAAATGAACATCACGGATCTTCAAGGTGGGGAGGGGAAGGGACCTGCTCCGTAGCACAAGCCCTGAAAATCGATACGTTAACTTCTGTAGAGGGAGTTTAATGAGAATTTTAAAGGCCATCTCAGAAGCTGAGATCCTTCTCCATCTGAACAGCCTTGCTCAAAGCACCATGAAGTGCTCCAAAACGTGCTGGCTGCAGCCCCGATGTAAGTGGAAGAAGTGCTGTCTTGTTTGAAACAGACCACTGAAAAGCCTTCAGAGATTCATTATTAATTAACTGCTTGCTGTGTTTTTTTGTTGATTGAGCATTGGCAATGAGCTTCTTGCACAGGGCTAGAGAAGTCGCTGTTCCTTGGAAGACCTTGTAGACTGAGGACTCGGTGCTGAAAAATACTTCAAGACCTGAACTTTAACCATGAGATCCTTCTCTCGATCATCACTGGCACTATGCTTCCTCTGTATGTAGGCACATAAGCTCTTGCAGACCAGGAGGTTATATGGAGAGGAGCAAAGAGTGCAGGGAGGGCATAGGAGGAGTAGTAAATTGGGAAGAAGACCATAACTTTGTGGAATCTTTGATGAAATTTGTAAGAGATTGTGAATGTGGGGAGAATAATACCTTTGGCTTTGCTTCAGATGTCTGTTGGACGCTTCCCAAGTGATGAGTGGTAACTTTGCTGAAGTCTGTGGAAGGAATAGTAGAGGAAGCAAATGGAAAAGACGGAGGGGAGGTGTTTGTGAAGACAGGAATGTTGGATCAGATTACACTGAAGAGGAGATGTAAAGTAATTGTTTTTTAATAAGGATAGGAAGTAAATTGTAAATTATTTCATTGTAATTATTTTTTATTTACCTTTTTGTCACGTAGGGCTTTTCTCTGGGGATACACTTGCCCACTACAAGTTCTGACGTTGCGGGGAGGAGGAACATTCGGTGCGTGAACGTGTGAGGTGGGGAGCCGGGAGCCACGGGCGCGGAGGGCTGGCTGAGCGGCTTCCTCACCCTGTGCCCGACTCGGCCGGTCGGTTGGCTTCTCTGGACCTGGCGGCTTCACCCGTGGCATGGGGTTTGCCCATCTGCTTGGCATGGGGTGAGGTGTGGTGGTAGTGAGAGGCTGGCACGCCTCGGAAACAGGCACTGGGTTGAAATGAGAGGTGGAACCAGAAGCTTCAGTGCCAGCGCTCCAGCAGGACCCGTTTTAGAAATCTGTTTCTTAAGTTAGGTGCAAATAAGGCCCGTAATTATGTTCTTTTGATTCTCAGGGATCGATTTGCTTGTTTCCAGACCGTGGGGGTTGTCTCTTTCTCCTCAGAAACGAAGCACTGTTCTCTCAGATCTTGAAGAAGTGAGGCTGCGGGAAAGACAGACAGACAGACAGCCGTGCCCCCGTTATTTGCTTCCCCTCTCCACCTCCTTGGGCAGATCTGGCAGGAGGCGGCCCGGCGCCTGCAGGCAGCCGCTCCCGTCAGTTTGTCAGGGCCGCGGCCGGGCGCCGTGAGCCGGTTGCCGAGGAGGCGGCAAGGAGCAGCGGTGCTCGGGTGCGCCCCGCGCGGCGGCGGTAGCGGCGCGGCGCCTCCGGTAGCGGC
>Ga0065711_1047702_pt1 | contig 12184 bp, 10 predicted proteins | sample Hoacrofraction12_FD_59098 | JGI IMG/M metagenome (GOLD analysis project Ga0065711, IMG submission 59098) | Hoatzin crop microbial communities from Cojedes, Venezuela - Epithelial fraction 12 v2 (version 2) | ecosystem: Host-associated > Birds > Digestive system > Esophagus > Crop | place... | reverse complement strand
TCCTTTTTATGTACAGAAAAACGTTATGTAAAGTAACCTCTCTATATCTTTCATTCACAGACTTCTATAAGGTGATTACTTTACATAATATTTTGATCAAAAAGATTTTAGCCATTCCATGAGATCCGTGTTTCCTTCCCACTCGGGCTCTACATTTTCTGGAGCGACCTGCTTGTACGCCTTTGTAAGGGCTTCTCTCTTTTGCTTTGAATCGGCTCTTGCGTATATCTCCGTCGTTTTGATTGACACATGTCCAAGGACATCTCGTATATATACAAGATTAACCCCAGCCTGAAGCAGATGCATTGCTTTACTATGGCGCAAGGAGTGGCAGCTGATGTTATTAGACACCAGTGCAGGATTATCCTTATGGGCCTTGGCCACATACTTTTGCAGTATGTAAGTTATTCCGCCACGAGTCAGCTTCTCTTTTCTATTGTTGAAGAAAAGAGGATATGGCCTGCATTCGCTTCTATTCAAACCGTTCTCATTTATATACGATGAGAGTATCTTTATCTGTTCCTCAAGCATCGGTACGATTCTGACCTTCTTTCCTTTACCATGTATCACGACATGGTACGGCTTGCTTAGGTGTATATCGCCAACGGTAAGGTCAGCAACTTCCTGTACGCGAGCACCTGTATCATACATGATAGACAATAAAGCCAGGTCTCTACGCCCCTTTTGAGTTTTAGTGTCAGGTTCCGATAACAACAGCTTCATTCCGTCAAGCGTAAGATAGTTTATGACACCAGTCTCATTCTTTTTACTTTTGATGGCAAGTATTCTCTGGAACTCATAAATGTTATCTGGACATGTATCCTGTACGTACGATATAAAAGAATGTATTGCAGCAAGCCTGTTGTTTCTGGTGGCATCTCCAACTCCTTTCTCTTTTTGGAGCCAATCCAGAAAACCGATAACAAGCTCTCTCGTAAAAGTGGCCAGGGTTATATTTTTGACCTTTATATGCTTCGTATTTTCTATGTACTTGAAGAACTGTACAAAAGTATCGCGATAGGACTTTATAGTGTTCTCGCTGACGCCCCTTTCTTCGCGTAGATAAGTAAAGTAGGAAGAAAAGCATTTTGCAAAATCAGTCGGTTTCATAAGCGTAATAATTATTTTTCTAAATAAGGGAAAACGTTAATAAGTTCATCTTCCACTTTATGAACTAGTTCGGGATACATCTCGGAGGTTAGCCTGACATAATTATTGGTTGCCTCTATTGACTGATGTCCGAGATATGTTGAGAGTATTGGCAGACAGCAGTAAACGTCCATGCCATTCCTGACCATCTGCATTAATGATTTGATAGCGAAGGTGTGCCTTATGTGATGCACATATGGACCATTATGTCCGCCTTTAAATGGTATGCCTACTGCAGAGCAGACTTTTCTAAACACCTTATACACGCCTTCCTCACGCAGTTTGTGACCTCTTGCGCTAAGAAAAAAATATGGCTCTTTCCTGTTGGGATTCAGCCTGTCACGATGGTAACGATACTGTGTCAGCACGCCCTTAAGTGATTCGGCAAAGGGAAGCATGCGCTCCTTGCCATTCTTTGTGTCTCTGAGGATGAAGAACATATTTTCGAGATCGATATCATCATCCTTAAGGGATACCGCTTCGCCTATTCTGACGCCGGTTCCCATTAGGAACCTCATAAAAGCCGGCATGACAAAACGTATGGAATCAATTTTGATGGGGACGCAGACCTGCTCATCACATTCTTTTAGTATCTTGTCATATTCTTCCTGAGTGTATATGTAAGGAACAAAAGTTGACTTTGGTTTCGGCACATGGCTCATTGCTGACGGATAACCTGTTTGGCTAAGATATAAGGCAAACTGATTAAGCGTTATGCTTCGCTTATATCTGTATGCATCCGATTCGTTGTCGCGTCGTCTGCTCCATTCATAAGCAAGTTCCTTGGCGATACCGACCTCTGTAACGTTTCTGCTTATAGTGAAGACATCAAAGAGGTGGAGTATCTTTTCCTCGGTGTTATACTTAAATCCGCATTTGCGCTTCAGTTCGATGAAGGCTCTAATGTGGTTCGCAAATATTCCTTTGAAAACAATTTCCATCTTATTGCCATTTAAACTGTTCATAAAAGGATTCCGGCACTGGGCTGACATCCAAGGGACATACTTTGAGAGAACTGATGTCGATTCTGAGATAATAGAGTGTGGACGATGTGTCGGCATGGCCTAAGACCTCTGATATGACAGACATTGCCGACTGGCCTTCAAGCATTCTTGCGGCAAGGGAGTGCCTCAATGCGTGAGGACCGTGTCTTCGTTTGCCGATTTCTATTCCTGCCTTTTTAATCGCGCTGTTTACAATACAGCTTACACAACTACTTTTTATTGCTTCATAAGGAGGTCTTGATGTCAATACAACATTTCTGAGTTCCGACTTCGGCCTAGCATATTTCAGATAATCTATAATAGCATTGCCTACCTCAGGCAGCAACTGAAGTTTGAGAGGGCGCGACGTCTTCACTTGCTCAAGCATTATAAGGTTGTGATCCCAGTCGATATTATCAAATCGGAGATTGCATATATCAGAGGAACGTAAACCCAGATATGCGCACAGCACAAGGACAAGATAGTCCTTCTTGCCAGTCGGATTCCCACGGTCTACCGTACTTAGTATTTTCTTGACTTCTTCGCTCGTATATACTGAAGGCAGCTGTGACTGCTGGGTGTATTTGCCACTGGGTATCTTGATTGCCATATTGGTCGATACATAGTGATTTTCATACAGCCAGTGCAGAAACCTCTTCACGATGCTTATAGCAATGTAAGTGTTGCTTTTATGCTCCACTGGCAGGCACTGCTTTATGTACAAATAAACATCGTTAGTGCTAATTCCTGTGACATCATCAATTCCATTGCCATGGAGGAACTTAAGAAAGCGAGAAAGCTGTAACTCGTACGTTCTTATGGAAGACGATTTGAGGTGTCCATCCCTTTTCTCTGATATGAAATCCAGCATCTTGATGCCGATGCTTCCGCTAAAAACGGCATCCTCACTGGGTAATAAAATCCTTCCATCTCTAATAAACTCTTTGAAGATGTTGAGCGAATAACTTATCGTCGGATCACTTGTTATCGCGCTGGCGCATTTACGAACATAAAGACTAACGAGATTGTGTACACTCTCATAATCCTGGTAGTCAACATACAGGGAAAAACCATCGGCGAACGCTTTGAGCAAGCGCCAGTTATGTCGATGCTTCTTAACAGTAAAATCGCAACACTTTAGCTGGTCTGTAATATATGTGGATGCGCGATTGAACACCACATTCCAGCTTTGATTAATACGTTCTTGTTTCATATTCACAAATCTTTGGTGATTTGCAAATATAGGAAATATTATGTATAGTAAAATGGCTTTTCATGATTATTTTGTCCCTGTGTTATAAGGTATTATCAAAATTTACTTTACATAACGTTTTTCTGTACATAAAAAGGTTGCACAAGCCTAACTTCTATTAATATTCCTAATAGTGTGACATCTATTGGCAGCTCTGCATTTAAAGGTTGCACAAGCCTAACTTCTATTAAAATCCCCAATAGTGTGACAATTATTTATGGTGATGCGTTTGCCTCATGCAACAATTTAGTACGCATTTATTTCCCTAAAAGTGTAGAATTAATAGGAGGATACAGTTCTTCAGGAGGATACGTTTTTTCTTCAGAATACCCTGCATTTACAAGCACTAAAAAGAATGTACTCATATTTGAAGACGGCATAAAAATAACGAAATCCTCTATTTGGGAATATGGCAAAGTTGCTTATGTTGATACGTTATATTATGGAGATGGCGCTGCCGATTTTTACAATGATTTGATGAGGCCAAAGATTTTGATTGTCGGTGGGGTCTATCACGTACATACTAATATAAAAGAAGATAGTCTTCAAGCAATATATTCTAGAATTACAGAACCCGAAGCAATTAGCAAGTTTGAATCTTCTACATACTTAAATGTGCCATTATATGTACCAACTGGAACTAAATCGCTGTACGAGTCTCTTTACGGTTGGAAGCAATTCTTCCAGATTATCGAGATGGATATGAGTAACGTAACTCCAGAGAATTTATGGGCTGGATATAAACTTACTAGTTCTACCACATCAATAGATGATGTCTTGGAAAATACAAATGTAGAACTCAAAGCTTATTATTCTATCGATGGTAAGAAACTTTCCGCTCCGCAAAAAGGTATAAACATCGTTAAGATGAGCGATGGTACTTCCAAGAAGATTTTTGTTCAAGAATAAAAAAGATACAATTCATTTAAGCTATTTACATAAAACAATTAAGTATGAAAAAATTATTTTTTATCGCAGCATTGGGTCTTGTAAGCATGACCATGTCTGCACAGTCAGCAAGTGTGAAGGAATCATTAAGAAAAGTATCCTTTGGTGTAAGATTAGGTGGTAATCTGCATTCTACTGCAGGTAATGAAACCACAAAGTACGGTTCAAAATCCACTACAACTTATTCCTTCGATTCTAAGAACAAGGTAGGTTTTCAAGTAGGTGTTATTGCTGATTTACCTTTCCCAAATGTAGCAAACCTTTACATTCAACCTGGTGTCTATTACACAACCAAAGGTGCAAGATTAGAAGGTAATTGGGATGGTCGAGTTATGGATGTTGAGGCATCTGCAAATTATATAGAAGTACCTATTCTTGCTTCATATCGTCTTCCTGTAGGTAAGGATATGAACGTTCATTTTAATGCAGGTCCTTACGTTGCGTTTGGTGTAGGAGGAAAAATGACACCAAAGGCTACAGAGCATGTAGCACATTGGCTTCTTGTAGAAAAGGAGAGCGGTGACCCAGAGTTCGAAGATGTTAAACCAGGACACCATGATGGAGATTTAAAGACATTTGGTGATAAAGGTTCAATGAAGCGTTTTGATTTTGGTCTTAACCTTGGTGCAGGTTTCAACTATGGTCCTTTCTATGTAGGTGCAGGTTATGAGTTCAGCTTAATCAATGCAGGTAATACTATCGAACTGGGAAAATACAAGCAGGAATTCAAACTTAGAAACAGTAATGTCTTCCTACATCTAGGTTATAATTTCTCACTATAATTTAGCAAATACAATAGTCATTCAAAGGCATAGTCCCATAGCTGTTGTTTGACACAATAAAGGGTTCTGATACCCAATTAGCAGTACATGTAGCAATATGTGTGCTGCTTTTTTCTTGCACACCTATGCTCCAAAAATAGTTGTTTGCACAAAATAAAAGAAAACAGCTTTGAAATGAGAATACATCTTTCAGTGGAAGAAAATTTCTTATTTTTCTTTCAGAAAAATGCACACTCTAAAAAACATTTGCTATATTTGCATAAATATTTATGAATCAAATAATAAAGTAATGGAATCAGGAGGATTGGTAATCATTTTGGTTTTTGGTTTTGCAGCGATAATAGTTTTTGCAATAGTACAAAGCTCAAATGCTGCAAAGAAGGATGAAGAAAGAGGAAGTCTACTTAAACAATCAGTTCAGTCAATTCCTAATTTTATAGAATCTGTTTCAGTGACAGGTATAAAAAATATGTACAAATTTGCTGTGGACAACCAACATAAGAAGATTTTGTATGTATGTGGCACATCAAAGATGATTATTCCATTCGATAAAATCATGGGTGTTTCTATTGATGAGGATAATAAGACCATATTATCTAAATCATCCATGCGTACAATTGGTGGAGCTATTGTTGGTGGAGCTATTGCAGGTAGCGCAGGAACGGTCGTTGGAGGACTTTCTGGAGACTCTACTTTGAAGAAGAAAGTTTCTAAGGTTAAAGTCATTATTAAACTTAGGGACTTGAATAATTCTTCCATTGCAATAAATTGTTTTAATTCTACAACAATGACAGTTGAACATAGTTCTGAAATTAAGACAGATGGCAAGGATGGTTCTCTATATAAACAGGGACTGCAGCATGCACAAAAGATAGTAGATTTGGTTAGTATTATAATAGACCAGACTGATAAGGAGCAAAAATCCATGTCAACCAAATCTCAAAGTAATGTTTCTACTAGTTCTACCATTGAAGAACTTGAGAAACTTGCCAATTTGAAGGAAAAAGGAATACTAACAGAGGAAGAGTTCAATCAACAAAAGAAACTCTTGTTAGAGAGAGGTAGTGAAACCTCCTCATTGGTAGAACCAGTGATGGAAGAATCGTCTATAGAAATTGTTGGCACCGTTATTCCTCCAGAAGTGCAAGAAGCCATTGATAGAGGTGATAAATATAAAGCTGTCGAAATATATAAGAATTCTGTAGGATGTAGTCTTTCAGAAGCTATGGAGTTTATAGAACAATACTTTTAATAAGATAACTCTTACTAATAACGTAAGACCCAATTTAGCAGTACATGTAGCAATATATGTGCTGCCTTATTTTTCTCTGACTGCCACATGAAAATCCGTGATATATAGGCACTTCTACTCCCTGTAACATTTTTCTGAAAATTTGATTTGGATATGCAGGAAAATGTGTTTATATTTGTTACATACAAAGAAGAACCACTAAACAACTGATATTTATGAAAAAGTCAGAGAAAATAAGGATAGAATCACCAGATGGATTCTTACACATGCAGGATTTACCACACGACTGCATTTTCAACAAGGTCATTACAGGATGTGGTGCTACAACCATAGCGTTGTAGAATGATGAAGATTATATTATCGCAGTACCTACGACAGAACTTATAGTAAACAAAACAGGTAGGAAGGATGCAGGTACTTCGTTGATTACATTTGGAGATAAGAGGCAGACGGTTTTTGGTCTGTTTGGAACATACAGAGATTCAGAGAAGGAATTAAAGGAATACATTAGGGATAAAAGTCACGTTAGGAAGATAATGTGTACATACGATAAACTAAGTAAACTAACGGAGGTCGTTAACCCTTCTGAATATCGTTTACTCATAGACGAATATCACTGTTTACTGAAAGCATATTCCTACAGACAGACTGCTATTGATGGCGTGCTTGAAAATTTTAGAAGATACAAATCCTTCTGCTTCATGTCTGCAACACCTATAGATGCCACCTTCTGCCCTAATTGTCTTGATGATGTAAAAATGATAACGGCAGAATGGGAATATACTGATAAGATGAAGGTAAATCTGCTTTAGACAACTAAACCATACGTCTTCGCTGCAAGAATCATTAAGGAATACCAGGATAAGGGATGCCTGGAAATAAATGGTAAGATTAGTCATGAGGCGTTTTTCTTTATAAACAGTGTAAAGGATATTGCTGCAATAATAGAACATTGTCACTTAAAGGATAATGAGGTCAGAATAATATGTGCTGATACAGAACAGAATCGCAGTAAACTAAACGGATTTACCATAAGCAATAGTCGCAGTCAAAACAAGATGTTTAATTTTATCACGTCTAAGTCGTTTGAAGGTGCTGATTACTACAGCCAGGATGGAATATGTTTTGTTGTTAGTTCCTCTGGCAATCCTCATACGCAGGCTAGCATTGATACTGATATTCCATAGATAGCAGGAAGAATAAGGACTAAGGACAATCCCTTTAGAAATCATCTGTTTCATATATTCAATAAGACTTATAAGAACCTGGATGCTTCATACGATACAATAAAGGAAAAGACAGAACGAGAACTCTGTAAAGCTAGGGATGTCGTGGACTTTTTTAATAAGGCAGAAGATTCATTAAAGGCACACCTAAGAGATAAACTTCAAAGGCAGATGAACGAACTCTACATTGGCTATAATAAAAAGGAAGATAGATTCTATGTGAATGATATATTACCCAAATTAGAGCTATACAATTATCTTGTTAACAAGGAAATCTATGGAGATGGCATATCACTTAAAAAGGCATACGAGGATGAAGGTGCTGATATTATAGATATGGAAGAATATAAGGTGGATGGCGTTTTAAGTTCTATGGCAAGGAAAAAGACGTTTAAGGATTCCTTCCTGGAGTATGCAGATGCTGTTGAAAACAAAAGATATTTTGAGGCAGAGAGGATACTAATATCTGAACCTCTCGTTAGAAAGGCATACGATAAGTTAGGGAGAGAAAAGGTAAAATCCTTACGATATACTAGGAAAGGAATCATAAGCGCAATAGACAATCTTGAAAAGGACAGATGTGTGGGACAAAAGGTTGCCAGGTAGATATGGGATAACATAGAGGTTGGCAGTACCGTTCCCTGCAAGAAGATAAAAGGTATCATAGAACAGGCTTACAAGGACAATGGCATCAATCGCTGTGCCAAATCAACGGACATAGGAAAATGGTTTGAATGCAGCGAGCCTAAATCAAAAAGGGTAAACGGTAAAGTACAGAAGATGATAATTATATACACACAAAAATCTACATACGATGGGGAAAATATACATGATAACGAATCTGATAAACAGTAAGAGATATATAGGACAGACGAAGAACACTCTGGAGAGAAGATTTGCCTAGCATTGTGAGGATGCTAAGAGGGAGAGATGCAGGAAACGCCCTCTGTATGCAGCCATGAATAACTATGGTTTTGAGAACTTTAGGATTTAGGAGATAGAGGATGTTCCAGACGATGAACTTTCTGAACGTGAAATCTTCTGGATACATGAGCTTGGTACGTTTGGTAATGGTGGATACAACTCCACAAAAGGTGGTGACGGTTCCCTGTTATACGACCACAACGAAATCATAGATATATACCGTATGGGATTCTCTGTTAAACAGGTGGCAGAAAAAATCAAATGCAGTGAATCCACCGTTAAGATTGTACTGAAATCACATGGCATCAAACCTAGAGGCACCTCTTAGTAGGTTAATCAATATGATTTAGATGGTACATTCTTACAGACGTTTGATTCGATAGCAGAAGCAAGTCTATGGTTAGAGGAACAGGAAATTGCAAAGAAGGGAAATGCAAGAAAGTCTATATGGAAATGTTGTACTGATTAGCAAAAGACAGCATACGGTTATAAATGGGAATACAGGAAAGTAGAAGATTTGGAATAAAAGGGCTTACATAATAATGAGAAATACTACACATTCCTAATCCTCTGATTATTTTTAAGATGGGGATAAAATTCCTGCCAAAAATGTTGGTTCGTAACGTTTTTCTATGTAATTTTGGGGCTGTAACAAGGGGTAGTTTACCCATAGTTTACCCCAGAGTTACGTAGAGTTCGTTAACATGCTGACAATCAATAGGATAAGTGCTTTGGTGGAGCGACTCATAATCTGGAGGTCCCAGGTTCAAGCCCTGGATGGCCCACCGCTGAAAATCAAGCACTTACGGATTTTAACGTAGGTGCTTTTTTCGTTGTAGGGAACTTTTAGGGAACTTTTTGAAGAAAAACTTGGGGTTTGTTACGTAGTGAAATTTAATGTTATTACAACGCTATGAAAAGATTATTCAGTAGCACCTTTAAATATTGTCATCTAATAATGTATCTATAGGTTTAAGTGCTTCAAACGTTCATTTTGTTCTATCTGCAACGAAAAAATCTCTCGTTTTTATTAAATGTTATAATTTTCAGGTACAAATATTTGGAAATATGAGATTTTTTCGTTTAATTTGCAACCAGAACAGTCAAGAATAATAATATAAACACCATTATATGTTACTAAGGTTTGTTTTTGAGAATGTTTTGTCGTTTAAGGATGAAACGGATTTTAATTTACTTCCTGCTAAGTCGCTAAAATCGCATAGTGATCATTTGATGGAAGTAAATAGTAGAATCAGTGTACTCAAGGGTGCCATTCTTTATGGCGCTAATGGCGCAGGTAAATCAAACTTATTTAAGGCTGTTAGCCAATTCAAACGTAATGTTGTTCTTGGCAAGGTTCCGGCAAAACTGATGTACATTAGAAATAAAATGTCTGACACAAACTTGCCTGTTCAACAAAGTGTTGAGTTCAGTATAAAGGGTAGAGTGTATTCTTATGGTATTTCTTATCGTGAAGGTTTATGCCTTGAAGAATGGCTATATGATATTAGTGCAGAAAAAGAAAAGAAGATATTCGAAAGAACCTATTCGGAGACGAAGCAACAGCCAGAGTTGAGCTTTGGCAAAGGACTTGACCTAAAGGAGAAAGATAAACTACTAGTAAAACTCCTGGAAGAAAATATTTTGAAGAATGACGAGCTTCTTATTGCTCATCGTAGTATCATTAAAATCCAAGAACTGGATGATGTTTATGATTGGTTCAACAACCATCTGATGGTTATTTTCCCAGATGTCAAGTCGACATCTATCTTTAATGATATGTATTCCGATGATCGATTTAGGAATTTTGCTGAAGGAGTGCTTCGAGGCTTAGATGTTGGTGTTGACGGATTGGAATTTAAGAAAGATACGATTAGTGAGTTTTTGATGGATGCTCCGTTGATGGATGCAAAGTCACTTGAAGAACTAAAAAGGAATATAAGTGAGGATAGGGCAGGGATTCTTGATACATCTCATTTTACGGCATCCTTGACTAAGGAAAAAGGTCAATATTATGTAAAGCGTGTGGTTACCAGCCATCTTTCCGAGGGAAAAGAATATACGTTTGAACTCAAGGAAGAATCGGATGGAACTCAACGTTTAATGGATTACATTCCGATGATTAAAGAACTCGACACCACGGATAGAATCTTTTTTGTAGACGAGGTAGATAGGAGTGTTCATCCGAACGTTCTTCTAGATATGATGCGTAAGCTTATGACGAATAAGTTAAAAGGACAGATAGTATGTTCTTCTCATGAATCAAATCTTTTGGATTGTGATATTTTCCGAACAGATGAAATCTGGTTTGCAGAGAAACGTCGAGAAGACCAAAGCACTGTGCTTTATTCACTTAACGAGTTCAAACCTAGGAATGATCTTGATATCAGAAAGGGTTATCTCAAAGGACGTTTCGGCGCTATTCCTTTCCTCGGACATACTGATGACTTAAAATGGGAGACTAACGATGCCGTACAAAAGTAGAGGAATATATAAAGAAGAGGAAAAGGTTCGGGATTATAGGCTTTTCGTAATAGTGGCAGAGGGTTCCAAACGTGAAGTGCAATATCTCCTACCGTTTGATTTGATAGATCGCATCAAGGTGATGAATATTCCTCAGTCTCAGGATGAAAGGGGTTCGTCACCCGACCATGTCAAGGCTCGTATGGAGAAATATATCAGGGACAATGGACTTTCGGAAGAAGATAACGATACATTATGGTGTGTGATAGATGTAGATAAATGGCCACAAACTGCAATCAATGAGTTGGCCGCGTTCTGTAAAGACCATCCCTGTACATCATTGATTGTAAGCAATCCTTGTTTTGAGGTTTGGTTGCTTTATCATAAGTTGGAAGATCTTGGTAGTATTGATTGCAGTAAATCGCAGAATTTGAAGGCTAAACTTGACCAACTTAATCCTGGAGGGTATAACTATCATACCTATATACCGTTGATAGAAACAGCTATAGAGAATGCAAAGTCACATGACAGTAATCCTACGTCAAACAGTTATATGCCCAAGGTGAGAGAAACTAAGATGTACTTGCTGGCTCAATCGCTCATGGATTGCATAGGCACCAACCGATGGGAAAGGTTCCTTAAAGAGTTGCCACACATTGATGTGGTATTTGACGAAGATGATAGTGCAAGGATAAGAAGAAAGAAGTAATTCTCGTTATGATAAAACGCAGTAGTGGTAAAAAGTACTGTTACTTAATAATCCCTGATTTCGATATTGGCAGTTGCATACCGTAGTAATCGCCATAGATCTTACCGCTATCCATGCCCAGACCTTCTCTCCTGCAAGGGACATACATGTATAAGATGCTCGTCTGTATTTTCTTTCCTTATCATCTTCAAGGCAGAAAGATATTCCTCTCGATCTTCATTTCTGATGATTACTAGGGGTGATGTTTTTTCAATAGGATGAAATTAGACAATAGTCTTCCCGTCCTCCCGTTACCGTCTCTGAACGGATGTAGATACTTCGCCCTAGTTGCCTCATATTCCTTTATCTCGTTGTCAAACATAAATTACTTAAGTTTCGCAAGTGTCAATCACATTGCATAAATTAACATAATATAAGAATAAAAAAAGCTTTGAAATTTGCATAACTCATAGAAAATGAGTAACTTAGTAATCGCAAAACAACTAAATGCAAACAT
>Ga0065711_1047701_pt1 | contig 12185 bp, 8 predicted proteins | sample Hoacrofraction12_FD_59098 | JGI IMG/M metagenome (GOLD analysis project Ga0065711, IMG submission 59098) | Hoatzin crop microbial communities from Cojedes, Venezuela - Epithelial fraction 12 v2 (version 2) | ecosystem: Host-associated > Birds > Digestive system > Esophagus > Crop | place... | reverse complement strand
GGGGGGGGGAGAAAAAAAAGATGTGGGAACTGCCTCTGTGGGAAAAGGCTGGAATTTCAAGTCTTGGCACTATTTATGCATGCTATGATTTCGTATGCGCAGTCTCTATAGCATGAAAAAGCCTACATCAAATATGACCATCTTCTGAAGATTCTGTGTGGGTTTCAAAAAATCACTTAGCACATTCCAGTGCTTGTAGGTACCCACACTGAGTTATGAATAGCTCCTAACACGTCTCAAAGCCAGCAAGCCTCTGGCACAACTTCAAGATATGCCTGGCAAACAACAGTTTTCCTACAACTGTCATACTAGACTCAGGTAGCATTTTGGAAAAGGATACTCTACCTACTTGAGAAATCTTTTTCAAAAAGCGGTCACCCAAAGATCTCCTCTTTATCTGTATATGTGCAAATCGCTTTTTAAGCCTGGTTTCCCCAGAAAACAAGGCTAATGCAATCACATTAATTTATCTATTTTTCCCCAAAGCTCCTCATATCAGCCACATTTGCAAGTAGAACTAGTATCAAAGATATTAAGTTGAGTGAAAACAGGCCATCAGCTGAAGGAAAAGCTGCAAGCTGGGCTTGTGTACTTACTGGTCCCCAGAAAGTTCACACTGGGGAGAGCAAAATAATTTTCTGCTTTTTAAAAACCAGGATGATAACCCTAGGCAGGAGATCCTTCCAAGCCGTGGGAAAATGCTGGATTTCACTGTCGAGCATTGCATGCAGTTCCATCGAAAACCAGCCCGCAACAGTTCCCGTGCTCCTGGAATTACTTGCTTTTTACCTTTTATTTAGCAGTTAGTATCCATGTAGCTCAACAACATTAGAGCTCAGAGATGAAAATATGATTTTCTGGTTGCACTTGTGCATGTCTGTACACTTTCAAAGTTACTTCATTGCTTTTTTGATCCCATTTGGAAAGAGAATCTGCATCAGATTCACCAACAAACAAGCTGGGCAGACAGGTCCCACACATCAAATTCATTCATTGCACAGCCCTCTTGGAAAAAGCCTACATCTTCATTTCCTTTATATGTACACATTTTCTGGAGACTTGTTTTTATATAATGCATTTCAGCGACACTAAGAGCATGAACCCTTCTAAGCTTTCTTGCTCAAAGTGGCAAGATCAGTATGATTTGACCCACAAAAGCAAAGTCCAACTCCAATTTTTCAGAGCACAGAGGAGAAAGAATCTAGAGCTTTAGTTCACTCTTAAATCTAGTTTAGAGCTCTGAAAGTACATCTATATCTGCACTGTGTTCTCATTCGGCAGATAAGCAATAAAATCGCTCAGTTTTCTTCATGCTTTCAGCTGATGGTAGGCAGATTTTACATTGCTTTCTTTATCTGATTTTTACTTTAAAAAAAATAAATATATCCAGGAATGAATGAGAGCATTAGCCTCCACACATTCTGTACTTTACGCTATTTACTACTGGATAGCCCTGGAATATTTGCAGCTGGCTGTACTGTGTTTTGTACAATGTAGCTCTTTATCGTGGTTTTTTATCAAACTGTGGTTTAGCACAGAATGAGGCAGTCCTGTATTGAAGTTGTAATGTGGCTCAGGTTACCAGATTGCATTTTTGATGATTTCGTATTAAAGTGCTCAACACAAAATAAAAAATCAACATTTAAGAAGTGCAAGTGAGAAAAGCTCCAAACAGAGACTCAATAACTATAAAGTTATAGAGATTTCGCCTTACTTTCTATATTAAAACAAGTATCTTTGAATAAATACAAGTGAATCTCCCCATTATTTTCTTTCTGAGGCAAATCTTACACTAAACTTTTGCTAGCAGCAAGTCAGGGGCACGAGGACAAGGGATTTGCAAGCAACACAGCTGTGCTGGCAAAAGGCCCTTGTGTAGATGTGGGTTTCCCGGCAAAATTGAGCTTTTGCCAGCATAGCTAATTTCTCTCTTGGGAGTTAGTTTTGCCAGTACAGCTGCATCCAGACTAGGGATCACTGGTGTTACAGACTTTTACAGCTCTACCACCACTGACTTTCAAGTGTAGGCATGCTCTTGGTCTCAGCCTAACAGTAGTTTGCCAACATGTGCGCATGTGTCTGTCTGTGGGTCTCTCTGAGACTGCAACCACGACAAATAAAGTTACCTGGCTTCTCCGGTACTGCTTCCAGTGTCCTGAAGTTAGTAGAAGGGCTCTTCTTAATACGTTCCTTTGCATGCCTCACACATTTTTTACTGCCACAGTTTATTGTTTTTTGAAGCAGGGTCATATATGTGAGTGCCTCATAGCAAAGCTTCTCCCTAAGAGATTAAAGATATTACAGATTCGTCCTTTCTTTCTGCTTTATTCTCTTCTTGACTGCTTCCAGCCATCTCATTCTTCTATGCTTTTTCCAGAAGGCTACATTCAACATATTTACTCCTTTTCTTGCATTTCTTTCTTTTCCTGACTGCTTGTTGTAGGGGTATAACAGGATACTAAGCTAAACTTCAGAGGAAAGCTGAATTGTCCTATCACTGCTCTAGGGATTTCAGGTATATGACCTTTTCTCTGCTCTCGATGCAGCCTTATGCTTCTGGGCTCAGCCCTGGTTTGCAGCTGAAACCCATGCTAATAATTGCTATCAGCTGCTGCTCCATCACCTGGTTATGGTCTTTGCTCAGCTGCTCTTTTCTTATCCTAAAGGACTTCTGGAGCATGTTATTTTGGATAGGCTGCTGAAGTTGTGCTTTAAAGAGATCTACCACCACCTACACCCCTTATCAATTTTTTTTGTTTTTCTCAAGCATTATTGCCTCCTGTCTGTAGTTCTCTTTCAAACTGAGATCTCTCCTTTCTCTGTGGGAAGCAATTTCTGCTGCTGCACCAGATATCAGACAGCACTGTTCCTCTTGCACATTTAAGCAGACATTCTGCTCTGGTCAGAGTGCAACTTTTGCAGTTAGACACTACAGAATACAATAGCAATTGCCTCCCTCGTGTCTCTCCACCATAAAATTCTGAAGATGTTGCTCCACGTCAGTGTCTGCAAAGCGGTGTTTTGATTTTTTAGTAACTCTTCTGCCCTTGACCTACAGTAAAAAAAAAGAAAAAAAGCATGGTGCTGTTCCTGCTAGTAAGGGAGAAGGGTCAGTAGTCGTAAGTAAGGGATTAATTTCCATCAAAATAAATCAAAAGAGTAGGAATATTCTATTTTTTACCACTGCTGAGAGCAGACTCCAGTGAAAATGGGGAACTCTTAGATAAGATTTCAGCATCTCAAGCATTTGGCAGAGGGAAAACAACTACTCTGTTAAAATATTGAATGTTTTTCCTTGAAAGACTGTTTTTCATGATCCTTTATATAGCTGATTTAAACAACCACAAAATACGCTTCCTTTTAAAAGAGTGTTGTGTTCTTTCTTGGGATTTAAACTGAAGCATCTACATCCATCATTTAAGTTGAACTTTTAATGATCAGACTACTGCAAAATTGTAATTCCCAGCATCCTGTGAGGATGTCTGCTTTTTGGTTTGGTTTCATACACAAATACACAGGTAGCAATTAAATTCCAACAGGCCACTTTGTCCTCCTGTGTCAGCCATCATCAGGAGTGGCATCGCCAACACTTCCAAAGAGACTCCGTACTCAGCAGCACCAGTGGCAGTCTTCAAATATACACAAGGGCTTGCTTTGTTAATAGTCTTTCAGCACAGAAAACTAGTGCCTTGATTACTAATATCTTCAAACAAACAAGGTAACAAGTTGCTACCAGATTTCTTGAGAAAGAATAAAAGTCTTGAGATTTGAGAAATAGATTATGTGTATCAACTAATTAATAAAAGGCAATACAGAAAAATGTTTTCTCTTATCCCAGATACATTATTGTCAGTAAAATACAAAAGCATTCCTTAAGAGATAGAATTAAACCCCAGAAATCTCCATCACAAGACACAGAATTCAGCTCTGATGCAAAGCATATTGCATTGTTTTTGGCAAAGGGGCATACAGATAAAGGGACAGTGCTTGCCCTGACCATGCAATTTTTATCATGGTTAGAATAATCTCTGAGGAGAGGAGCAATGCGTGTACACATCAACTGGGATTCAACTGGTGGGAGTGCAAGCCTTTCAATAAAGCCATACGTACCCTGAAAGGCAGCTGGACAGACCATCCTACAATGGGGGTCCCTGATGAAGGGAATCCTCTACCCATCCCCTAGGACCTTATGCTGGGAGAGCTGCAGGATGTTAGAAAACACCCTGGCTTGGTATTTCCCTGGAGTCCAGGGTTTAGTAGCTCCCTGCACAGATGATAATTATTTTGAAGACTGTGTTTTTGAGGACACTAACTTTCCTCAGTCACTATCTACAAAAGACAGGGACATAATTTAGGATTATAGATTCTGCCTTGAAAATCAGGTGCCTATAAATTGGTTGCTGCAATGAAATTTCACGTGTCCAAGTCTTTAGTGGATCTTTCCAGTGTTCGTATTGTTTGATATGGGCGTATTACAATAGTCATATATTTGTATCTGCCTCTCCCAAATTGTGGACACATAATCTTGACCTTAGCTCTGCTTTCCTGTAGGATTTTGTTAGAGAAGCTCCAGTTATTTAATATTCAAACAAAAGCAGTAAACAAGCACAAGAAGCAAGCCTGTGATACTTGTAATGATTTATTACTTAGTATTGGTATTGAATAATTTTTATTCATTTTAGGGGACATTCACTAATTTACTAAACACACCAATAGCTAGTGTAAATGAGGCTTACAGTGGTTTTGGATTTTGGAGCAAGCACGTAAGACTACTGCACTACATAGGTGAATTTGGCCTTTAAGTTGTAAATCTATTTTGTTTTAGAGTTGTTTTTTCCCTGAGAACATGCAAAATGGAGTCAGGACAAAACCAGTACCCACACTTGATTTTTTTTTTTTTTTTTTTTAATTTTTTAAAATACTAACAGGTAGAGATTATGTAGCCATGAAGACTTTGAAGACCTTGGAAATCCTCCACCTGGAGTTCCCCAGGATACTGGCCCAGCCCGAGTTGCGAACAGCTTGGCTTTACTACACTTCCTTTTCTCCAGATTCAGTGAAGATGCACAACTGCTATTAACTAACAGTTACTGAGTGTTTAAAATGCCTCCAATTGTTGAAACAATTTGAGACAGAGGAAATGATAGATACTGCTGGTTTGTTCTGGTTTTTTTTCAGAGGGAACTAGTTTTTCATTTCTATTAAATGCAAAGAAATGAAGGGGTTTAATTGTCAATTCTTAGAAATTCATTCATAACTTAAAGAAAAGCTGCTGTCTGTCCAGAGAGGATGTTCTGCCTTTGTGGGGGGATTTTTTCTATAAAATAAAAAGTTGAATTGTTGCCTCAAGTGCAAAACAAAACTCCAGTGTAATCAGTGGGATGCAATAAGCACATTATCATTGCATTTGGTGGCCATATGAAAATGCACACTTGCTTATGTTGAACTTCTCCTGTGGGCCAGGTAATGACAGGACTGTGGTTCAAACTGACAAATTCCGACAGATTTTTTGCTAAAGCTAGGACTTTTTAGATGCATTTTGGAGAGATTCTCACACACAGAACCCCCCAGTACCAACCATACATTTCCTAAGTACCCTAACAGTACGGGCTGCAGGTTCAACTTATCCTAAGCTTTGCATTTCTCAGCTATTGTCAATTTGCATCACAAGCATAAAAAGTTATTTAATACACAAAAGCTTTAATGCTCCTTCCACATCATATAACAACACATGTTTATCTGAGTGCTAAATAAAAGCTTTCAGAACTTTAAAGTGACTTTATGAATTGTATGCACCATAAAATAAACATTAGAGTATAATAATATTCTGTAATGTGGAAAACAGCAACCGAAACCAGCAGAAGACAAAAGAATAAATGCTTGAATAATCTGCTGCATGTCAGAAACATTAAATTAATTTATGCAATAATGTAAGCACAGTGATGTTAAGGTAATATGAAAGACATAAATTATACATTATTATTGTCAGTTCTAGCACTTATCTTAGTGGTATGTCAAAATAAATCCTGATATGTTAATATTTATAGAAATGAACAACAAGTGTTACAGCTCAGGGATTCATCTGTGATATTTTTATATATAATTCGCATTTGCACATATGGTTGTCATTGTCTTTTCTGTAATTTGAGAGGTAAGCATCATGCAATTCATTTCTAATGCATTTTACATTACCATGAAAGCACATTACGCTTCCTCCACTAGCGCTTTTCAGATAGATGGTCTGCAATGATTTAGACATTGCACAAAAGAACTCAGCAAATGGGTGACAGTCTACCTGCAAAATCTGCAGTAACAATAGGTTACTGCTGAGCAAAGTGCATAGTTTGCTAGTGACAGATTGTCTCCACAGAGTGCATACATCCCAAAGTTCTTGCACTGACACATTGTTAAGGATTAATACCTCCAAAGAATACATCTTTTCATTCTTTACATTTTCACACAAGATGGGGGAATAATTCATCCTCCTCTCCCTAAAATCTGAGGATCTGTATTCTACCTCCTTTTATCATCCCCATTTTCATCCAACAGATCAGTTTCTGGCTGAAGGTAGCTGGACACAACTTAGCATCTGAAGCTGACAGGAGAAGTTTCCAGAAAAACAAAACAATAGAATGTCCCCCCCAAGGATTAAGTACAGTCACAGTTGCTGCTACCTCAGAAGCGAGAGACATACATTCTTCCTCCAGCAAGAGACCGTAATTCCTCCCCTGAGGAAGGGTGGGTTAGGGATTTTGGCCTTGGGCCATGTCTTCTGGGGTCTAGGAACAATGCTTTGGATAAAAAGTTAGCTATAGAGTTTATATATTGCTGAGTCTACAAGTAAGGCTACTGTTTCTAATTTCCCAAGATCGTTTTACTGTTTTCCAGAAAAGAAGTGTGAAAATACTTATATTCCCTGATTCAGCAGTAAAAGACTGAGCCTGAGCCTTACATTTGTGTTCTGCTTATGGAAGGACTGCCATGTCAAAAAGATTTGGCTAAGTCTGATGATCCTATCTTTTCCCAATTGTCTCACACACAGCTGAAGTTTGTTGCCCCAAAGTTCATCTGTCAGGATTTCCAGTGCGGAAGAATCTAAGTTTAGATTTTTTTTTTCTATTTTGTATCTTTACTAATGCAGATGACTGTTTTTTTAAAAAACTCAACAGCTATCCCTCGTACCAACCCTTATGCTTCATCTTCTCTTCTGAAAGAGCTCATTTGGGATTTTTTTTTTTTTTTTAGTTTCCCTCCCAAAGTATTTCTGAGTCTAATTACAAGTCTGTGAAAATCAGCCTAAACATTCATTTTGATGCTACCATAGGCACTGAATCCAGAGGACAAATAGTAGAGAAAGTTAAAGGATAAGCCATGAAAAACATTGACTATTGCATGTTGTGGCCTAACACGCAGCCAAGCTCCACTTGGCATTGCATGAGCATACAAGGAGTTACAGGAGAAAGCACAGGGCAGTCTCAGAGAGCGGCTTCTGATCAGCATACTCTAAAATCAGCCTAACACTTGAGAGAAGAACAGGGGATGCACAGGTGAAAACCGAGAGTATAAATTGTCCTATAAGCCTTTTGTCAGGTGTGACAACATGGATGAAAAATCCTATTTGATTTCATCTTTCAACAGGAAAACACCCAAAACTCAATGACCACATTTTCACAGAATCCATGTACAATTCAGGAGAGTGAAAAATGGCACAAGGGAGTACAATCTCTTCACAGATCAAAACCATACCGGAAAGAATTCCATACCAGTACAAGCAGCAAACTATATATGTTTAAAGTATACAAGTAAAGCATAGTCTGTGGATCTGATTTATCACTTGCCTTTTGTTTATAACATTTTATGCTCCACAGAAGCATAGAATTCTCTTCCATCACTGAAATGAAACTGCTGTCATCACTGCAGTGAAATGAAATACTATAAAAGGCTGCTTGAAAGTTCTGGGAACAGACAGGAAACAGACTTGGTGTAAGTGCCGAAAAAGCTTCTAAGCATGGAACTTTACAATAGCATTTAGTCCCTATGGGATAAGTCTTCAGCTACCATAAATGTTATCACTTCACTGAAATCAGCGGAGGAATAGCAATTGATATCAACTGAGGATTTGTCCCACTGACTTCAAAGGACCTACTTATAGTGCACACATTTACAGCAAATGTATAAACCTTTCCAACACTGGGGACTTCAGTGTAAGCACACCAAATCCCAAAGTCCTTCCTTAATATTTTACACTACTCTCATTCAGAAATCTCTCATTGGAATCAACCAGGATAAGTAATGAACAGAGTACTGAAAGGTCTTTGCAGACCATGGTGCTACGTATGAGTCTTGCATGTCAAAGCTGTTGAGAAACACTCTTTAGCAAAATAAAATGTTTAGTTTCACATAAATTTGTATTCTGGAACTAAAATCTTTTTTATTTCTTGGGCTTAGGAAAGAAGGGGCTCCTTTTTTTTGACTTTTTTATTATAGCTTTCCCAATGTAGATAAAGCAGAGAAGAGAGAGTGAAAACAGGAGGAAAGCTGGAAATAAGTATGTGCAGACATTATGGATTTTAACTGATTTAGTACCAAAAGGGAAAAATAAGAGAGGCAAGAAAAGACCTTGAATTCTAAAATAATGTGTTTTGCAAACTTTACTCATTTTTCAACTTCACAAAACATAAACGATGTAAAATATTTTAACATATTCCATAAATGTTTTTTCCATTTTCCAGCTATTTCTTATATACATAACCTTTTAGATTTTATATATTTTTGAGTAGAATTTTAGGCAAATATAAGGTAATGTTAAAAGTGTTTAATGTGGGTCCATCCTTTTCAAGCACTCATAGATCCTGCTAAGGGTAACAGAGCTTTAAAGTATAAAAGCATATTGTATATTCCCTCCAATTTCTTCCTCAGTTTCATCTAGATTTCTGTTGTATAAATTGTGTAAAGTTACTGGAAAACTCCAATAATGGGTATACAGAAAAACAGAGTAACTGGCACTTGCCAGCTAGCAAGGAGAAAAAGGTGCAACATTATAGCGTGCTGGTAGGGCTAAGGCTGACTCTCTCTCCTAGATTTAAAGGACCCTTTACAAAATGGTCACTACAGCAAAGGCATCTTTAAGAGATACTTGATCTTGGCTGCCTAGTGGGGTTTAAGAGGCAGCCGGATGCTTGTTGCTTGTTTCTTTGGTTTCACTGGAGCTTGCTATCACTGCACTGCAATGTATTTTTCAGGTCACTTCTTTTTCTCCCCTCTATAACGCCTCTAGTTTTATTTATTTCTCAGTGCTGCTTAATAGCTGCTTCCTCGTTGCCTTTGGCTCTGTCCATCACACTCTTTCCCTCCTTTGTCTTCCTTATCCTCCTAAACTCCTTTTTTGTCGCTTTCTCACACATGACCTTTCTTCTTGCCTGTCAAACAGTGTGCTTCCTCAGCTAGCCCACAGTGTTCAACAGCACTCTCACCCAAAAGATAACAGGGCACATCCTCTGCATTTAGCCAAGAAACCAGAAGGTCCCCAGGCAATGCTCCTGCACGGAGAAAATCCTTAACTGGCAGTGAGCCACCAAATCAACATATATGGCATGGGCTTTTCTTGCACGAGGAATACAGGATATGTTTGGACTATAAATGTCCTGACTGGACAATCCTGGTACAGTATCAGCTCTTGGAACAACTCTGTAGGCAGTCAGCCAACCATGAGCTAGCACAGTCTTGATGTTAACCTAAATTATACTGGCCACCAGAAAATGACTATGGGATTTGGAATGGGTAAGCGTGCATAAACCTGCTGCTGCTTCAGCATTTTCAGTTTCTAAAAGCATTTCCTTCTGCCTCCCTACATGTACCCATGAACAATGTGTTCCTCGGTCAGATACATTGCTCTGCTCTTCCTCTCCACCGCACAAACTGCCATGACTTTTTGTTATCATACACAATTTCCATTAAATCACCTCTTAGGTCTCTTCAAGGTCTCCTGACTCTGCAGAGCACCAGCTACCTTGTCTAGACAAAAGAGGTTTAACACTACAATATCGCTGGCAGGGCAGAGAAGCACATGTGGGGCTAAAGAGAAGGAACAGAAGTCTGAGAGAACCAGAAAAGGTCTAATAGCCACAAAACAAGCTCTTCTGTACAGAGATAGGACTTACTGTATTGCCAGAGCTGTATTTTAGTGAGTCCTAAAGTGACATATCCCTTTGCGAGGGAAAGCAACAACAAATTTTTCAAACTTCAGGATCTATTTATACTTTTCCACAACAGTCGCCACTCTCACCTGGGACTACGTTGAGTCAAATCAGCTTGCCGTATTGCTTCAGAGTCTCATAGTTACTTCTCTTCCTTTTTTTGATCTCTCAGGCATAAATATTGAGCATCCCTAATGCCACGGATTAAAAAAAAAAAAAAATCTAAAAATAAAGCAGAAGCACAAGTTCACACTGAGATAATTTTATTCCAGCTACAGAACCAGCACGCCCAGTCATGTGGTGTGCACCTGTAGCTCGCTCTCCTTCCTGTCTTTCACAGGTATGAGGCTTTGGTAGTAAACACACACCCCACACTTGCTCCGAGGGGTACGGGGGTGACATAGCCTGTGGGTATTGACAGCAGCCAGGCAGGTCTGTGTATGTCAGCACCAGCTGTTCTCTGCAAATAATGCGTGTTATCATGCTAAACAGGATGCATTTTGTCTGCATTAGGCTGGTAAAGCTTTGCAACTTTGTCAACCTTTTTAGCATTCAACAAATTCTTTCAAACATATGACTTTTGGTAAGTTAATCCATTCATTGTCTGGAACTGTGCAAAGTGACATAAAAGCACAATGAAGCCTAATTAAACTTGTTCTGTGAAAGCTAATTTGTCAAACCCAGAAGCATAGTTCATAGATAAATGCTAATATTTGAAAGTCAAATTAAATTTGAAAAGGTTTGTAATAACAGTTAATTAACTCTTGTTTTGTTTTCCTCTCACAAACTTGAACCAGCTGAAATATTGCTCAGTTCATCTTTAACATTTTGGACCACAAAGATAAAATTCAAAGCTTTGAGATAAGCCTTTGATGTTGGTATTCTCTACAGATTATATATTATTTTAAGATCTCTTTGTTTAAAAATTCATTTTTATTATCCCTGCATGAAATGCATGGCAATTCCCCAAATAACTAACCATCAGGGCAATTAACATCTTCGATCGACACCATATTCCTGATAATTAATACAGACTTTGTACCTCCCCTGTGATAGCTGCAAGGGTTTGATTTTTCAGAGCAACTGTTCATTTACAGAATCAGTTTCATCCTAATGAAAATGGATTGTGAAACTTTAATGAACAAGACTTTGCTGTCATAATAATAAAGACTTTGAAACAACACGAAGACCTACATAACAAGCATCTCGCTGTACTCGTGTCGCTACGCTGTATCAAACCAATTAAGCCATACAATGAATATTAACACCAGTGTTTTTCTAAACTGTACGACACCCGATAAACTCACAAAAGTGACCGTAATTTTGCTTCGATAACTTCTGGCATTATAGCTCAATAAACTAGCATCTGTAAAGCAAGATGGCTTGATCTGCCCCCCTCCCTTTGGTGTAAAAAAGGTAGGCCAAAGTGTGGCAATCCCATTTACGTATAGTGCGAATGTGTTTGCCATGAGACGCGACGGGTTGCCTTGCCGGTCTGCCTCCACTGCGTTAGGAAGTACGCGTAAAAACAAACGGGTACCAAAGCGATCTGCCAAAGCAGGCGGTCTCTGGCATGCACGCAAGCACCTGCACCCGTACTGTGCGGAGTCAGTGACCCCTCTATTAACAGACAGGCCAGCCCGAGGAAGAGTTTGCTGTTTCCACATTAATGTTGGGTGGCCTTGCCAAGAACTCCCTGTCAGCGAAGGGTTAAGGGGTTTTCAAGTAGTTAACTAAAACAAAAATAAAAACAGAGAGGGAGAGAGCAAGAGAGAGGGAGCCAGACAGCAACTGACTGCAGCACAGGCCTTAGGCTCGAAGGGACACTTCGCTTCCCCGGGCGGCCCGCGCAGGGCCGGGAAGCGGCAGAGGGCCCTGCCGCCCCGCTGCCCTCCCCACCCTGTCCCGGGCTTTGGCTGCCTGCGCTCGTCTGCGGCGAGAGCGGCAAGGCGGCCCCGGGCGGCGCGCCCCGGCCTGCGAGCTGCCAGC
>Ga0065711_1047700_pt1 | contig 12186 bp, 8 predicted proteins | sample Hoacrofraction12_FD_59098 | JGI IMG/M metagenome (GOLD analysis project Ga0065711, IMG submission 59098) | Hoatzin crop microbial communities from Cojedes, Venezuela - Epithelial fraction 12 v2 (version 2) | ecosystem: Host-associated > Birds > Digestive system > Esophagus > Crop | place... | reverse complement strand
GCGCTCGCATGACGTGGGGTTTCCTATGTTTGACCTCTTCGAGGTCGGCGTCGCCTAATGAAGGTTAGGAGTTTTTTTTGTCTTTCGCAGTTTTTTCGGGTTCAACTTCTTCGAAGTAGCATTGCTTTAGTATCTCTCGTTTTCGTTAGATAAATTTTTTAAATTTCGTGAGATTAGGTCGGATTTAAAAGATTTTTTTGTGCGACCTCTTCGAGGTCGGGATGCAGGGGCGGACGCTGTACCCCACGGCATGCTCGCTGGCGCTCGCATGACGTGGGGTTTCCTATGTTTGACCTCTTCGAGGTCGGCGTCGCCTAATGAAGGTTAGGAGTTTTTTTGTCTTTCGCAGTTTTTTCGGGTTCAACTTCTTCGAAGTAGCATTGCAATAGTATCCCTATATACCCCACATTCTCCTCGCTTCGCTGCGGGGAATGCGGGGTTCCGTGAGGCTTCTTCGAAGCAGTTAAACTCCTTCGGAGTATCTCGCCACGACGCCAAGACCCTCGGAGAGGGTCTTTCTCTCTCTCGCTCTTGTCGGTTCCGAAATGCAGAAAAAGTCTCACGCAGATTACGCGGATCAAAAAGAATCTTTTAAAAATCCTTCCAAATCTGCGTAATCTGCGTGGGGTTTATGTTGGTATAAAAGTACGAAAAATTCTTAATTTGGCGTTGTATTCAAAATGTTTGCTTATCTTTGCAAGTTGGAAAAGTTCCGATTATCAATTTACAATCAACGCATAAAACTTTCTATCGTGCTGAAAAAATTATTATTTGCGCTTTGTTTGATGAGTTCGTTGACTACGTTTGCCGCTGAAAGCATTACCGGCAAATGGCGTGTTCACGACCTTTTCTTTGTTAATTCGAGCCATATTCCTGTTGTGGCAGATATGGGTAAGCGCGTATATTTCTTGGTGAATGAATGCTTGTATTTCTACGATGTTTCGAGTTCTACGCTGTCGTCGTTTAACGAAGTGGGAGGACTCAACGATGTGGGCATTAGCGACATTTTCTATGATGATGACGCCAACTTGCTGTTCGTGGCTTACGTCAACTCGAACATCGACATCATCGATGGCAAGGGAAAGATTTATAATGTAAGCAATATCAAGGATATGAATATGCCCGCGACGACGGTGACGTTTGACGACAATGACGACGTGACGGGTTACACCACCAAGGCGATTAACGACATCACTTTCCGCGAGGGACAGGCTTTCGTCGCCACGGAGTACGGCTACGCTGTGATTGATGAGGACACGAAGAAGATGACGGCGAACACGAACTTCGGCGTGAAAACCAACAGTGTGGTGCGGCTGGGCGATTACTTGCTGCTGTTTTCCAACAAGTATTGCTACAAGGCTGACGCGAACACGCGCTACAGCAAACTGTCTGCCATCACCTCGAAATGGTCGGGCAGCTTCTCCGGCGTCAAAACGACGCGGGTTGACGATGAGACGGCGTTTTTGTTGGGCTCGGCGGCGCTGATGCGTTTCACGCCAAGCAGCAGCAAACTCACCACTGACACGATTGTGCCGTATAAAGTGAACTTCGTAAGGCACAGCCCGAGCGCTTGGCTGGCAAGTTGCTACGCGCAGAAATGCTATTACACAATCGACGCCTCGGGCACAGCGACGGCGGTGAGCGACTTGGGACAAGAGACCGTGAGCAGCTATTTGGGCGGCGACGGCACGATCTGGGCTGTGGGCACGAGCGGTCTGCACAAATCGGGCGTTTCCACCTACTATAAGCCCAACGCCATTGGCATGGTATTCCCCTATTATGTAAAATACAACACTTACAACAACAAACTTTATGTGGGAAGCACGGGCAGGAACAGCCGCATCACGTCATCGAACTACGCGCTGCGCAACCACACCTACGACGGCACGACTTGGACGGCGTATTTTCCCTACAAATCCGGTACGACGGCTTACGGTTCCGGCTATGACATGATTTTCTGCCCGCAAGACTCCAACACTTATTTCCAGTGCACGTGGGATCTAAATCTGCTGAAAATCACGGGGAAAACAAGAAAATGGACGGTATCGAGCAGTAACAGCTACTTGACGAAATACAAGAGTTCGCAGGCGTTTGACAACTATGGCAACCTGTGGGTGGTGCAGACCTACGGCAACGAGAGCAATCCTGTCAGCGCATTGGCGTCGAGCTACGTCACCGGTTCGTCGGTTAAAAAAGCGTACTGGACCACCTTCAGCGAGCTGACCGAGGTGCACCAAGGCAAGTTCCAGCGCGCCAGCTTCATCATCTCGCGCAAGTGCAATATGAAGATTTACACCGACGGCGACTATAACTCCACTAGTGGCGCCCTGTGCTTCTGGGATTCCGGCAGCGAGGACCTTACCGCCACCAACACGCTGAAGATGTATCACTCCGTACCGGAAACCACCGGCACCACCATCTCCTGGCAATACCTCAACTGCCTGGTGGAGGACAACAACGGCGTCGTGTGGGTGGGCCACACCGCGGGTCTGTTCAGCTTAGACCCCTCGACGGCGCTCACCAACGACTTCGCCGTGACGCGTCCGCACGTCATCGACAGCGACGGCAACGACACCGGCATCCTGCTTGACGGTTACGACATCTTCACCATCGCCGTTGACGCCAAGAACCGCAAATGGATAGGCACGACCTCGTCGGGTATCTTCGTGACCAACGCCGACGGCACCGAAATCCTCGCGAATTTCACCGCCGAAAACAGCGGTTTGCCCAATAACCTCGTTTACAACATCTGCTGCGACAACGAGAACAACCGCGTGTTCTGCACTACGGCACAGGGTCTGGCAGAGTTTGACCTCGACGTGGTGGAGACCGCCAACGACCTGAGCAACGTTTACGCTTATCCCAACCCTGTGGAGCCCGACTTCACCGGCATGGTGAAAATCACCAACGTGCCCGTGGGCTGCTACTTGACCATCACCAACGCCGAGGGCGCTGTGGTGAAGAGCTTCGATGCGTGCACGACCGGCAATGTGCTGTGGGACCCCTGCGACGAAAACGGCAGCCGCCTGTCCACCGGCACTTACAAGGTTTACGCCTCGTTTGCCGGCGCGGGAACCACCGACACGCAGGTGACGCAAATCTACGTTATTCGCTAACCCGTCAACGCAATAACGACGCGCTGTCATACGTTATATAAAGAAAAACGCGATATCATTATGTTTAAAAAAGCAATACTCTGCGTCATAGCCTTGACCGCTATCACCATCGGCAATGCTTTTGCCGCCGACAACTGGATTATCCATCCCACCTTCGTGGGCAGCAGTGCCACCAACTTGGTGGACGCGGGCGATTTCGTTTATTACCTGTCGTCGGGCAACCTATTTCGCTACGATAAGACCACGAGCGAAAATGAGCACCTGAACAAGCTCAATTTGCTGAGCGACGCGACGGTGACCAAAATCTTCTACAATTACAGCAAGGAATACCTCGTTGTGGTTTACGAAAACAGCAACATCGACGTGCTGCTCAGTAACGGCAGCGTGGTGAACATGCCGGAAATCAAGGACGCCGTGCTCACTACCTCCAAGACCATCAACGATGTCACGTTCTACACCGGCAAAATGTATGTGGCGACGGCGTTTGGCTTCGTGATTATCGATGACAACAAGTGGGTGGTCAGCGAGAGCTTCAACCTCGGGCAAACCGTCAACTCGGTGGCGCAGATGGGCGATTTGCTGCTGCTCAGCTACGGCGCTTACATCTATTATGGCGCAGTGGGCAACCATTATACGACCATCAATAGTTTTAAGCACACAGGCGGCAACTCGTCGGGTAAGTTCTATCCGATTGACGACACGCACTATTTCCTCTCTTACAGCGGAAAACTTAATTATTACACGATCACCAACGCCAGCGTCAGCAGCTTCAAGCAATCGGCTACGACCATAGCAAGCGCGACGGCAACGAACGTCCAGAAATTCCAGGACAAATATATCGCCAACTTTATGTCGAGCGGCTACTACTACTTGATTGGCGCCGATGGCACCGCCGAGAAAGTGACCGCCGACAACGAGCTTTACAGCTCGCATAGCGACGGCACGATCTGGGCTGTGGGCGCGAACGGTCTGCATATAAAAGGCTCCGAGACCTACTATATGCCGAATGGCTTGACGATTAGCCAACCGTTCTACCTTAACTACAACTCTTCGCTGGGCAAGATGTATGTGTCCACCCCGGGCTTGAACGGCTTCTTCTCGTCGCAAACCACGCCCGCCGTAAACTGCTACGACGGCACCACGTGGAGCAACGTGACCCCGACCACCACCGGCGGCTGCACGTTCTGGATGATTACCGACCCGTCGAACCCCAACATCTATTACCTTTCGTCTTGGAAATTGGGTCTGTTCCGTATCACCAACGATAAATTGAATTACACCTACGCGTTGGCGAATAGCCCGATGCTGGCGAAATCGTCGGTGTGCCACCCGGTGCACAGCATCGACCGCCACGGTAACCTGTGGGTGCTGCAACCCTACGAAAACAGCACCGCGCCGATTATGGCGCTGCCCGCCAGCAAACGCATCAACACGACCGTCAAAAAAAGCGACTGGGTAAAGCCCTCGCTGAGCGCTTTCTATACGGGCAAAACGCAGCAGAGTGTGTTCACCAGCACCTTCCACGCGCGCAAGAATGTGCAGATTTTCACCGATGGCGGCTACAGCCACCCCATCATGTTCTTCTCCTGCACCTCCCCGTCTGCCCTGACCTCCGACAGCCTGCGCACTTACTCGCAGTTTGTGGACCAAGAAGGCTCGCCCTTCACTTGGACGTACACCTACGCCTGCACCGAGGACCACAATGGCGATGTGTGGATGGGCTTCACCGAAGGCATCATCTCCTTTGACCCCGACGAGGCGTTCAACAGCGATTTCCGCGTGAACCGCATCAAAGTGCCGCGCAACGACGGTACCAACCTCGCCGACTACCTGCTCGACGGTATTCAAGTGAACTGTATCGCCGTGGACAACGCCAACCGCAAATGGATTGGCACCCACACGAACGGCGTGTTCCTCGTTTCGGCTGATGGCTCGGAGATCATCAACCAATTCAATACGAGCAACAGCCCGCTGGCGTCGAACATGATTTACCGCATCGCTTGCAACACCGACAACAACTCTGTGTTTATCACCACGTCGAAGGGTCTCTACGAATACCGCAGCGACGCGACGGTGGCTGCCACCAGCTATAGCGACGTCTATGCTTACCCGAACCCCGTGCGCCCCGACTACACCGGCCTGATCACCATCACCGGCTTGATGGACAACTCGCTCATCAAGATCGCCGACAGCGCGGGCAACGTCATCACGCAATTTAAGTCGTCGGGCGGCGAAGCTACGTGGAATGGCTACGACCAAACCGGCACGCGCGCGAAAACCGGCGTATATTACGTCATCGTATCGCACGCCGGCGGCGACGAAAAGGTGGTGACCAAGATCGCCATCATCCGCTAAGAATTTTTTATGTAAAAATACAGCGGTCCGACTCCCTTTGCGAGCCGGACCGCTTTTTGGTTTGATTATCAGGTGCTTATATGCGTGTTTGGTCATTTCAGCCAAATTTTTTTCGGGAAAAGTGGTCGATTCAGCCAAATTTTTTCGGGCAAAAGTGGTCGATTCAGCCAAATTTTTTTCGGCAAAAGTGGTTGATTCAGCCAAATTTTAAGGATTGGTTCAACTTCTTCGAAGTAGCATCGTGGGTCCTTGCCCTACCCCACGTTCTCCTCGCTCGCTGGCGCTCGCTGCGGGGAACGCGGGGTTTGGTGAGGCTTCTTCGAAGCAGTTTAACTCCTTCGGAGTAACTTCCTCTACAAAAAAATCTCACGGTGATTGAGCGGATCTAAAAAGATCTTTAAAAATCCGCTCAATCTGCGTGAGATAATTTTGGGGAGGGGAGGTTACATTAGTTGCATTTTGCGGTCGCGGCTGACTTGCAGCACGCCTTTGACCTGCTCGAAGTGGCGGATGGCGTCGTGGATGTCCACGCTGTCGGGCACACGGATGGCGATGGCGTTGATCATACGGTAATCGTAAATCAGCTCCGCGTCGTAGTCCTTAACGGCTTGCAGCAGTGGTTCTTTGCCCGTCTCGGTGTCGTAATGGATAATCAGTGTGTGTGGCGCAAAGAGTTCGTCCTCGGGGTTTGGCGCCATGCCGGTGGTGTCCGGCGCTATCGGTGCGGGGCGCAAACGGCGGCGCAAATCGGCAGGTCGCACGCGTTGCTCGGTCTGCGCGACCGACGATGACGAAGCGGTAACTGACGAGGTGGTGGCAGGGGATTCGCTGCCGGCGTGAGCCGACGAGCAAGCGGTAAGCGCGCCGCAAGCCGCCAAAGCCAAATAAACGAGGTTTTTCATAAAGCAAATGTATTAAACAAGCGATGCGATAATGCCCTGCGCCACCTGCGTCGCACAGTCGGCGTTGGTCAGTCGGCGCGCCAGGCGTTGAAATCCCTTGAGCTGGTCCGTACGCGCCTCCCCGTCGGGTAGGAGCGCCGAAAGATGCTCGTCGATGGTGTCGGCGATGCAGTGGTGCATGAGCAATTCGGGGATAAGCGGGTCGTCGAGGATGAGGTTTGGCAGCGTCACATAATTGCCCTTCAGAATCATCCGATAGAAGCCATAGACCAGGCGGCTGCCGCTATGGCGGTAACACGCCACCTGGGGCGTGCCCAGCAGCGCGGTCTCGAGGGTGGCGGTGCCGGAGGTGACGAGGGCTGCGCGTGCGTTGTGCACGAGTTCGTAGGTGGCGTCGCGCAGCACCGGCGCGGACTCCGCAAAATTCTTCATCGCCTCGGCATATACCGCATCGTCGAGCGCGGGCGCACCCGCAATTACCGCCTGATAGTCCGAGTGGCGACGCGCGGCTTCGAGCATCAGCGGCAGGTTGGTCGCAATCTCCTGCTTTCGCGAGCCCGGCAGCAACGCTATCAGCGGCTTGTCGGACAGGCCATGGCGCGCGCGGAAGTCTTCAGATGACGTAAACGACGCACTCGCACGCGCGATTTCCTTGACGGTCGGATTGCCCACATACACCGCCGTATATCGATGGTCGGCGTACCATGCCGGCTCGAACGGCAGGATGCAGTACATCCTATCGACGTATTTGCGGATGGCGTTGACGCGCCACTGCTTCCAGACCCACACTTTCGGCGAGATGAAATAATGGACTTGTATCTTCTTGCCCGTAGCGTATTTCGCCAGCTTCAGATTGAACGACGGGTAGTCGATGAGCACGAGCGCGGCGGGTTCAAATTCGTTGATGGCGCGCTTGGCTTTGCGCAAAAAACCGAGGATTTTCGGCAGATGCTTCGCCACCTCGGTAAAGCCCATATACGCCATGTCGCGGTAATGCACTATTGGCTCCACGCCTGCAGCGCGCGCCATCATGTCGCCGCCGAAGAACGCAAACTGCGCTTGCGCGTCATGCTGCCGCAGCGCCTCAATCAGGTCCGCGCCGTGCAGATCGCCGGACGCTTCGCCCGCCACAAGGAAATAGTTCATCGCGTTAGGAATTATAAGACATTGTGCTGCCGCACATAAGTGACAAAATCGTAGGGATAGGGGTTCTTCTCGTCGGCGGGGAACGACTCGAACGCCGTTTGTTTCCAGATGCGCTCATCCAGCGCGGGGAAATAGGTGTCGGCGTCGTCAAATGTCGCGTGAATGCGTGTTAGGCGCACCTCGCTGACGAACGGCATCATCTGGCGGTAAATCTGCTCGCCGCCAATGACAAACACATCGCGGGTGTTCGCCTTGCGGATTGCTTCACGCAGGTCCGCCGCCACGGTCACGTCGGGCGCGCTCCAGTTGCGGTTGCGCGTAATGACGATGTTCTGTCTGCCCGGCAACGCTCCGTTGGGGAAGGTCTCGAAGGTGCGTCGCCCCATAATCATCGCGCACCCCATCGTCTGCCGCTTGAAATTCGCCAGGTCCGACGGCAGGTGGCACAGCAGATTACCCTGTTTGCCAATCGCCCATTCGCTATCGACCGCCGCGATTGCGATCAGTCGATGATTGCTTTTTTCGGTCATCATAATATTATACAGAAACTGTCCCTTTTATCACAGGCCACGGGTCGTAGCCTTCGAGGGTGAAATCTTCGTAAGTGAAATCAAAAATGTCCTTCCGCTCGGGGTTCAACAGCATGCGTGGCAACGCCCGCGGCTCGCGCGACAACTGCAAGCGCACCTGCTCGAAGTGGTTCTTATAGACATGCGCGTCGCCAAAGGTGTGGATGAACTCGCCCGGCTCCAACCCCGTCACCTGCGCCATCATCTGCAGCAACAGGGCATAGGAGGCGATGTTGAAGGGCACGCCGAGGAACAAATCCGCGCTGCGCTGATAGAGCTGGAGGCTCAGCCGGCCTTGCGCCACGTAAAATTGAAACATCGTGTGGCACGGAGGCAAAGCCATCTCTGCGACCTCCGCCACATTCCATGCGCTCACCAGCAGCCGTCGGCTCGAGGGATTGTGGCGTATCTGGTCTTGTACCTGCGCTATCTGGTCTATCGTCCCGCCGCGTCCGTCGGGCCACGAGCGCCACTGGTGACCATAGACCGGTCCCAAATTGCCGTCGGCATCCGCCCATTCGTTCCAGATGCGCACGCCGTGTTCCTGCAGCCAACGCACATTTGTGTCGCCGCGCAAGAACCACAGCAACTCGTAAATGATCGAGCGCAGATGCACCTTTTTTGTGGTCAGCAGGGGGAAGCCGTAGCGGAGGTCGCAACGCAGCTGGTAGCCAAACACGCTGCGCGTACCCGTGCCGGTCCGGTCCTCACGGTCGATGCCGTGCGTCATCACATGCTGTAGCAGGTCGAGATATTGCTTCATTGTCTCAGTTGTTCTTTTGCCTTATCTTTGCGGCGCTGCGAAGTTACAAAAATTTTACCCCACCTCCAAATTTATCCCAACCCGAAAACGAATATATTTCCTCACGCAGATTGAGGGGATTTGTAAGGATTTTTTCTGGGCTTCTTCGAAGACCCTTTCCTCTTTGTCCCGTTACCCCAGGTTTCGGTCGCTGGCGCTCCCTCAACCTGGGGCTAAACAAGCAAACCTCTTCGAGGTATGCGGGACGTCTCCGACGTCCTGCCTCATCTTCTCGCAAAGGTGAACCTCTTCGAGGGTCTTTCTCTCGCTCTACTCTGCTACCCAAATGCAGAAATGTGTCAAGATTAATTCGAGAAGAGGTCGTCCAGTGTGATGGTGTGGAGGAAGAAGCCGCTGTACTCGTTGTAGGTAAGTCCGTAGGTGGTGATGAGCACGGCGTGGACTACTTTTCGCTTGGGCAGCGCCTCAATCAGCCGGTTCTGTCTGTTCTGAAGCGTACGGAAGTAGGTCTTGTCAATGGTAAATTCGTCTTGGTAGAATTTCATCTCGCAGAGATTCACAACATTGTCTGCCCTATCGATAAGCAGGTCTATTTGTGTACCTTCCGTCTCGGTGTCGCCTCGCAGAGTCCACGAGGATTGCGTGCTTTTCACGCCCTCAACGCCCAACGCACGCTTGATTTGCCGGATATGATTTAGGCAGACCTCTTCGAATGCGATGCCACGCCAAGAACTTACCCCTTGCGACGCTACGTTTTCTTTCCAAAAATCAGCGTTTTTATTGCCGTTGCTCTCCACAAAACGCAAGTAGAAGAGACAGAACGGGTCAATGAGTTTGTAGTGAACCTCTCTTTGGGAACATCCGAATGGCACATAGTGTAATATAAAATCACTCTCTTCCAACGCTCGCAACATGGTGGTCAGCCCTCCACCGCTCATTCCCAACGCTTTAGAGATTTCCGAGCGCGTGAAACCTATATGTCGCGAAGCCAGCAATTTCACAATTTGCTTTACCTCTTCGGGCTGAGAAAACACCGACAAGAAAAGTCTGTGGAACTCATCGCGCAACTTGGCTTTGGGGGCAAAGAAAATTTCGTCCACGTTTTGGGCAAGGCTCAAGCCCTTCTGCATATAGCCGAGATAGTAAGGCACGCCACCCAGCATCATATAGGCTTGAACAATGTCGTAGCGCGATAGGCGAATGTTCTTTTGTTTGTAGAACTCTTCGCACTCTTTCAGCGTAAACGGTGAGAGTTTGATTTCGTAGGTGATGCGGTCGTAAAGTCCTCCGTGATTGTTGATGAGGTTGTTCTGAATCCACGATGAAGCTGAGCCGCAGACAATGAGCAGCAGGTTGGACTGACGGCATCCCCATCCGTTCCAAAACGCCTCCAAAGCGGTGATAAAACCCGACCGCGGCGTGTCCATCCACGGCATCTCATCGAGAAATACTACCCAACGTTGCTTCTTGTTTTGGGTCTCGAGCCATTGCTCCAGGAGGAAAAACGCTTCCATCCATGACTTTGGCTGCTTCGTATTCTCTGCCCCGTAGCGCTGCAGCGAAATATGAAAGTTTTGCAACTGCTCCATCAGCAAATTCTTTCCTTGCTTTGCGTCCACCGGCGACAATCCTGCATGCCGGAACGTAAGTTTGTCACCGAAGAAGGAGTCAATCAAATAGGTTTTGCCCACTCTTCGACGTCCGTACACAGCCACAAACTCGGCTTTTCCGCTGTCATACAGCTTGTTAAGCTCTTTTATTTCCTTTTCTCGACCAATAATAGAATTCATAAAAATGCGTTTTATTTCTCCACAAAGGTACAAAAACATCGAGTTCTGGAGAAATAAAACGGCATTTTTTTGTAAAAATTCGGATTTTGGGGAGGGGGGGTTAGGTTTTTTGCCAGAGGTAGAGTTTGTCGGAGGGTCTAATTTTTTGGGGTGTTTTTATGGAGAAATGTTGTCCTTTGGTGGTTTTGTTGACGGGGAGCAGGTCCACGCGTATTTCGGTGAGGGTGAGCGGGATGGCGCCGGTTGTTGGTCCAATGATCCATACCTCGTCGCCGAGGTTGAGTTCTCCGGCTTCCATAACGAACTCAGCGACAGATAGTTTGGAGAAGTATCTGACGGCTTTGGCGGCATAGACTTTTTTGCGTGTGGCGGACGAGCCGTATTTGTGTGACCATTCGCCGAGTCGTTGCCCGAGGTAATATCCGTCCCAGAAACCTCGGTTGAAGACTTTGGCGAGTTGCGTGTCCCATTGGTCGATTTTTTGTTGGTCGTAGGTACCGTCGGCGATGGCGCGCAGGGCTTGGTCATAGCACTGGACGACGGTGCGAACGTATTCGGCGGGTCGTGCTCTGCCTTCGATTTTGAGTACGGAGACCCCGGCGTCGATGATTTTGTTGAGGAAGTGGATGGTTTTCAGGTCCTTAGGGGACATGATGTATTGGTTGTCAATCGCGATTTCGTCGCCGGTTTCTTTGTCGGAGAGGATGTAGCTCCGTCGGCAGATTTGTCGGCATGCGCCGCGGTTGGCGGAGGAGTCGGCTTGGTGTAGGCTCATGTAGCATTTGCCGGAGACCGCCATACAGAGGGCTCCGTGGCAGAACATCTCGAGGCGGATGAGGTTGCCGGCGGGTCCGGTGATGTTGTCGCGGACGATGGCGTCGTGGATGGCTGCGACTTGGTCGAGGTTGAGTTCGCGGGCGAGGACCATGACGTCGGCGTATTGCGCGTAGAAGCGCAGGGCTTCGGTGTTGCTGACGTTGACTTGCGTGGAGATATGGACAGAGACGCCTTTGGAGCGGGCGTAGAGGATGGTGGCGAGGTCGGAGGCGATAATGGCAGTGACACCCGCGGCTGCGGCGGCATCGACGATGTCGTGCATGTAGGGGATGTCTTGGTCGTAGATGATGGTGTTGACGGTGAGGTAGGTTTTGATGTTGCGTTGGTTGCACCAGCTGACGATGTTTCGGAGGTCATCGAGGTTGAAGTTGATGCTGGAATTGGAGCGCATGTTGAGGTTTTCGATGCCGAAGTAAACGGCGTCGGCGTGGGCTTGCGCGGCGGCTGTGAGAGATTCCCATGAGCCGACGGGTGCCATGATTTCTATGTCGGAACGTTGTTTCATCCTATGTTAGTTAGGAGTTAGGAGTTAGGAGTTCACGCCTGGTGTTTTAGCGCGCATAACTCGCAGAACTCGCGGAATTTTTTTCTCACGCAGATTGAGGGGATTTTAAAAGATTTTTGGAGGGAGGGTTATTGTTGTTTTTTGCCGGTGAGGATGCCTTTGATGTCGTAGAGTTTGTTGAGGGCTTCCATCGGCGTGAGGTT